>Ga0209434_1000535_pt1 | contig 18113 bp, 33 predicted proteins | sample ETNvirnome_2_300_FD_184068 | JGI IMG/M metagenome (GOLD analysis project Ga0209434, IMG submission 184068) | Marine viral communities from the Pacific Ocean - ETNP_2_300 (SPAdes) (version 2) | ecosystem: Environmental > Aquatic > Marine > Oceanic | place: Pacific Ocean | collected 2013-06-22
GCGCAAAAAAAAAAATAAAAAAATAAAAAAATAAAAAAATAAAAAAATAAAAAAATAAAAAAATAAAAAAAATTAAGCTTTTGAAAGGTATTTTAGGTGCGATCTGAGATGGGTTGTGCGCCCTGCTCCAAACCAATTTACAACAATCGGATACATATAATCCTTTTTGGGGCGTATTTCAACGATTAGTCCTCTTTTGCTACGCAAATTACGACAATATAATGTGTTTTGCCCAGCAGAAGAAAGTTCAACTAAGTCACCTATTTTCATATTTTTATCCTAAAATTAAAGAAGTTGAGCCGCTGTTCTCATCGCGTCACCTGACCAGATGCCTTTTGACTAAGTATCCACTCCCTTCAAGAGCATCATTGAAGGTTTGTTTGTCGTTTATATTATATATCAACTTCGTGTTTGTCTTTGTTTGTTGGCCTCAAGTCATCAAGATGTTCATCCAATACAACGCCATCGTTCCACCGGACTCTGAACCACTTTTTGCCTTTAACCTTTGTGATAAGGCCAACAACTTCATTGTTTTTAGGGTATTGTACTAGGTCGCCGGCGCGGTACATACACCCTCCTCAATAAGAAACTGTGCAGTTCTTCCATAATGGCCCTGAAGTTTCCAACACATGCCAGAATTAATAAGTTCTTGGAAGAAGGAAATTGTTTCTTCTTCCGTCATTTCGCCGCTTTCGTATCGAATAATCTTATCAACCATTTCGTTCTCCATTAGTTTCTATCTATAATATATCTTATTGAGATTAATTTGTCAAGCTTTTTTTGATAAAAATTGACCACGTGGGATAAATGCCTGAAACTTCAGGGGAAAAGAAGTCTTCCAGTTGGCATATGTGAAATTTATTTGTCTTGAGATTGAGGAAAAGAAACTTATATTGTGAGCCGAGCAATTCTGCATTATGTTTTTCTGCGCCTGTCAATGTAAATCCAAGGCCAGACCAATTTTCTTTTAGCGGCTGGCGTCGGTTCTTTCCTGCTGTTTTTAGTTCATAAAGCACAACTTTTTCGAGAACTTTCGATAACTTGTCAACATCGTTAAGGAATTCCTCGTTGGGCAGTTTTATCAAGTCATATCCTTTTGGCTTAATCTCTTTTCCTTTGCTGAGATATGCCTCTACAACATTTTTGCGTTGCTGCGAAGTTGGTCGGATGTAGCCAAGTTTTAGAAGGATATCCCAAGATTGTTTCTCGTTCTTCTTGCCTGTATTATAGCTTTTGCCTTTCATACCAATAGAATAGCCTATTCCGGCTTTTTTGTCAATAAGAAAATCACTTTTTGTTCAAATTATTTATAACTTTTGTGTAAGAAACAAGTTTCACCAACTCAGATAGTTGAGAAGTATACTTATCCTGCAAATCATTTCTCTGTCTTTTATCGGCTGATTTTATATCTTTGCTCAATTGTATGACCGCTAACTCTGCGTTTATCAAATATTCTATGGCACTACAAACTGCGCCAATCGCAGCTTTTGCTAAAGATTTTGATTCGGCTTTAAAATAAAGCTTACTCCTTGGGCTCCCTTGTAAAATAATTTTTACTTCTACTGGCGCGTCTGTGTGCAACAAACTATTGCTTTCCTTAAAATTAACATTAACTAAAAAATCATATAAACTAATATTTTTTAACGAAACATAACTGTCAGAAAATTCATTGATTATCCCCATGAAAAGAGCATCAACCATTCCAGAGCCATTACTTTTAATTTTGTGTTGTTTGTTAGCTTTGTGATGAAAATTTAAAATAAAAAAAATATTTGAGCAGTCATTTTTAAAATCTTCTTCGAGGGAAAATTGTTTTATTTTGAGAGAAGCTTGTTTTTTTAATACATTGTTAATAATTTCTTTGTTTTTCTTAATTGCTAACTCTTCAGGGTAATCAAGGCTCATACTTTAATTAGTTACTAGCATCCTCTCAAATACAAAGCGTTTGCCTAAAAAGTAACATAATATTGCTAAAGTTGCGCCAGAAAAAACATCCACAACAAAATGCTGTTTCAGAACAAGTGTTGAAACAGATATCAGCAAAGCCCATATTATATATACAAACTGAATCCATTTGTATTTTTGTGCAAAACTTGATAACCCTATAAAAAACACTAAGAGCCAAGCAAAAGTCACATGCCCTGAAGGGAATGTGTTGTTTGAACCGTCAATGCTTCTTGTGACTTCCACCAAAAACCCCGAAATCGAGGCTTCAGTGTGCACATCCCTCGGGTAAAAAGCAGGGAAAAAAGTATAAAATAAAAGCATGATTATCGAAGCAAAAATAATTGATGCGATTGCTGTAAAAAACACAGGTTTTTTCTCAATTAATATTACAGTTGTCAAAATAAATATTGGGATCATGCTGTGATAAATCCAAATAAATTCTGGTACAAAAGGAATAAGCTTATCTAGGTCGGTGGTTAAATTATGGTTAGTGTTCATAGCTAAGGCTGATTGTAGTAAAAAATATAATATTATATAAGGCAGTATTGTCAGAAAGACATACTTGGCCTTAGCCTTTATCGTCATCGCACAGTTCCTTTATGTAGAGATAATGTGCGTAAAATATTACGCACCTAATAATACATATGTTTAATAATTTGAAAAAGGAAAAACTCTTACATTTTTTATCTTAATTTCGTGAATTATTTAAAGACGTTATGTTTGCTTGTCTCAAACATCTTGTTCAAAAAAGATTTTTTTAGGCTTAAAAGTCGCTCAAATTTAACTTTTGCGCGGGCATTTGCATAAAGCACAATTGGTTTTCTTATCTGGCCGTCGATGAGTTGTTCGTCAAAGTTGTAAAATTTAGAGCGTTGTTCTTTCGGGGGAGCGGCATATGCGGCAAAGCAAAAAAAGGAAATTACAATTATCATTATCAATTTTTTCATACGCTTCTCACCTGTTATTAACTAGTGATAAGATAATGAAACTGTATTTTTTAGCAACTCCTCTTTAATACGGACCAAGGAAGATAATAAAACTGTAAATTTCAACGCTTGCTTGTCGGTTAAGTAAAATTCTTGACTTTTTGTGCTAAAAGAATCTTCAAGGTCTTCTAATATCTCTTCTAAATAATAGCAAGAAGCATATTGCTCGCACAATAAAGCTCTTACGTGCATGTTGTCTGATATGTATGGCTCGTGAAAAAGTAAATTGTTGATGACTTGTTTTTCCAAATGAACTTTATTCATATATTCAATGTATTTGTCTTCTGGAAAAGAATAAATAAATGTTTCATTGCTCATTTTCTAAAATATACCTTTTCTCCTTCGCCCCAAAAACATTTTCTTTTCCTATCACCAACAATTAACAAAGCTTGTATATACTTTTTATTATTCTTTTCTTTCAGACAAACGCGGTATGGTTCATCTTGAAAAGTTCCATATAAAGGTTTTCTCTTCCTTCGTTTGCCATATTTGCTTTTAGGCGGAGTGTTTAAGTATTCGATGCAGCCTTGTGCAATTTCTTTTAAATCTTTACCTTCAGAAACTTGTGTCTCATAATCTAAATTAATGTTAACTATGACAACCCAAGCTTTTCTACCAAAGTCTTTGATGCTGTGATAAATAGCATATGAATACTTTCCATATTTAACTTTTTTACCACCAGGTAGAAAAGGAAAAGAATATTTTTCTATTTCAGATAAACTACACTCAATCATTGCCTACCTCATTAAACCATTCTTCAAGGTCGGAGTAACCGCCAATTAATTCTTCTTTGTCATCTCTTTGTAACACAACAACGGGAACCGTTGGGTGTGCCCATTTTTTCTTTACGTCGTCCAATTCCTCAAGTCTATTGTCCATAGCGTAAACAGTGTAGCTGGCTTTTTGGTCAAAAAGTTTATCTTTGGCTTTAATGCAAAAAGGACAATGAGTTTTAACCCACATTATGAAATGTTCATCCATGTAGCAGCTCCTTTTGATCGCCTTTGAGCTTAGTTTCTACAATGTTTGGTTGGCCGACAACAATAACATCTAATCCTGTTTGGCCGCGATCCAGCGTAACTCTTGTAAAACCTTGTCTAGAATCTAATCCTTCTGGCATAGTGCCTTCTGCAAGCTTTTGTTTAAATGAAGATTCCTCTCTAAGAGAAACAACATGTTTTGGGTTTACATAAATCTCTCTTAGAGTATAAAACTTTTGAGAACTATTTGATGCACTAACCTTTTCGCAAACTTCTATTAATCTAACCATAACGACTCCTATTCTTTAACATACCATTCTTCGCCCTCAAATAAAACTTTTGAATGTTTATCTCTTGATTTCTTTTCCAGCAATAATAAATTTGCAGGCTTTTCCAATCTTTTATATTTAATTGGAGATGGCCCAATGTATGTTTCTTCAGGGTTGAGTTCTAGATTTTCAAGCTCTTTATTGTATTGAAGAAGCTCTGTGCCTGCTGGAAAATAAATTAAATCACCCGATATCATTATTTTTTTCCTCTGGCGTTAGTAGCTTTTTTTGATAATCCGAAACTATGTCATAGCAATCATTCAGGCAAAAATCGAGATTCATTAACTTGTGACGTATCTCTTCAATTTTTTGAAGCGCCTCTTTTTCGCCTTCTTCGCCAAGCGCGGTTAAAAGCTCGTTAAAGTTTTTATCTAAAGAACGATATTCTGATACGTAAGTTTTATTAATCAACTCTCTCATAGTTTCAAGTATTTTTTCAAATTCTACTGAATATGTAATGTTTACTCTTTTGCTCATTATTATCCCTCTAACTTAAGATAACATATAATATCATGGATGTCAAGTGTTTTTTAAAAAAAAGATTTATAAATAGTAGCTGCGCCTAAACCAACAACAGTTGTGATTATAAGCCAAATGAGGCGAGAAGAGGTGTTTTTCCAAGATTCTAGCTCTCTTAAGCGAGCATAAAGTCCTTGGTCAGGATTGTAAACAGCTTCTTTGATATGAGAAATATCAGCGGCCATTTCTTCTTGTCTCTCTTTGACTGTTTCTATTTTATCTATCATTTGATCAAATTTTCCAGATATTTCAGCGAATGCAACCGCAGAATCGTCAGCCATTGGAAAGGTCCCCCTGTTGCTTATAAGTAGTAATTAAACTTCAATAACGGCATGGTTTGTGGTAATTAAAGTGGATGCAACTGATGCGGCATTCTGTAAAGCGCATCGTGTCACCTTCGTCGGATCAACGATCCCTTCTTCTAACATATTAATTTCATTGCCAGAAACAAAATCAATACCAAAAGGATCTTTTTGATTTTTTACAGTAGAAAAAACTAAATCTGGTGAATCCCCAGCGTTAATTGCCATTTGTTTTAATGGTTCCTTTATTGCTTCTAAAACTATTTTAATTCCTAGCTGTTGATCTTCGTTCTCAACCTTAATATTTAAATTTTTGCTAGCTCTAATTAAAGCAATACCGCCACCTGGAACAATTCCTTCTAGTTGCGCTGCCGAAACAGCGGCTAGTGCATCTTCAATCCTATGCTTTTTTTCAATCATTTCAACTTCTGTGGCGGCGCCGACTCGAATAATAGCAACACCACTAACTAATCTTGTTATCCTTTCTTGAATTTTCTCACATTCATACATGTTTTCTGTTTGTTCCAATTCAGCTTTTAGAGCGTCAATTCTTTTTTCTATATCTTCTAATTTTCCGCGTCCACCTGCTATTGTTGTAAAATTTTTGGAGCATTCAAATGTTTTTGCTGTGCCGAAGTCTGTTAACTTAGTGTCTTTTAATCTTAAATCGTCGGAGCGAGTAATGAAAGTTGCCCCAACAGAAAGTGCCAAATCTTTTAAAATATTTCTTCTTTCTTCTCCATAGCGCGGCGCTTTTACTGCTGCAACGCGGAGCGTTCCTCTTACGGTATTCATAATGAGTGCTGCAAGTGCTTGCCCTTCGATGTTATCCGCGACAAGAATGCAAGGTCTTACTTCTCTCGAAATTAGTTCTAACACTGGCATCATTTCATCAACAGTGTCAATTTTTTCATCTGTTACTAGAATTAAGGGATCTTCATATTTTACGACACCTCTTTTTTCATCTGTGATAAAAGCAGATGCTAAATAACCAGAATCAAATCGAAAGCCCTCTACAATGTCTAGACTAGTTTCAATTGAGCGTGCCTCTTCAATAGTAATTGCACCATCTTTCCCTGCTAAATCTACGGCTGTTGCAATAAGTTTCCCAATTGTTTTGTCACCATTGGCAGAAATTGTAGCGATATGTGCAATATCCTCTTCAGAAGAAATTGGTTTTGATATTTCTTTTAGATTTTCAACAATACCCGCAACTGCTTTGTCTATTCCTCTTTTTAATTCTATTGGAGGGGCGCCGGCAATTAAAAACTTTTGTGCTTTTTCTAAAATAGCTTTAGCTAACACAGTAGAAGTTGTCGTCCCATCTCCTGCTTCTGCGTTGGTTTTCGCGGCAGCTTGTTTGATAATCTGTGCGCCAACATTTTCAAATGGATCATCAAATTCTATAAATTTAGCAACTGATACTCCATCTTTAGTGACAATGGGACGTTTATTTTTTGCACAAAGAATCACGTTTCTACCTCGTGGGCCTAAAGTAGAAGCTACACTATTAGCCAAAGCATTTACACCTTTAAGAATTTTATTATGAAGTTTTAAACCAGATTCGTATTGTTTGCTCACGCGCACCTCTTTGTTTGATTATATTATAACATTTTATTTTAGTGTTTTAACTAAAAATATCAAGCTTCTTCCGTTTTTTCAACGTATTCTCTTGTGCCGGTTTCAATTTCGCCAGCCGTGTTCGCTGCCGCAAGTCCTTTCATTTTGTCACCACCAATAAGATAACCATTAATTTGATTAGTCAGAGTTTCGACCTTTTCAAAAAGATCAAATATTTCTTGATTAAGAACATCAATGTATTGTTGGGCTAACGCGGTGACTGCGGCGCGGCCAATTGGGATTTGACCAATAAACCCCATGCCATCTTTATCATAGCTTTTTCTTTCGTAATATCGTCTTGCTACGTGGAATTGTGTTAAACCGCTGGCACCCTGAGTGTACCCTAATGTTCTTGCAATATACCCCCAGAAGTCTTCTGGGCTTTTAGCTAGTGCTTGTTCTAATATTTTGACAGAAGTTGTGACATCCAAGTATCTATCATGTTTGGTGGCTCCAATAGTTTTTAGCTTTTCGGAACCTTTTTGCGGCTCCCATGGCAATTGACTTCTTGTGTCTGTTCTTGGCGCTTTAAACCCTTTCCCAGTGTCTTTCCAAACTAATTCTTTTCTTCCTGTCGTGTTTCCTCTTGAGTCAATAATGTCTTGAAAATCCATGTTCGCAAAATAATCTCTTGCAGTGTCAGCATCATATTTATCAATAATTCTAGCAAGTTTCTTTTTGTCATCAGCTTTTAAAGCTTCATAATCTTCATGATTAAAAATATTTAACAAGTCCTCTTCTCCAGCTTCCACGTGAGTTGTTGCGGGGTCATCTAATGGATTGTTGGCCAAGTCTTCCGGTAACAAAAGTAGCTTCATGTTATGCGGATTTGATCGCATTGAATCTAAAAAATTATAAGCATTAAAATCAAATTGATAAAATCTTATTGTTTGGCTACCTTCTAGTGCCTGTTCTGCTTCTTTTTCTCTAAATGATTTTAAAGCCACAACATATGTCATGTGGCCTTCTGCGCCAGCAGTGCCTCCAAGGTAGTGACCACTTTCTGGGTCTTGTCTAAGACCTTCGATGTCAACAAAATGATCGCACAAGTCTTTAAAGCTACCTTCGACAGAAGCTTTTCCTTCGCCACCTTCACCTGTAAGAAGTTTCAAACTAATAGGCATTTTATCGTTATTGATAAGGTCTTGTACCCCCGCAGCATGTCCAGCAGGAATTTGTATACCCCCGAGCAAAGCGGCCAAGAAGCCTTCAAATGTAAAGCCAGCAGCAGAGGCGTTGAAGTGCACCATGATGTTTGTTAATGTATCAAGAAAAACAATATGACTTAAGATTTCAGATATATCATTTGTTTGTGGAGGGCTTTGAATAAAATTGCTAAGAATACGTATTTTTTCAGCTAAAGTGTTTCCTTTGGCTATGATTTTAGCCATTATATTTTCTATAATTTCTCGATCTTGTGTTCCTTCTTTGCCCCACATTTTTTCAGAGAGTCGGAATATAGGAAGTTTAAGTGTAATATCGCGAGTTTCTTCAACTTCAGCTTCAGTTTCTAAAACTTTTGCTTCCGCAAGAAACTCTGCACGTGATGAGTAAAGTTGTTTTTGGATCATCTCCAGCAAGACGTCTGATTTTAAATAATGTTTTGAAACTAGCTTGTTTACATCTACCATAGTATAATAATTAGTGTTTTCTTTTCTTAATATCTAACAAAATTTTAAGCAAAATAAGACGATAAGTTTTTTTGCCACACAGGCCACTTGGGAATAAGCCACATTTTTTCTGAAACTGTCTAATCTTCTTTATTAATTGTTTATCAAATGTGCAGGCCCAAAACCAGCGGGGATTCCAACCATGTTTTTTTGATAATTTTTTATTTATCATGATTAAAAACCACACTATCATTTTACTATTTTCCTTTACATAAGTTAAGCTTTCTTTTGTTTATTTCTGGCGGTGCCAAGTTTCAATGGTTTAGGCGTGCCATCTTTTTTTATTTCTATTAGCTCATAAGGAAACTTCTTTGCCCAACTGAGCCATGACTTTGCCGTATTGAAGGTGCGCGAAAAAATTAAAATATATTCTCTTTCATTAGATTTCCCTTCTCCAGTAGACTCCCAATCCTTAACAGTTTTAAGGATGCGATTTCTTGCTCTTATTCCTTTTATTCCTTCAACCTGCAGCCTATAATTAAATTCTTTTTTATTTTTCGTCTGTGTTCGCCATGCTATTGCTTGCATTTTTTTGCTCCTTTTTTTAAAGGCTTTCGTACTTTAATTATACCATTATTCCAGCAAAGGTCAAGTTTTCCTTTTAAAAAACGTCTCAAAGTGTGAATACAATTTTCAATTTGTGTTGGGCTCATTGTTCCTTTCTGAGTTTCGTGAGTGCACCAGATAAGAACAGAGTTTGCAAAAAAAGCTTTTTCTGCGGAAATAAGATTTTCACTGCTAGATATTGCTTGCTCGTCTCTTAACCACTTTAAAAATGCTTTTTTATCATTTATCATTTTTTCAACGTATTTTTTAAGTGTTTTTTTAATCCATCCCAAGTGTCATATTTAATTGTATCTCTAAAGGCACCTGGAATAAAATGTTGAATTTTAAAAACTGCAGATACCCTCCAAGTCTCGATAGCTTGTTCATCTGCAGTGTTAATTAGGTCTACTTGTTCTTTTTCAAGCTCAGACTCGTTTATTAGTTGTGCTTTTAATTCTCTAGCAGCATCTAAGTCTTGAGATGCGGCTTCAAGCATCATTAGCGCATGTATATGAATTTCTTGAAAAAACATATAAATTTGAGCAACTTTTAATGTTTTAGCCAAAAGTTGATATATTAATGCACCGCCAACAAACCACATAAGTTCATACATGAGTTCTCCTATTGTTTCTCTGATAAATATTTTATCAGAGTGTCGGCTATTTTGTCAACTATTTTTTCTTGATTTTCTTTTAAAATGTCGTCTAACATCTTATTGGCAGTATTGTTATTTTCTACTTTTTTTTTCTTTCAGGGCTGCCGTGCAAACGTTTTGCTACGCGCTTCATTACTTCGTTAACGATATATTCCTTTTTAATTCGTTTAGAAACACGCGCAGTAAGTTCGTGGATAAGAGATTCTGCCATTGGTGGCGGTCCCATCGCTTCTTCAGGCGGCGGACCCATCATTCCCGGAGGCATTTCTCCTTCTGGGGGCATTCCTGCTTCTTCAGGGGGGACTTCTTCGTCGCCAACCACTTCAGCTTCTAGTTTCTTACCAAGAGAAATAAGTACATCAGCTTCTTCTTGGCTTAGGTCTACATCCTCAACACCTTCTTCGCCTGGAACCTCTTCAGCATCGAGCGGCAATTCATCTTCAGGACCAGGCTCTGCCATTTCACCGGGCATAGGGGGGACTTCATCGTCTAGTTGTTCGGTGACAGGTTCATCGAGGACAGATGCATCGGGGTCAAATCCAGCCGTGCCAGGGTCGGTGGTCGTGCCCGTGATCACTTCGTTCAAATCCTTGTCTTCAACAAACTTCTCAGTCAATGCGCCAATTCCCGCTAGTCCCATAAAACGGCGGACCGTTGACTCGTTTAATAGTTGTTCTTTTTTGTCGCTCATACGTACCTCTCCTTAAAATAGGCTTTTATAGTAATAAATAGTGTTTTATTTCAGTAATGGATTATTTTTCTTTAATTTTTGTAACGCTTTATCTTGTATTTGTTTAATTCTTACAAAACTTAAATTAAATCTTTTTGAAACTTCTTCTAAACTCATTGGACCTTTGTTGTTATGAACAGTAACTAAAGCGCAATTTAGATCTTTTTTATAGTCAATCCACATACGACAATCTTCTTTGTTGCACTTGCTGTTGCTTGATAAGCATTTCTTTGCACAATTATTCATATATTTTGCTCCTTTTCTATTATATCAAATATATTTTCAATCTCTGAATCATTTAAACCAAATGATTTTTCTATTCCTTTTGCTTTTGATCGCGCGCGGCTTGCTTTATTTCGTTTTATTTTTGAAATATTCTTTCGTTCTTTTAATTCTTCAATAAAATTTGTAAAATGCTCATTTTTATTTATGTAAGCTTTTATAACTTCATTAAAAAATTCTTTTATTTTAAGATCATCATAATGCAAGCGTAATTTTAAATTAGCATGAAGATTATCATTGCTATCAAAACAAATTTGTTTTAATATTTTTCCATAATTAGACATTATTTTCTTCCTAATATATGAGTTTTACTTTCGTTTAAACCAGAGGAAGTTTGACGTACAAAAATAGCATTTTCTTGCAACTCTGTTATATTTCTACAGCCTGAGTATGATAGCCCTGATTTGATGCCATCACTTAAGTCTGCTAATACATTTTTTACACTGCTTTTATATGGAATTGTTGTGGATATACCTTCGTTTGAAGAATATTTCCCTCTCCATTCAAATTGTGCTTCTTTGCTTGCCATTCCTCTATAAACTTTTGTTTTTGTGTTTAACACTCCAACAATCATATCGCCAGGCGATTCATCAGTGCCAGCCAACATGGACCCAAGCATTACAAAACTGGCGCCAGCAGCTAAAGCTTTTACAGCATCGCCAGAAGAACGAATACCCCCATCAGCAATAATTTTTGCATTTCGATCTGATTTCGCACAATCAAAAATAGTTTGTAACCCCGGCATTCCATGACCAGTTTGAATTCTTGTTGAACAAATTGACCCTCCTCCAATATTACAACGCACACTATCGGCGCCCCAATCTGCTAAAGCATTGAACCCTTCCAGTGTGGCTACATTTCCAGCTATAATATGCACGCTGTCATTAAGCAACTCTTTAATAGATTTAATTGCTTTTTCTGCTAATTTATGATGACCGTGGGCTATATCAATACATAAAACTTTTGCGCCATTGTGATATAAGCGCGAAGCCCGTTTCAAATAATCACCAACAACTCCTACAGCGGCTCCAACATATTCAACATGTTCCCAAGCTTCTTTAACCATTTTGCACTGTTCTTCAATTGAACTATAGCGATGAATTATTCCTAATGCACCTGCCCTTCCCATGGCAACTGCCATATTAGCAGCCGTCACAGTATCCATTGGAGCCGATATAATTGGAAGACCCAAATGTATCTTTTTATCTAAGGCGTTCCCAATATCAATTTCTTTTCTACTCTCAATATCTGAATATTGGGGCACCAGTAGTACATCATCATATGTTAAAGCTTCTTTAAATTTCACTAACAACCTCCCAGTTATCTTTTAATAGTTCAAAGGACGCTCTTGATGTGGTCGTATTGTCTGAAAACAGTATCACTGCCCACTCTTCATTGTGGCATTCAAGCTCATGCCCAGTCATAAAAATGTCCAATATTATTCCTGTGGTTTTCAGCAGTTTTATGTTTTATCAAATCACCTATTTGCATTTTTTTTCCAACTCTTCAATCATTTTATCAAGATACCAACGAGCCTTTTTTAAATCTTGAATAGCTTTTCCTTTATATTTATGTCTTGAAACATATTTAATTATATTTCCTTCAGCATACCCCATTTTCCAAGAGTTGATGTAATCAAATGTTTCGATGGCCTGCTCTCCGACCCAATTTATGTTATAATGTTTTGGATGATTTATACTATCAGTCATTTTTGTCCTTTCATATTAGCATGTTTTCGCAGCAAAGTAAAATATAAGGCTAATAATAACCACACTAATTGCAAATCCGAAAATTGCTATTTTTTCTTCATTTAGGAATTTCATTTTCTTTTTTCTCCTCTAAGTGTTTTTTAAAATCTTCAAGGATTTCAACAGCTTTTTCCCAGCAAGCTGGGCAATACAAACGTACTATTTTTTCTTCTTCGCGGACTACGACGTTCCACGTAGTAACCATTTCTTTATTTGTTTTATCAAATGATTTTTCACAGGCTAGACATTCGTCTGGAAGTTTATCAAATAGTGCGACTTTAGTTGCCATCTCTTTTTTAGCACTTTTTTTCGCTTTATCTTTATTTTGTCTCTTAAGACTTCTTTTAAGTGAACTCATCATTTTTCTCCTGTGGAGCCGAAGCCACCTTCGCCGCGTTTTGAGTGAAAGTTTAAAAATTGGTCGGTTTCGACCTCTTCAACTTTACAATGGACAACGGGGATCATAACTGCTTGTGCAATTTTATCTCCTGTCTTAATCACTTGAGTTTCAGAGCCAATGTTGTGAAGGTTCACATACACTTCTCCATTGTATCCAGAATCCACAACACAAGCCCCGACCAAAAGTTGTCGTTTGTAGGCCACGCCTGACTTATTTTTAATTTCCAACATATGTCCACAAGGCACCTCCACTTTTATTCCGGTCGGTAACAAGCGTGATTCTCTAGGCGGAATATGGAAACTTCTTTCGTCATATAATTTTTTATCTCCATTCGGACAATAATATAAGTCCATCCCCGCATCCGTTCGATACGCTCGTGTTGGTAGTTTTGCATCTGTTCTAATTCGACATACTTTAAGAATCATCGCACCACCCGCATGTTTAAACATTCTGGATCTTTTAAGCTTTGTTCGATAAGTAGTGCTTCAAAATTTTTCATTTCGTTTTCCTGCCCCTTTGGGAAAGTTTTAATAATTTCAACTGTAATCTCGTTTCGTTTTAATCCGCTTTGAATCATTTTGTGGATGTGTGGGTTGCCTCCCTGTTTGTGTAAGGATTCGCTAAAATGCCATCCTAAGCGCCGGGCGGCACCCCATGTACTTTGACCAATATAATAAGATCCATTTGGAAAAACCAACTTATATACTTCATTTTTTCGATATCTTTCACGTTTAGCTTTTTGTTTCTCTGGGCGGTAATTTGCCCGACAACGTGCTTGAACCTTTTCTCTATTTTCTCTCCAATAACGCGTAAAGTATGGCTTTTTGCAGATCTTGCAAGTGTAATGATAACCATCAGGGCGCGATTTATCTCTATAAAACTCTGTTTGGTTTTTTTGTTTTTTACATCTGTTGCATTTTTTCATTAATCGGTTCCTTTTATTTTAAAAGTTTAAAATTATATCTTATTGATCTTGTGCTAAAACCCCATTCTTCACTATAATCTAATCTAGCAACGTAGGGTTGATTTATGTGTATCTTATCTTTTTTTGAGTTGACTCCCCAACACTTAATGCCGTTAAGAGTCGAAGTTTCATCGATAACTTTTACTATCCAATAAGGGTTGCCATTCTTTGTTTTTTTCTGAATGACTTCTCTTGGCACAAACCAAGCAACTCCAAGATCATTATCCCACTCTCCTAGTGGTGGGATTTGGTAGTCTCTTAATTGATTTAAAACTTCATCATCTAAAACTAAATTCATTGGAAAGATACCAGTTAATGATACCAGATTGTCTATCATTTCTTTACTAGAAAAATCACCTTCCGGCTCATAAAGTTGAATATTTTCTTTAAACTTTTTAAGATTTTTTGGTCTGTCTACGGCTGTTGCTGACCAAAAATGTTTAAGCCCTGAAAATCTTTCATCAACTAAACTATTAAGAGCGCGGCTTCTCACTAAGACATCAAGAGCTTTTTTGTTTAATTTGGAGTAAATAATGTTCTCATTAAATAAAAGCTCTTCCATAGTTGTGAAAGGACGATTCTCTATTATTTGTTTAATTGCTTTGTCGCCAAGGCCTTTTAAAGAAGTTAATGGCTGAATGAGTTTTTTGTTATCTTCAGATATCTCCCAAACGACACCAGACTTGTTTATATCAATTGATTGAATTTTAAATCCATATTTTTTAGCAAGATTTATAGCTTTTTCTTTTCTTGTTTCTGGTTCTTTGTCAAGGAAAGCAGCCATCCACTCTGCTGGATAATAATTAAACAACCAAGCACATTGATAAGAAATAATTGAATAAGAAACAGCGTGTGATTTGTTGAAGCCATAACCTGAGAAGAACTCAAACTTTTGCCACATTTTATTCGCCCATTTTTCTGTCAATCCTTTCTCAATGCACCCAATAATGAATTTTTCTTTAATTTTTGACTTTTCTTTTGCTACTTCTCCAGTCCCTTTTTTGGTTAAGAGTTTCCGAAGTTTATTGCCTTCATCTAAACTTAAATTTTTACCAAGTTTGTGCGCCAACAGCGCAATTTGTTCCTGAAAAATTAAGAAGCCATAAGTTTCTTTTGTAATTTCTTTTACAACATCATTCATATATTTAATGTTGTTTGGGTTTTCTTTTGCTTCAATGAAGCTTTCATGTACGTTTGCACTTAACGGGCCTGGTCGATAAATCGATGTAATGGCAGCAATATTAATAATATTATTTGGCTTGGCTTTTACACAAAATTTTTGTGCTCCAGTTTCTGTGAATTGAAATATGCCAGCCCATTTTCCTTTGTGAAATATATTCTTATAAACTTGTTGATCATTAAAGTTAATTTTATCTGGGTGTAAAGTCTCATCATAATATTTTTGTATTTGTTCAAACGTTGGATTTTCAACATTGTGGTGCCGTTTCAATATGTGACCAATTGCACCTTCAATCATTTTTAAAGTTGAAAGCCCAAGGATGTCAAATTTGATAAAACCCATGGTTTCAAGGTGTCGCACATTTAATCCTTCTGACCATGGAGTTTGTGTCACACCACCACTGTTAATAAGTGGCATATGTTCGTTCAGATTTTCTCCTACAACAACTCCACCTGCGTGCCTGGATACGGAACGAACTTGGCCATATAAAACATGAATATGGTTAGCAATATGAGGATATTTTTCAAGAAAAGCTTTCAAGGAATCGGAATATTCCATAACTTCTTCAAATGTTGGTACGTATACACCAGCTTTAATACCATGCTTCTTCTTTGCTAGTGGTGTAGCCTCTTTCAACATCTTAGATGTTACTGAGTTGACCTCAGAGAAAGGAATCTCATATAATTTTGAAATATCTTTAACTAAAGAACGGAGCTGCAAAGTATTAAAGTTAGAAATTGGGACCACTGTGTTGTGGCCCCACTCTTCCATTAATAATTCTTTCAGCTCCATTGGATCCGAAACATCATAATCAATATCAGGATAGTCTTTCGCATCTCTGCGGAGGAACCTTGAAAAAAGTAAATTGTACTTAATAGGATTAACCTGTGTAATTCCAAGAACATATGCCACTAGAGAACCTGCTGCGGAGCCGCGGCCAGGACCAGTTAACTGAACTTGATTTGCTTTTGAAGCAATTGCGTTCATCGTAAGAAAATATTTGCTAAACCCTCTGTCATCGATGACTTCCAGTTCTTCTTTTAATCGTGAAATATATTCTTTATCATTATGTAAGTTTTTGGACCTAAGTTGATCGACGCAAACTCTAGTTAAAGCCTGTGTCGCTGTCAATCCAGCCGGGACAACAAAGTTTGGCAAACGCACTTCATTATCTGGCATAAAATTCTCAATTTTGTTATGAGCAATGTTGTGAGTTTCTTCAATAGATTGTCTAATCAAATCATCGTTGTATTCTACTCCACATTTATCAGAATAGAATTTATATGAGTCCCACATTTGATTGCCATTTTTAGGATATAATTCATATCCAATTTCTTCAACTCCTTCTGGCAATTCTGATGTTGCCCACTCGGGCAGGCCACCTTTGCCAAGCCACCCAAGCTTTCTATACAACTCTCGGTCCTTCCAAGCATCTGGATTGGGGTAATGGCTGTCTGCTGTTGAGATCAACGGAATACCAAATTCATAATGAAGTTGAATAATATATTTGTTTAGTCTATGTTGATCTGGTATATTGTTCCATTGAAGCTCTCCGTACCATCTTTCTCCAAAAATATCTAACATTTTATAAGTGGTTTCACGCATGGCCTCAATGACTGCATCTTCCCCGTTTTCTTTATTTTCCCAGTAATTACCAGCATATACGCCGCCTAGACATGCACTAGCAGCAATTACTCCTTCGTTATGTTTTTTAAGCATGTTATAATCAATTCTAGGAAATCTATAAAAACTTTCTCTTGAAAAAGATCTAGATACCAACTCAAAAATGTTATTTAAACCAACTTGATTTTGAGCTAGTAATATAAGATGGCGTCGGCGATTGAGGATGTTTTTAAGAGCGCGTTTTGATGCGCCCTCGTCTTCAATAGTAGTGCCTGTTTGCAGATCCTCTTTGATTTTATGCTTTTTATCAGCTTTTGCTTTTTCGTGTTCCTTTTGCCACCCTCGTATACTAGGCAAAAAATATGCCTCGACTCCAAAGATTGGTTTAAAATCTTTACCATTTTTTTGCATTTGTTTGGCGTGTAAAACTTGATAGGCCATGCCATTCATATTGCCATGATCCGTTAATGCCAAAGCGTCAGATCCATTTTCAAATGCATAATCCATATGTTCTTGAGGATACCCCAAACCATCAAAAGGTGATCCAGCAACGCTATGAGCGTGTAGACCAACAAAAGGTACTTTATTTTTCTTCATTGTCCGTTCCAATCGAGTTTAGTTTATGATATCCTATATCATATGGCTTGTCAAGTTTTTTGCGGTCTTTGGAGCCAAGAAAAGCACAAAGACCATCCCAGGTGCTAATGTTATAATACCATGGGACTTCCAACACGTTTGCCTCTTCTATATTAACATGTTTGAATATTTTGTCAAGCTCAAAAAATCTTGCTGACCATCTTTCTTCAATCGGAATCCTATCGGCATCATATCCAATGAACTCTCCCGTGCTTTCTTTTCTCAAAAACTTGCGACATTTTTTAAAATCCTCTCCATCAAAAGTAAAGCCTAGGTATTCATTATCTTTCATGCTTTTTCCGTTCCAAGAGATATAAAATGGAGATTTGCTAGATATGTTTTTTCTAAATGGCTGAATTAGTTCTGGGTTATAAACCCCGTGAGGAAAAGCTGCATAAAATCGATCTGGCACTATCCATTTACTAATTGTTTTACTTAACCAATAAGAAGTCAACGCACCATACAAGACGCTCCAACCTAAACAATCTCTTTTATCTCTATCTTTGGGGTGTATTGGCACATAATAAATTGGTATTTCATGTTGCTCTCCTTCAGCGCTAAACCTTGTTCTTTGTAGAAAAACTGGATCTAGAACATATTCGCCTAGGCGATGTTTAATTAGTGGTTGCATGTCGTTGTGACAAACAACCCAAATAGTTTCGCACCCTGCATATGCACATTCTAAAACTGCTCTTTCGACTGCTAAATAGTTTTTTCCTATTGGCTGCAGACAATCATGCCATGGAAAATTAAAATCTAATTTTTGACCAGCAACTGGTACGATTCCGGCTAGGTGGAAAGAATGCGAATTTTGTGAGCCAACTTCAATCATAAAATGCTTAATAGCTTATTAAGCTTGTTCGCATAATTTACAAGAGAACTTTTATTTTGTAAAACATTTTTATATTTAAATTTTAGATTTTTTGTATCTTTGTATAAGTTCATTTCTAGTTTTCTTATTTCTCTTTTTTTTGCTTCAAGCTTTAAGATATAATA
>Ga0209434_1000537_pt1 | contig 18100 bp, 20 predicted proteins | sample ETNvirnome_2_300_FD_184068 | JGI IMG/M metagenome (GOLD analysis project Ga0209434, IMG submission 184068) | Marine viral communities from the Pacific Ocean - ETNP_2_300 (SPAdes) (version 2) | ecosystem: Environmental > Aquatic > Marine > Oceanic | place: Pacific Ocean | collected 2013-06-22
ATGGATCTAATGAAGATATTTACCGATACGCGTTTTGGAAAGTACAAAGTAAATATTTCTGCCGGTAAGAATTTTGGAGGAATGAAAGCAATGAATTTATAATGGCTAAGCGACACTATCGAAAACTCGTACGTGACAAAATCCCCGATATTATTGAAGGAGCAGGTAAGGAGTGCAAATGGCACCGAGCTACCGATCGAACGTATAAAAAGTTTTTGGCCAAGAAATTATATGAGGAAGCTAAAGAATTCCGTGATGATCCCAGCGCTGAGGAGTTGGCTGATGTAATGGAAGTTCTTCGATATATTATACGAGATATGGATTTAAAACCCTATGAGGCAATGAACAAAAAAGGCTCCGAAAAGGGGCGCTTCGATCATCGCATTATTTTAGATTGGGTGGAAGAATGAACGTCTGCGGATTGGGGAGAGCGGGTTGTAACCTTGCGGATTGTTTTTCAAAGTTTCCGCAATATAACACGTATAAATTTGATGTAGGGATAGAAGGTTCCAATTGTTTTGCCCTTCCCCGCTGCTTCTCGCATGAAGAATATGAGAAAAAGTGTCCAGATTTTAGTGCGGAACTCTCGCATCTCTCGGGGGAGCTTATTTTTGTCCTCTGTGGAGCGGGGAAGGTGTCAGGATGCGTTCTAAGCCTCCTGGAGCAGCTTACAGACGTTTCGGTTACTATTCTATACGTGGAGCCAGACTGCTCTCTTCTAAGCGAAACAGAAGCGACTCAGGAGACAATTGTTAAAAGTATTTTGCAAGAATACGCAAGATCCGGTATTTTTGAGAGAATATACTTGATTTCTAATTCAAGTATAGAGAAGTCTATTGGGGATATTCCTATTATGGGATATTATGATGCTCTTAATCAAGCTATTGTCAATACTTTCCATATGGTTAATGTTTTTAAAAATTCTGACCCCGTTTTGGGCACTTTTACGGAGCCCCACGAAATTGCGCGCATTTCCACCCTCGGCGTCGTGGATATAGAAAAAGATGAAGAAAAGTGGTTTTTTGACTTGCAATTACCACGAGATGTGGTATACTATTATGGTATTGGTGAGAGTGACTTAAAGACAGATGGATCTCTTTTTAAGAAGATCACCAACTACACTAAAGGGAAAATAAAAGAAAATATTAATGTGTCCTACGGAGTATATGAAACAGCATATGAACAAAAATATTGTTATTGCGTTAAGCATAGTTCTGTGGTACAATCTTATATAACTGAATTAGACGATCAGGATATTGGCTGATCGTACTCTAAGCCTAACAATAAGGAGAAAATTATGGCTATCAATCTAGATAAAATGCGAGAGAAGCTCGCAACAGTTCGCGGTCAGAACCGCGATAAGGATTCTTTCTGGCGCCCCACCGATGGGGACCAGGATATCCGCATTGTCCCCACTTCGGATGGGGACCCCTTCAAAGAGAAGTGGTTCCACTACAACTTGGCTAACAGTCCGGGATTTTTATGTCCCAAGCGCAATTACAGCGATGACTGTCCGGTCTGTGAATTTGCTTCACAGCTTTGGCGCGATGGAGTAGAAAATAACGATGATGAGAGTAAGAAGCTCGCTAAGAGTCTTTTTGTCCGTCCTCGCTTTTTCTCACCCGTGCTCGTCCGCGGAGATGAGGATAGAGGTGTTCGCATTTGGGGCTACGGCAAGATGGCTTACGAGCAATTGCTCGGTCTCGTGCTGAACCCCGAATACGGTGATATCACCGACCCGGAAACGGGTACAGATCTTATTCTGACTTACGGAAAGCCCCCCGGAGCCTCTTTCCCACAGACGAAGCTGCAGCCACGCCGCCGCAGTTCTGAGCTGTGTGAGGAAATGACTCCAGAGTCGTGTTCGGAACTCCTTGAGAGTATTCCGGAGTTTGATTCGCTTTTCGAGCGCAAGTCAACCGAAGAGGTGGGAACGCTTCTAGACGGCTTCATCAATTCTGGAGTGGAGGATCCCGAGTCGGTTTCTTCTGAAACTCGAAAGTTTGGCACTAAGACCGATTCTCCCACGGAAGAGGTTAACGCTGTAGATGCAGCGTTTGCTGAGTTGGGATCTTTGTAGTCATGGTGTTTTCATTAACACAATTTACGGTATTTATTATATTGTGGAGCTTGTCTATATTTTATTTGACAGGTGCTTTAATAAATAAAGACTTTCAGCTTGGAAAGATTAAGAAAGAGCTGCTCGACAGCGCAGGATCCGGAACAGGTCCCGCACGGAAGTAATATTTCCCCGCAGGGAGGCCCGGGGTTACAGGGGTCTCACACTTATACACACACAAAGGAGATATTATGAGTGATACAAACAAAAGCGGATACGAACTCCGCACCGAATTGCTAGGAATGGCAATCGGAATCGTAAGCGAACGCAATCATCGCGTCCGCGAGAACGAATTTCTCAAGCCCGAGGGTCTACGCGCTGCCGTTGATCCCTGGACGACTGAGGAAATTCTAACGGAAGCTGAAAAGCTTTACACCTTCGTTCAGAAGAAGTAAATTACTGACCCACAGGGAGGCACAGGGATATCAGGTGTCTCAATTAATTTAGGAGATAGACATGGAACTGTTACCAGCTCTTGCATTCTTTATCGGTGCAGGTTATTTAGTATATCGTTTGGCTAAGCTAGACATAGAAATCAGCCGACTGAAGGCTAAGATTGAGGATCTCAATGGCAAGGAATAAATCTAAGGTTGGTAATATAGAAATTGCTGATCTTCGTTCTTTGATTAATAAGGCCTCCGGAATGGAAGTCGCCTATAACCTCAAGGACGAAAACCCGACGGAAGTCAAAGAGTGGATTCCCACTGGTTCTCGCTGGCTCAACAGTATCATCTGTCGAGGAAAGTTGGCCGGTATCCCCATTGGAAAGATTAGCGAGATAGCTGGACTGGAGGCTACAGGAAAATCTTTTATAGCTGCTCAGGTTGCCGGCAATGCTCAGAAAATGGGAATGTCCGTTATCTATATGGATGCTGAGTCGGCCATCGACCCCTCGTTCCTAGAACGCGCCGGATGCGACCTAGATGAGCTTATCTACGTTCAAGTACAATCTGTTGAGCAAGTACTTGAAACTATTGAGAGTATCCTCAATGCCGGACACGAAAGGACACTGTTTATTTGGGATTCGCTGGCCCTTACACCGTCCATTTCAGATGTAGAGGGCGATTTCAACCCTCAATCATCCATGGCAGTAAAGGCTCGTATCCTGGCGAAGGGAATGTCGAAGCTGACAATTCCTATTGCGAACAGTCAGTCAAGCTTTCTGGTGTTGAACCAACTTAAGACCAACATTACTCGTTTCCCGGCTGAAGCTATGACCACTCCGTATGTTACTCCGGGCGGAAAGGCAATGATTTATGCTTACTCGCTCAGAATCTGGCTCACGGGCCGCAAGGCGAAGGCCAGCTTCGTTCTTGATGACAGCGGATTCCGCATTGGTTCAGAGGTTAAAGTAAAGCTTGAGAAGTCTCGCTTTGGCACACAGGGACGCAATTGCGCCTTCAAGATTTTATGGGGTGAAGAAGTCGGAATTCAGGATGAAGAGTCTTGGTTCGAGGCTATTAAGGGATCTGATCGAATCAAGCGCTCCGGTGCTTGGTACGCTCTCGTCTACGAGGATGGTACCGAAGAAAAGTTTATGGGCGCCCACTGGGTAGGCAAGCTCCAGGACGAAAGATTCCGAAACCGTGTGCTTGAAATTATGGATGAAGAAATCATTATGAAGTTTGATAAGAGAATCGGAGAAGCACAAGAGTTTTACACTCTAGATGGCGAAGAAGAATAGATTTAAGTCTTGACATAAGGGCTCCTATAAGTTATACTTATAGGAGCTTTTGTTATTGGAGACAAATTGAAGAAGACAAAACGCAATATACTACTTGCAAAGAAAGTAGCAGAGCAGTCTGACTACGGAAAGTTTAGACATGGGGCCGTTCTGGTTAAAGGAAGTTCGATTCGCAACATGGCGTGCAACAAGCATCGCCATTGTCATTTTGGAAAAAGGTTTCGAGAAGCCAACACGGGTAATGCTACTCTGCATGCCGAGTTGGGAGTCATCCTAGGAATGGATCGCTCAATTACTCAAGGCGCTACGGTTTATGTGGCGAGAGTTAACAAAGAAGGAAGGGCCCGCATGAGCAAGCCATGCCCTATGTGCGAGAACGCCATGCGCCACGTGGGAATAAAACGAGTTATATACACCGACAGAAATGGCAGAATAGAGACAATGACCCTATGAAAAGACTAATGATTGTAGATGCCCTCAATATGTATTTTAGAGCCTATATCGTGGATCCTAGCCTGTCTACGAACGGCCAGCCTCTTGGAGGTGTAAAGGGTTTTATAAAAATACTACAGAAGCTCTCACGGGATCTGAAGCCCGATTTAATAGCCATCTGTTGGGACGGCCCCGGGGGATCTCGGAAGAGAAGACAGATCGTTAAGGAATACAAAGAAGGTCGTAAGCCGATTCGACTCAATCGTGAAACAGATTTGTCGGAGAACGAAGAGCTTGAAAATAAGATCTGGCAACAGACGCGACTCATAGAATATCTTAACCAACTTCCAGTTCCTCAGTTTATGTTTCCGGAAGTGGAGGCAGATGATGTGATAGCTTATGTTGCCCACTCTCACCACTTCGAAGGGTGGCAGAAAATTATTGTATCGAGTGATAAGGATTTTCTTCAGCTCTGCGACGACGAGACCGTTTTGTTCCGGCCGATTCAGAAAAAAGTGCATAACAAAAATAATGTAGTGGAAGAATATGGCATACATCCAACTAACTTTGCTTTGGCTAGGGCCATCGCAGGAGACAAGTCGGACAACCTCAAGGGAGTACCCGGCGCGGGATTGCCTACAGTGCAAAAAAGATTGCCATTTTTATCTGAGGCAAAAGAGTATTCAATTCAAGAGGTTATGGATTATTGCGAAAATATTGACAGCAAGGTGTTGTTTTTTGACCGCGTAACATCCCACAGAGGCCTAATTACAAAGAACTACAAGTTGATGCAACTGTACGATCCGGCCCTTTCGCTTCAGAGTAGAAAGAGGGTTGATTATGTGTTTGAAAACTTGGGATACGAATTTAACAAAACAGAAATGATAAAAATGATGGCAGAAGATGGATTTGGAGTATATAATTGGAATGATCTTTTTGCTATAATGAATCGTATTTCTGTTGACAAAGCGCTGAAGACTCACTAGAATTCAAGAAAGAGATAATAATGGATTCACAAGAGAAGGTTAATTTTTCGCGCTATGGGAAGGCGTTTCAAGAACAACTATGCATGGTCATTTTAGATGATCGTCCCTTTGCTGATCAAATAGAAGAAGTTTTGGACATTAGTTTTCTAGAACTCAGGTATCTTAGACTTTTTATAAAAAAGCTATTTCAATATAGAAAGAAATATGGTGTACACCCGAGCCGCCAAATTTTGGCCACCATCCTTCGTGCCGATATAGAAGATGAAAATGAAATGACTCAGAAGCAAGTACGTGAGTATTATGCTAGGGTAATGTCTACAAAGATGGACAATTCTGAATATATTAAAGATACGGCTTTAGACTTTTGCCGCAAACAAAACCTTAAGGGCGCTATGGTCAAATCGATAGGTTTGCTGCAGAGTTCTTCATTTGACGAGATAGCGGTCCTTATTAATGAGTCTCTCAAGCTGGGTGCAGATAACAACGAAGGATATGATTGGAAAAAAGATTTTGAGGAAAGATTTAAGCCAAAATTTCGAAATCCTATACCTACCGGCTGGGACCTTATAGATGGCATATGCAAGGGAGGGCTAGGCCAAAAAGAGCTGGGAGTGGTCATAGCTCCCACGGGCGCCGGAAAATCGATGGCGCTTGTACACCTCGGAACTCAGGCTCTCCTGGCCGGGAAAACGGTCGTTCATTATACATTAGAGTTACAAGACACTGTAGTGGGTTCGCGGTACGACAGCTGCATTACTAAAATCCCTCTATCTTCGCTACACTCTTTCAAAGAGAAAATTTATGAAGATATTCAGGATATTGAAGGAAGGCTAATTATTAAGGAGTATCCTACTAAAGCGGCCACAACTCGTACCCTTAAGACTCATCTTGAGCGTCTTAAGATGAAAGATATTGACATAGGTATGATTATAGTAGATTATGCCGATCTCCTGCGCCCCGTCACCATTCAAAGAGAAAAACGAAACGAACTAGAATCTATCTATGAGGAGCTTCGGGGCCTTGCGCAAGAGTACAAGTGCCCGATTTGGACAGCTTCTCAAACAAATCGCAGCGGCCTTAATGCCGAGGTGGTGACTATGGAGTCTATATCAGAAGCTTTTAACAAGTGTTTTGTTTCTGATTTTATTTTTAGCATCTCTCGGACCTCTGAAGATAAGTTGGGAAATACGGGAAGAGTTTTTGTGGCAAAGAACAGAAATGGGCCAGACGGTCTTGTATATCCTATTTTTATGGATACGAGCAACGTATGCATTAAAGTTTTGGAGGGCATGTCACCAGAAGAATCAGCCACGAATAGTAAAACTCAGAAACAAAAATTGGCTGAGAAATATAAAAAATTTAAGAAGAACGGCGGAGGGTAAAGATGTATAGCGCGAAAGAAGTAAGAGAGGCCACCCTAGACTATTTCGATGGCGATGAATTAGCTACGAATGTCTTCCTAACTAAATACTGTTTGCGCGACAAAGACGGTGTTTTTTTAGAGAAAGATCCCGGAGAGATGCATCATCGACTTGCAGCCGAATTTGCTCGTGTAGAGAGTAAATTTGGTGGAAACCCTCTCACCGAAGAAGAAATATTTTCTTATCTGGATAATTTTAAGTATGTGGTACCCCAAGGCTCACCAATGATGGGTATAGGGAACAATTATGTTAATGTTTCTCTGTCCAACTGTGTGGTGATAGACAGCCCGGAGGATAACGTCTCCTCCATTATGGATTCCGGAAAGGATTTGGCCAATCTTTTTAAACGCCGGTGCGGCGTCGGGTTGGATATTTCTCATTTACGCCCAGATGGGGCCAACGTCAACAACTCTGCTCGGACGACCACCGGCGCATGGTCATTTGCTGACTTCTATTCATACGTGTGTCGAATGATAGGGCAAAATGGTCGACGTGGCGCCTTAATGATATCTATGGATATTCGTCATCCTGATATTGAGAAATTTGTAACAATGAAGCAAGATTTAAAGAAGGTTACCGGTGCGAATATTTCTATCAAGATAAGTGACTCTTTTATGCACGCCCTGGAAAACAAACAAATGTTTACTTTGCAATTCCCGGTTGACAGCGAGACACCCACGACACGTACAACCATCAAAGCAGAAAAATTATGGAATCAAATTATTGAGTCAGCGACAGAAACTGCGGAGCCTGGACTCCTGATGTGGGACAATATCACTCGCAATCTACCGGCCCACGAGTATAAAGACTACAAAACTCTTACCACCAATCCGTGTGGAGAGATACCCCTCTCGGCATATGATAGCTGCCGACTGATTTCGCTGAATCTCAAACACTTAGTTGAACACCCCTTCACGGATAAGGCAAAATTTAATTTTAATAAACTTCGAGAAATCGTCGCAGTGGGCATGCGACTCTCGGACGATTTGGTGGAACTAGAGTTGGAAAAGTTAGAGAACATTCAGAAGATTTCAGATTCTGAAGATGAAAAAAGATTGTGGAGAAAATTGCTTAAGGCCGCGCGGAATGGTCGTCGAACGGGTCTGGGAACTCACGCTTTGGCAGACGCGCTAGCACGCCTTAATTTGGCGTACGATTCGGCGGAAGCTGTTGAAGTTATTGATGAAATTTATCTTACCATTTCCCGAGTAGCCTACGAAGAAAGCGTCTATTTAGCGCAAGAACGAGGCGCATTTCCGGCATTTGATTGGGAGACGGAAAAGAATAACGAGTACATCCAGAGGCTCCCCAAAAAAATAAGAGAAATGATAGCCGAGCACGGCCGTCGCAATATCTCAATCTTGACGAACGCCCCAACCGGGTCAGTTTCCATAATGTCACAGACCTCTTCGGGGCTGGAACCCGTATTTAGAAACTCCTACATTCGGCGCCGAAAGCTTTCTCATGACGAGCAACATCTGGAAGCCGATTTTGTTGACGAGCTACAAGATCGCTGGGTAGAATATGAAGTGTTCCACCACAATATCCAGGAATGGTTGGACACTAGACCCTCAGATTCCCCGACAACGCTTCCTTCTTTTTTTGTGGAAAGCAATAATATTAATTGGGCGCGCCGAGTGGCTGCACAAGCAGCAATTCAAAAACATATCGATCACAGCATCAGCTCTACTATTAATCTTCCTGCCGGCAGCAGCCCAAAGTTGGTGGGAGAATTATATCTAGAGGGTTGGCGTCAAGGTCTTAAGGGTATTACCGTTTATGTAGATGGCTCGCGCAGCGGCGTGCTGGTAGCACGCCCCCAAGATCAGGCGTTCCCAGCCCACACGGCACCAAAGAGGCCCGAGGAACTTCCGTGCAATATTCATCATACCACTATCCACGGGCAACGATGGATAATTTTGATTGGCCTTATGGAGGGGAAACCATATGAAATCATGGGAGGTCTTTCAAATTTAATTGAGATCCCCAAAAGAGACACAGAAGGGGTTTTAGTCAAGCACCCAAGAAAGACCATGAATTCTATATATGACTTAAAAATTGGCAGAAATGGTGATAGTGTAATAGTAAAAGATCTAGTAAAGGCATTTGATAACCCTACCCATTCTGCATTTACGCGTCTAATATCGTTGGGGTTGCGTCATGGAGCTAGTGTACAATATGTTGTTGAGCAACTCCAGAAAGACAGAGATTCAGATATGTTTAGTTTTGCTAGATGCGTAGCTCGAATACTTAAAAACTATATAACCGATGGGACGCGCCCCGCTGGAGATAAAATTTGTCCTGAATGCAGTTCCAACGAATTAATTTACATAGAGGGGTGCGTTACATGCAAAGGGTGTGGCTTTGCAAAGTGTGGCTAATTAACCATTGAAGATTTGGAGAAAAAATGATTTTTATACCTTATAACAGAAATATATATATTGAACTGGTAACCCCGGAGGCCACTCAAAAAGAACTAGATGTTCTGCTCCCTACCGACTATCAAGAGAAAAAGGCGCCCTATACGGTCGTCCGCGTCGGCGACACCGGGTGTGCTCTCGATTGTCAGTCCTCTTATATGCCGGGCCAGCTGATTGTTGTAGAGGCCCACATGATTAAGGAAATTAATTATGGCACCGACACCTATCATATTATTTTAGAAAACTATGTTTTGGGAGAGCTTCGTGAAGTGGGTAACTAATTATATTGATGTCTGCTCTAGAAAAAATTAAAAAATTAATAAAAGAACAAAGGCGCGCCCAGCTTTTATATACGTCTTCGCTTTTGGCCACGCCGGGCTGTTTCCAGCTAGAAGAGCGGCGAAAGTTTCGAGGTCTGTTTGACCGCGTAACAGATAAGCTTAAGGGAGTGGTTCCTGATATCGAAGGCGCGGGCCTTCTGACTGCCCAGAACCCTCTTCGGTGGCGGAGGGATTCCCTCTCTAGACCCGCAAGCGAGGAGGGGGAAGCGGCCTATAATAAGCGAGCCAATCACGATCTGGAAGAGGATTTGCGTTCGAGAGGCTTTGCATTTTGGAGAGTGGGTGGCAAATTTGGGGGCGACCCGGAGGAATCTTACCTCGTAAAAAATATCAACGCTGATGATTTAGAAATGCTATCCAGGAAATACGACCAAGAAGCCTTTATTCACGTGAGATTTATTAATATAGGAAGATACCCGCGCCAAGGCGAAGAGGCCCACGGGCCAGTTTGCGCTGATCAATACGAGGCCCACTTTACTTATTACGATGTGGACTATGAAAACCCCATGGGAGCACTTCCGGTGGAGACACGCACCAGGGTTTTTTGCGGTGAAGATGTTCAAGCGCGAGAGGATTTTTATTCGGAAGCTGGGGGGAAGAAATTTTCTATTCCTTTCTTTGCGGAAGAAGAGGAGACCCTCGTAAAGAGCGTTTAGTGAAAAATGCCATCCTGACTAAAAAATTAGCCATCGGTCGGACTCTGAGAACTCTTCAGTTTGCAGTCGAGAATGGGGCGATGGCTATTATTAGTGATTACTCTCCTCCTAACGAGATAGAGGATCCAAAGGGACACATGGAGTGGCATCATTTATCCTTTGTGTTGGGTTTAAGGGGACTAGTCCCCATTCCTTCGGACATAGAGAACATTCGTGTGGGGGGTAAATTCGTTAATGTTGCCACCGAATTTTCTAAATTAATAAAAATTCAATTTCAAGAATTGTATATTTTTGATGTTGAAAAGACCACGGGGTTGGATATCCAAGAGAAGGTAAGCGAATACGCTGTTTACGATTGGTTCAATATAAAAAGAGGCGCCAGACAGACAATGCAAAGCATAGAAAGTGATGATATGTTTGTAAGTAAACTTTGTTTTTATCCTTCTAAAAGAATAGACGGCAATCACCGAAAGTTGAAGGATTGCTATAGCAAGTCTTATATAAAACCAGAAGATCTGGAAAAGTTTGAATTTTCAGAGACTGCGGCTAAGTTCGCCGCCATGAAATTGATTAAAGAGAATAACATTAAAGGACCAATGAGGCGTTTTGGAAGCAAAGAACATCGTTTAAACTTGGTGCTAGAGCACGATTACCGCGAATTTCGAAAGAATAAAAAAGAGTTCATTATAAACGAAAGCTTGCCTTCTAACATATTTTTGTTATAATAAGAAAATAGGATAAAATGGAAAGCGGCGCCCAGAATAAAAACACATTTCATTTAGCGGGAATCATCCCTGTGGCAGCTTCTACCTCGGAGTTTGATGTTCCTGGTCATGATGTGTTTATGCCTATAGCGCCGGACTACAATCTAATTGAACGATCTATAGCTGAATGTTCCTATGCCGGCTGCGAGTCTATTTGGATTGTGTGTAACGATGACATAGCCCCCGTGGTAAAATATAGAGTGGGAGAGAGAGTTAACGATTTAGCAAGCTGCGCACGCGGAACTTTTGTGAAACACTCCTCTGAGGTTCTGACATCTATCCCCATATATTATGTTCCCATTCATCCCAAGCATCGCGACAAAATTGATTGTTATGCGTGGTCTATATTACACGGAGCTAACGTAGCCTATTGGTTATGTCGACGCTTATCTCGATGGTCCATACCAGATAGATATTACGTCAGTTTTCCGTTTGGGGGGTACGACCCGGCACAGGCTAGAAAAATGAGGAAAGATATAGCTTCGAGCCGTCCTTTTTATTTTTCACATGAGGGTCTCACTGTGCGTGACGGTCTTCCTTTGGGATTTACGTTTGATGGAGAGGAGTGGCGGAGAGCCCGAGACGTTATTAAGAAAAATTCTAAGATGTACTACGCTCCCCCACGTGGGGAAATGCCCTCCGAGAGACTCCCGCTAGAAGAGAGATATAGATCTAGACATTTTAAGCTTGGTGAGGTATTCCACGGGTCTAATCCCAGCGAGGCGAAAATAAGTGAACTTTCGTGGTTTTATGACTTGACAACGTGGCGTGAATATAGTATTCTATTAGCATCTGAACACCACCAGGAACTAGTTCGTCCTAGGGGTTTGTCAGTTTCAGGAAAATGGAGGAGTTAAAAATTGACTGATGTGAAAAAGAAAGAACGTAAGAGCCCTACGATACCTTTTGTGGGCCTGCATGCGCATAGCGTCGCCGGAAGTATTTTTGATGCTATTGGGTATCCAGACGAACACATGGATTTCGCTTATTATAATGGAGGCGATGCCCTCGCTCTTACCGATCATGGTAACATGAATGGATATAGTTACCAGCTTTTGCATTGGAAAAAAATGAAAGCGGAGGGAAAAGAATTTAAAGCTATTTTTGGTGTTGAGGCATATTTCCTTCCGAGCATTAAAGAGTGGCGAGAAGAATATGAAAAAGCCAAAGAAGACGCCAAGCTTGCGCGTAGCCTCACAAAGGATGCATCGAGCGCAGGGATGGAGGATGAAGGGGAAAGTAAGAAGGCTCAACATACCCTGAAGAGACGCCGACATTTGATTTTGTTGGCGCAGAATCAGACCGGCCTAAATAATATTTTTAAAATCATCTCCGAGAGTTACCAAGAAGAAAACTTCTACCGTTATCCTAGGGTTGATTATGAAATGCTGGAAAAATATGGAGAGGGGGTTATTGCTTCCTCTGCGTGCTTGGGTGGCGCCTACGCTGGAAATTATTGGGAAAATAGAGAAGATGGGTCGGAAGCAGTCTTGGAGGCGATGCGCACCACGACGAAACGAATGATCGATATTTTTGGCCCCCGCTGGCACGGTGAACTCCAATGGAATAAGATTCCGGAGCAGCACGAACTTAACCAGTACATCATTAAAATGCATGAAGAGTTCGGCATTCCACTAATATCCGCTGCTGATAGTCATTATCCTAATCCGGATGCGTGGAAAGATAGAGAATTATATACACGCTTGGGATGGCTTGGTAAAGGGGGACTGCCGGAGTATATATCTTCGGAGTTGCCAATAGATATTGAAGATGTCGGTTATGAACTTTATCCTAAAAACGGTGACCAGATGTGGGAATCATATAAAGAATATTCAAAGCTTGCTGGGATAAATTATAATGACGAGCTAGTGTTGGATTCTATCACGCGGACACACCGAATTGCCCACGAGATGATTGAAGATTTTGAACCAGATACGAGCGTGAAACTTCCCAGCTTTGTAGTACCGGAGGGAACCACGGCAACGGAGGCTCTTAGCCAATTGGCGGCGGATGGTTTACGATACAATGAACTACACCTAAACGAAGAATATGTATCGCGTCTGGAGGCTGAACTCGGTGTTATAGATGATAGGGGGTTTAGCAAGTATTTCTTGACAATGAAGGCGATCGCGGACAAGGCTAATATGACCCAGCTCGCCGGCCCCGGTCGAGGATCAGCCGCCGGCTCTCTAGTGGCATATGTCCTCAATATTACTCAGGTCGATCCAATCAAGCACGGACTACTATTTGAGAGGTTCTTACGCGCCGACGCAACCGACTACCCTGATATTGATTATGATGTTGCAGAGCCGATGAAACTAAAAGAGATACTGGCTCATGAGTGGGGACAGAACACTGTAGTGCCAATCTCTAACTGGAATACACTACAACTACGTTCTTTGATCAAAGATATTTCAAAGTTTTATGGAATTCCATTTGTAGAGGCCAATAAAGTTACAAGCGTCATGATTAATGAAGCGATTCCCGCCGCAAAAAGGAAAAATGATATTAAAGCAGGCGTTTATAATCCCACGTGGGAAGAAGTAATGGAATTTAGTCCATCTCTGCGTGGCTTCCTGATAAGATACCCCCACATTAGAACACACGTGGAGGCGCTAGTGGGGCAGGTAAGGTCTTGTTCGCGTCACGCGGGAGGAGTTCTGATAGCTGACGATCTGGACAAGCATATGCCGTTGATTAATTCTGGAGGCGTGCGCCAAGCTCCATGGGCGGAGGGGCAAAACGTGCGCCACCTGGAACCTTTGGGCTTTATTAAGTTTGATTTGCTCGGACTTTCGACATTGCGTATGATTGATGGAGCTATCCGGCATATTCTACAAAGACATCACGGCATAGAAAATCCTTCGTTCGAACAGGTAAAAAGTTTTTATAATGAAAACCTCCACCCCGATAATATTAATTTTGATGACCCAGAAGTATACAAGAATATATTTCACAAGGGAAACTGGGCTGGTATTTTTCAGTTCACAGAGCAACGCGCCCAAAAGTTTTGTCAGCGAGCAAAGCCTCAAAACTTGATTGATATTTCGGCTATTACATCCATTTACAGGCCGGGACCATTGGCTGCGAACGTACACGAACAATATATCAATGCTAAGGCTAATCCCGAAGATGTTTATTATTTGAGCGACTTGGTGCGAGATGTTACTGAAGAGAGCTACGGATTCTTAATTTTTCAAGAGCAGATAGCCCTACTGGCTCACCGTCTAGGGAAGGACTTGTCCCTCGACGAGGGGAACCTCCTTCGAAAAGTCCTGACGAAGCGCGGCACGGGGAAGGGAGCTAAGACGAAGAGAGTATTGCACGGCAAATTTATTGAAGGGTGCGCGGAAAAGGGAATAGACAAACATAAAGCCGAAGATCTTTGGAAAACGTTTGAGTATTTTTCTGGGTATGGCTTTAACAAATCTCACGCCGTATCATATTCAATAATTTCATTTCAGTGTGCATGGCTTCTTAATTACTACGCGCCGGAATGGATGGCTGCTTTCCTCGATAAAGAGCCCGAGTCTCGTAAAGAGAGGGCAATCAACATCGCAAAGAGTTATGGATTTGAAATTAGAAAGGCCGACATTAATACATCAGGGGAAGTGTGGGAAATATCTGATGACGACGATAAGATTCTCATTCAGCCTTTAAGTTCAATCAAGGGGTTGGGCGAGAAAGCCATCGAACAGGTGGTGAAACACAGACCATTTTACTCGGTAGAAGAATTTATTTTTAACGAGGATATAGTATATTCTAAATTGAATAAGAAAGCTTTGGATGTTTTAATTCGCTCCGGGACAGCAGATTGTTTGATGGACAAAAGATTTAGTGGTCGTAAACACTTCTGGTCTGCAGTCGCTGTAGAGCGACCCCTCAGCAAAAAGAAGCTCAAGGAGCAGATAGAACTCTATCGGGAAGAAGGCCATTTTACAGAAGAAGAGGAAATCGAAAATATAGTATCTCTTACGGGTATATTTCCTCTCCACTTGGTGGTTAATGAGAGCATTAGAGGTCGGTTGGACGAGCTTTACGTACCTCCCATATCAGAATATGATCGGGACCTGGGGCTCGCGTGGTTCATCCCTCGCGAAATAATTTTAAAGAAGACTAAAAACGGCAAACCATACTGGGTTGTATCGGTCATCGATAGCAATTCTAATCTAACAAAAATTAGGTGTTGGGGCATTAGACCAGAAAAAGACAGAATATTTATTAATCGGCCGTACATGGCCCGGCTGGACTATAGTGAAGAATGGGGATTTTCTACCCGGGCCATACGTAAAACGATGAAACTTTTGGGATAGATATGAAAAATAGAAGGAGATATACACGTGCCTAAAAAAAATAAAGCAAGAAAAAATAAATCGAAGAGTAAAAAAACATCTATTGGGGATGGTAAATTTACAAAGTCGAAACAACCGGGACCCCACGGAGGGAATAAGGGGTATCGTAAACGAAAGCGAGGACAGGGAAAGTGATAGCAGATATAGTACTGGGATTAAGTTATGGAGACGAAGGGAAAGGGAAAGTTACGCATCGGCTTTTAGAGTCGGGAGATTATACCCACTGCCTTCGGTTTAACGGAGGGTGTAATGCTGGTCACACCATTTATCATGAAGGAAGAAAGTTTGTTACTCATCACATCCCTGCCGGTGTTTTCTTTGGAATAAAATCCATTATCGGGCCAGGATGTGTGGTGAGTCTAGCACAACTTATGAAAGAAATATCAGAGCTAGAGGACGCCGGCGTTTCGACGAAAGGTCTTGTTTTTATAGCACAAAATGCGCATATCATCACGGAAGATCACCTAAACGAAGACCGCGGCGATACTACCATAGGAACCACCAAAAGGGGAAACGGGCCCGCATACCGAGATAAATACGCTCGTAGCGGTACCCGGGCAGCTGAGGTAAAAGAGTTGGTGGAGGCGGGATATCTTATTGATATATACGAGGAGTTATATGGCAACGAAGAGCCTACAATTCTTTGCGAGGGCGCCCAAGGCTTTGGACTTGATATAGACTGGGGAGATTACCCCTATGTCACGTCGAGCCACTGCACGGCCGCAGGAGCACTCTTGAATGGAATACCCCCCCAAGCGGTTCGCAAAGTTTATGGAATCGCAAAGGCTTATGACACGTACGTAGGGGCGAAAGAATTTCATGGAAAAGGTCGCGAGTACGATTTGTTACAATCCCTGGGGGACGAGTTCGGATCAACAACCGGAAGACCCAGGCAATGCAACTGGCTAGATATGAAAAGCCTGGGGAAAGCCATCAAAGTAAATGGTGTCACGGACCTTATCATTAACAAAGTCGATATTTTACGAGAAATGGGGATATGGCGCCTCCGATATTCAGATGAAGACAAAATTAAAATGTCTTTTGAAAATGAACAGGGTTGGAAGAAATATATTAAAAAGTTTTTACCGCACGATATAAGCGTACGTTTCTCGGATAACCCGGAAAGGATTTAGAAAGTGATTATACAATACCAACGCCTGCGAGAGGACGCAATAGCACCAACGCGGGGCCACCCAAGTGACGCTGGCCTTGATGTGTATTACTGCCCTCCCAATCATATTATACCGCGCTGGATTAATCCGGGGAGGAATGCTTTACTCCAGACGGGACTGAAGTTTGAGATACCCCACGGATACATGCTAGAAGTAAAAAATCGATCCAGCGTCGCCTCTAAACGTGGCCTCCTTGTCGGAGCTTGTGTCATAGATTCGGGATATGATGGAGAGGTCTTTATCAATCTTCATAACGTTGGTGTCAAAAAGCAATTCATCGAAAGCGGGATGAAGATAGCTCAGCTTGTAATGGTTCCCGTAGTTGCGTTCCGTGCTCAAGAAAAAACCACGGGCCCCCTCTACGAAGAAGCCATTACAATTAGTAACAGGGGCCAGAGCGCTCTGGGAAGTACAGGGGAATAAAAATGTCTGCCGCGTTACCCAAACCAAAACACCGAAATCTTTATTTACCGGAGCAAGTAAATCAGGAATCTATGAACAAGCTTACAAAAAGCATTATCGAGATTAACGAAAATGACGCTTATCTTCAGAAGCTCTATGCTATAGAAGATATAAAATATACCCCCGCGCCCATCAAGTTATATATTGATTCATATGGGGGCGCCGTTTATCAGTGTTTCGGGCTGCTAGGTGTTATAGATAAGAGTAAAACGCCGATCCACACTATAGTGACGGGAGCGGCGATGTCGTGCGGATTTATGATTCTTATCAGTGGCCACAAGCGTTTTGGATATCCTCACTCTACGCCCCTCTACCACCAAGTTTCTACCGGATTCTATGGCAAAATCAAGGATATGGAAGAAAAACTTGAAGAATCAAAAAGATTGCAAAAAAAGATAGAAGACCTTACTTTAGAACGAACCGCAATTTCCAAAAAGAAATTGTCCGACATTTTAAAAAACAAGAAGGATTGGTACATGAGCGCGGAGGAAGCATTGACTCTCGGCGTAATTGATGGGATAATATGAAAAAAATACGAAAGATTAATACTTCAAAGAGGAAAAAAGAGATTAAAGAGACACAGAAACAATTAGCAGCTAGAACAAGTATGCTGCTAAACATCCCCGAAAAATGTTGTGTCTGCGAAACACAGTTTGATAAAAAAAATAGGGAGATGGCTATGACTTGGCATGTTGTTGTTTTTGAAGAGAAAAAAAAAGTGCATTTAACTTGTCCCACGTGTTGGCTTGCCGTGGAGAAAATGACGGAGGAACTAAATGAGGATTAGAGAAACTTTATCGTATGACGATGTGCTGCTACTCCCTCAATATTCGGATATCCGTAGTCGCTCCGAGGTGAAGATAGGAAGTGCCCTGGGCGAAATTATTTGTAAGCTTCCAATTATAGCTAGCCCCATGGACACCATATCCGAGTCTGAAATGGCTGTTGCCATGGCGCAGGAAGGCGCATTGGCAGTCATTCACCGATATAATACCATCGAAGAGCAATGTTCTCTGGTTGAAGAGGTAATATATGCAGAGGCAACGGTAGGCGCAGCAATAGGAGCTTCGGGGGACTATTTAAATAGAGCAACGGCCCTCCATGATGCAGGCGCACGGCTATTATGTATAGACGTGGCGCACGGCCATCACATTTTAGTGAAGGAAGCGCTTCACAAATTGCGTGGCATTTTTGGGGATACTGTCCACATCATGGCCGGGAATGTTGCCACCTTGGGGGGTTATAATGACTTGGTCGATTGGGGAGCCGATAGTGTGCGTTGCAATATTGG
>Ga0209434_1000538_pt1 | contig 18047 bp, 34 predicted proteins | sample ETNvirnome_2_300_FD_184068 | JGI IMG/M metagenome (GOLD analysis project Ga0209434, IMG submission 184068) | Marine viral communities from the Pacific Ocean - ETNP_2_300 (SPAdes) (version 2) | ecosystem: Environmental > Aquatic > Marine > Oceanic | place: Pacific Ocean | collected 2013-06-22
ACAGCAAGAATATTGGAAAGGGAACCTGTTTCAACTATTGGAACTGCTGTTGCCATTGGTTTTGCTTTCCCTTATGTGAGGTATGGATTAGGAGCATTTAAACCTGTAATAAGTAAATTTGCAGTTTCAACAGCTCCTTATGGCATTCAAACCTTACCACTTGCACAGGCAACTGCTCCTGCATTTGTAAGATTTACTCCTGCTGTAATTTATGGAGGATTAAAAGTAAGGGAAATGTATGGGGCACCGACTTCTGTTGAAAAAGGACAAGTTTTAGGAAGGGCAGGGGTAGAACTAGTGTCATTAGGTTTGGGAGCTTATGCAGGTGAAAAAACTTTGTCAAAGACAGTTGGATGGTTCACAACAGCAGGAAGAGAACATATACCTGTTGAAAAAGTAGTTCATAAACAAGTTCTAGAGGGGGGCAAAACTATTCCAACAGAACCTCCAAGAAAACATGTGCCTATATTTAAAAAAGGAAAACAATTTTGGCATGCAACACCTGAAGCATTCACAAAATATGAAACCTTTCCAGGACTTAGGGAACTTCCAGGATTATACGGAGCTCCCAAAGCTTCACCACATTTTTTAAGGATACCAGGAACATTAAAACCTTATCAAAAAACTCCTCTTTCTTTATTTGGAAAATATGAAGCACCAGGAAGAAAACCTACTTTGATGTTGTTTGAAGATTTAAAATTTAGATATTCACCAACCAAATATATGGGGAAAGGTTTTGACCCTCTTGCACCTGAAATTAAATATAAATTTCTTAAACCTGCTAAAAAAGGTTATGCAGAAGTTCCTGCTATAAAAAGTGAAATTGAAGCATTAATAAGACCAGGAACAAAATTTGAATTGGTTTCACAGAAATATTATACAGAATGGAAAGGGGTAAGAGTTCCAATTGATATATTTAAGGTCACAGGAGTTTCAAAACCCCCACAAATTCCAACTACTCCTGCAATATCACCCAAGTTTTTAGGAACTCCAAGTTATAGTCCTGCATATTATCCAGGAAAAATGCCTATTATTTCAGAAGTTTCATCAGGATTGGGATTGACAACTATTGCTCCTAGAACGAGTATACTTGCTCCAACAACACCTTCAATTATTTCTTATCCCTCAAGACCTACAACTCCCATTCCCCCTACAACTCCATTAAGACCTACAACTCTATTAAGACCTACAACTCCTATTACTCCTTATTATCCTAGCATTCCCCAAATTCCTACAACCCCTATTTTTCCTACAACTCCCTTAACTCCTACAACTCCATTAAGACCCACAACTCCATTAAGACCTACAACCCCTATTACTCCTTATTATCCTGGAACACCAACACCTCCCATAAGTCCAAGTGAAATAATTGAAACAAAAAGATTAAAAGAAGATTTATTTAAAGTTCCAGGTTTTAGAATTTTTGTTAAAAGAAAAGGTAAAAGAGTTTTCTTGGAGGGAGTATTTCCAAGAGGAGAAGCTATAAGAAGAGGAGCAAGACAAACAAGAAGAACACTAAGAGCAACTTTTGGAATTGTTGAAGCAGGTGCAATCCCAAGAAGAAGAAGAGCTCCTGCATTTCTTCCATCACCTAGAATATTCAGAACTTATCAAATTATAAAGGGGAAAAGAGTTCCTTTAAAAGATACTTGGATACAGAAAGCACCTTATAGGTTATCAGCAAGAACGGAAGTAAAAGAAATCCAAGTGGCAAGAAAAACAAGAAAGGGAGGTAGAAAAGTAAGATGGCTATGAGTAAGTTAGGGCAAACGGCTATGATAGGTTTAATGATTGGAATTATGATTTTCATGGTTGCAATGATATTCATTGCACCTTTATCAGATGTTGTCACAGAAGCAAGGGATGCTTCCCAACTAGATTGTGCAAATACGAGTATTAGTGATGGGAAAAAGGCAACCTGTTTAATTGTAGATTTGATATTACCATATTTTATAGCAGTAGTAATTGCAATAGCAGGAGCATTTATTGGAGCTAAATTTGTAACATAAATAAAATGAAAGTTATATATATGGTAATATTGGCAATGGTATTTTTAATTCCCTTAGTTAGTGGTTTGGAGTTTGATAATGTTCAGGTGTGGGATGATGAAGAAAAAGAAGTTACAATAAAAAATGCTTTTGGATTTGGGAAAGAGATTGCAAAAATAACTTTGTTAAGTGAAAAGACACATCAAGTAATTGATAGAGGAGTGGGAGTGTTACAATTAGTTGGAGAGTTTGAGATTATTAATAATGAAAATTATGATAATGTTTTTAAAAAAATGGAATTTTTTGATGTTAAGCAAGATTTTAAAGGTATGGAGAGAGAATTTGAATATAGATATAGAGTTGATGATGGTTACACGGATGTTCCTGTGCACAATGCAACTTATTGTCATGGTGAAGAAGATTGTGTAGCTCCAATATTATATTATAGAAGGGATTATAAATACAAATGGATAACATTAGAGGATAATAAGATTAATGAATTACCAAAAGGAAAAATAGTTATAGGAATTTTTTTAGATGTTGAGAGAGGAGAACATGGAGATTGGATAGGAACTTTTTTTGGAGAAAGGTTAAAAAATTGGGCAGAATGGACAGCAGGATTAAACGATATGCTTACGCACTACTATCATTTCAATGAGAGCTCTGGTACAAATGTTTTAGATAGTGGAGGGATAGGAAAAACACAGGTTAATCTGACATTCGTTGCAGGAACAGGAACAATGGAGTTTACAACGGATGGGTTATTTGGAGGAGGAGCACAGATAATTACAGGAGGAGGTGGTGGTGCTTATACTAAATCAAATGCAAATATTGGATTAATTGATACAGACGCTTTTTTTATAAGTTTGTGGGTTAATAGAACCAGTCCACATAATGACCCAGCTTTCTTATTTGGAGATAGTGATACATGGCCGACTTATGTTTTAATTGGTGGGACTGGAGCAGGAACTTCTGTATTTAGGTCTTATTGGGCAGGAGCAGATAGTGGTTATATAGCAGGGTGTTTTAATGATAATGGTTCGGCGTTTAATCATATTCTTTGGGGGCAAAGTGGAGGAGAACAGAAATTTTATTGTGATGGGGAGTTATTGTGGAATGGAACTTATGCAAGTAAAACCGTAGCAGAATTTAGAATAGGAAATCAGCAGTATTTAGATAGTCAAAGTACAATAAATTGGGATGAAATGGCAGTTTTTAATAGAACTCTTACTCCTAGTGAAATATCAGATTTATATAATAATGGGGCAGGTATTAGATATAGAACACAATTTACAACTCCTCCCTCAATAACTTATCCAACAAATACAACTTATTCAGACCAAGTAACCTCTATGAATTATACACAAGGAGGATTGGCTCATTGTTGGTATTCTCTTAATAGTGGAACTAATAGCACTCCTGTTACAGCAGGAGTTAATTTTACAGGTTTGAATAGTGGGGGAGGAAGTAGCACTTGGAGGGTTTATTGTAATGATAGTGGGAATGCAATTACCTCTGATGTAGTTACTTTTTTTGTTGATGTAGGAGTAGAAACATTTTTGAAAAGTCCAGCAGATGCACTTTCTACAACAGATACAACTATTGAGTTTGAAGTTAATGCAAGTGCATTAGGTTCAGCAAGATTAAGAAACCAAACAATATATATTTACTACTCTAACTCAACACTCTTAACTACAAACTATTCAACAATCTCAGGATTAACTTCTAGCAGGAAATTTAATTATACCTTTGCAGATGGAAGTTATATTTGGAATGCTATCACCGAAGCTAATTCAAGTAGTGTGTTTCTTAACGATTGGGACACTAACAGAACATTCACAGTAGATAGCACAGCACCAATTATAACTATAACCTATCCAACCACAGCAATTGACTTCTTTAAAGTAAATAATAACCTAAGAATTAATTGGACGGTTAGTGATGTTACAGCAGGATTAGATACTTGTTGGTTAGAATATCAGGGTGTTAATACAACGGTCACTTGTAATAACAATGGAACTTTCATTAATATTACAAATAGTGGAGATAAATCAGCTATCTTCTATGCAAATGATACATTAGGAAACCAAAATAGTAACTCATTTAATTGGAGTTATAAAGTATTTTTAAACTCAGAAACTTTTAATACTACCGTTTATGAAAGTCAAACCCAAACTTATATTTTAAATATTAGTTCCACCGGTGATGAAACAGTTACTGCTAATTTTACTTTTAATGGAACTAATTATACGACAACCAAAGAGGGAACTAATACAAAGATGAATTTTACTTTTAGTCATGACTTACCTATTGGTGTTGGAACTGTTAATTTTAATTGGGATGTTTTTTATGGTAGTGATATAATAAATACAACTCCACAAAGTCAAACTGTTGATTTATTAAATTTAAGTTTGTGTGGACTTGGAGGTTTAAATACTCCTTTCCTTAATTTTACTGCAAAGGATGAAGCAACAGACCTACCATTAAATTTCACCGTTGATATTGCTGATTGGACTTATTATTATTTGGGTTCAGGTGATGTTTCTAAGACCTATAGTTATGTGAATGTTAATGCTAATATTTCAAGTTATGCTTTCTGTGCAACTCCTAATCTTACAATACAACAAAACCTTGAAGTTAAGTATTCAGATTTTGCAGGAGATTATCCATTAAGAACTTATAAAACCTTAGCTCCTATTAGTAACACCACAACAAACACAGTATTATATTTATTGAAATCAACTGATGGGCAATATGTAACCTTTCAGGTATTAAGTAGTTCAGGAAACCCTATTCAGAATGTTGTTGCTAATGCGTCAAGAGAAATACCACAAGGTTCAGGAAATGTTGTTTTAATTGGAAGTGGTTCAACTGATGGAGCAGGTGCAATAACTTTCTTTGTTAATCCTGATTTTAGTCACACATTTACTTTTGATGGAACTTCATTAGGATTACCTAAAAGAGTGGAAACAATAACACCATCTAAAACAGAATATACAATTTACCTTTCATCAGGGGGAGCTGTTGGAAATACTACCTTTGATTTTACAAGGGGTATGGATTTTTTAGTTCAACCAAGATTAAATTCTCTTCAAAATGGAACTACCTATAATTTTAATTTCACATTAAATTCAAGTTATTGGGCAGTTACAAAATATGGATTTACTATGCTTAATGGTTCAGGGCAGGTATTGGGATATAATGAGAGCACTAGTTTTAGTTCACCTCCTACCCTGAACCTATTCACAGGAGAAAATGCAAGTATAAGAATGGAATATTTTTGGTTGGTTACAGGGAATTATACCAATGGAACAAGAACTTGGGGTGTCTTTGCTGAGAATGATAAAGGTTTTGGATTAAATAGGTTTTTTACAGATTTCTTAAATTACTCTAATGCAGGGATGTTTGGGTTAAATGATTTCAGTAGGACATTAATTATATTCTTAGTAATATTTATAACAATAGGAACTATCACAATGTTATCAGGGTTATATTCACCAGGAGCAATATTGGTGCAATTATTTGGTTTAGTGTATTTCTTTGATGTTGTCTTAGGAATGATTATCAACCCAGTTGGAGCTATTCCACACTTTGCAACTATTTTGGTTGGTTTATTAGCAATTGGTTATGCAGTTAGGGAGGTAACAAGATAATGGCAAAAGTTCTAACTATGGTATATATAACAATAGGAATAATGTTGTTATTTAACTTTGCAGGATTAAACACCACGACAGGAAGTGTTTTAAAAGCTTTGAGTATTGGAAGTGTTGAAGATATTGTTAATTTTCAAACAACTAGCTTTTATGGATTAATTGTATTTGTTATGGGTTCAATAGCAACAATAGCAGGAGTAGTGTTAAGTTTCTTTGGTAGACAAACATTGACATTACCAGGTAACTTCCTTATTGCCACAGGTGTTTTAATTGTGTTTATAGGTGACATGATTTCAATAGTTACAATAGCAAATCAACAAAGTGCCTTTTTGGGCAATCTATTATTAATAATAATGGCACCATTTATAGTGTCATTCATCTTTGCATTATACGGTTGGGCTACAAACCCAACAGGAGATTAAACATGATAAAGAAAAATAACCTGAGAAAAAAAGATAAATATTATAAGAAAAAAGCATTGATAGATAAAACTATGAATAATTTTTTAAGGAAAAGTAAGGGGATACTTTATGGAAGTAGAGCAGTTAATTATTATACTCCCTCTCATCTAGATGTAGTTCCTAAAGATTATGATATATTTTCACAAACTCCCAAAAAATCTGCACATAAAGTAGAAAAGAAACTTGATAAAAAATTTAAGGGAGATTATTTTTATACTAAGAAAGGAGTATATCCAAGAACTTGGAAGGTTAAAAGTAATGTTACAGATAGCACAGTGGTTGATTTTACCAAACCAACTGAGAAAATTCCTTTTAATAAAAGACAAGGTATAAGGTATGCAAAATTAGCATACCTCAAGAGGAAGTATTATGAGATATTAAGAGATAAGACCCAAGAGTTTAGATGGCAAAAAACCAAAGAAGCATTACAAAGAATTAAAATTTATGAGAGGTTATACTGATGGTAGGAGTATATCCCTTAGACCTATTCAATATCTTTGTGAATTACTTCGCAGGTAGTTTGAACATCTTCTTTGGAATTGCATTGATATTCTTTGCATATTTAGGAGCAAAGTTTAGAATGCCTAATGGTGTCTTTATTCCATTGATTGCTTTATTTGTTGTAATGATGGCAGGTTTAGGTTATCAGGCATTATATGTAGTAACAATATTCTTAATTGCGTTCACAGTATATTGGATTTTATCAAAGGAGGTAAAATACTAAATATTAATAAAGTTGGATACCTTAGAAAGACAATGGGATTGATACAAGATAAGTTTGCTGAATGGAGAAATAAAAAAGCAAATGATAGGTTTGAAAGAGAAAATTTCAATAGAGATAAATCCATTGAATATGAGTATGAAAGAAAGAAGTTATCTCATTGGGAAAGAGAGTTCATGCGTCATAGAGAGGAGAAAAGACAGAAATGGTTAAAGGAACAAGTTAAAAGAACAAGGAAACAAGAACAAAGGAAGTTTTGGAGTGGGAAAGATAAAAATCAGTTGTATGCTCCTAATGTGTTCTTAAATCATAAGAAGTTATTTTCAGGTGGGAATATGTTTGCTAATCAAAAGAACTTCTTTAATGGACATCAAGAATATTTTAAAAATCACAAGAAATTGTTTACAATGGAGGTAAAGAGATAATGACAAAATGGATAGGGATTTTGCATAGAGATTTGAGACCTAGAAAACCCTCTACTAAACCCTTAGTTCAAAAGGCAATAGCAAGAAATTTAGTGAGAGATTATGGTTTATCACCTAAACAAGCACAAAAATTTTCAAGAGGTAGGAGGAAAATTACAATTAAAAGACCTGCTATACAAATTCCATATGATAGGAAAGGTGGTGTCAAAACTATTTCAGGAATAGAAAAGTTAAGACAAAGATTAAGACAAAGATTTAGACCTGTTCAGTTGGCTCCAAGAGTTCCAATGTTTAAAGGAAGGGTTAGGAGGGTTAGATAAAATGGCAAGAGTTAGAGTAAGAACAAAGTGTGAGCGTTATTCTAGAATTGTCGGCTATCTAAGACCATTACAGCAATGGAATGAAGGTAAGCATGCTGAATGGCAAGAAAGAAAGCTTTTCAATGTGTCATGCTGATATTTGAAATTATAAAATGGTAAAAAGAAGAAAGACAAGGAGAGTTTACAGAAGTCCTGAAAGAATAAATTGGGTTCAACAACCTCTTGCATTAGCAGGAGGAATGGTTGGACTTGCAGTAGGACTTCAAGCATTAACTTTAATCAAAAAATGAGGAGGGTAGAATAGATAAATAAAATGCCGATAGTAAATGGAAAGCACTATCCCTATACACCATCAGGGATAGCAAGAGCAAAGAAAGCAAAGAAAAAGAAAGGAAAGTTTAGTTGGGAAGATGTTCATGTAAAAGAAGTTAAATCACATTGGTTAAGATATTAAAATGGCAAAGAAGAAAAAGAAAGATAATGATATTAAACCTTTCACTTGGAAAAAAGCAGTCCAAGTTCCTAAAACACCTGGAAAAATAGCAAAGAAATATCTTGTTGGAAAACAACTTACTTATAAGATTGGGAGGGTGAGATGAAATGGCAAATAAATGGTTAGACCATGTTAAGAAGGTTAAGAAGAAACATCCAAAACTTTCCTTTAAAGAAGTTTTAACAAAAGCAAAAGGTTCTTATAAAAAATAAGGAGAAAATAATAAATGGAGAAGGAAGAACAAGACGACAAAGATTTTCTTAAAGAGTTTTTCTTGCAGAAAGAAGATGAAGAAGAGAAGAGTGAGGAATAGGATGTGCAGGGATTGTAATGATATTTATGCGACTAAGATGAGGTTTTCTAAATATTGTTTACCTTGTAGAGATAAAAGAGCACCACATAGATGGAGAAGGGGACATGTTGTGCAAGAGGTGTGATACTATTTTTAAGAAGGATGGTAAGTCACAGAAAATATGTAGACCGTGTCAAACAATTGCAAGGGAAAAATCCTATCTAAAAAGAAATGAAAAACAATCATATTTACAATACAATAAAAATACTATAACTTCAATTACAAAATATTTAAATAATAGTTCTACTTCATAACATAACAATTCAAAAAAACATAAGGTAAGAAGATAGGGGGATTTAATAATATATCACTCTTTCTCCCTCTTCTTACTTCCCTTATCGGTGAACCCCACCAGGAGTATGCCTCTCCAATATCAAAAGCGTAGAGAGTGGGGATGTGTGTTTATATAAACAGAGGTCTATTATACTATTAACTTTTTTCTTTCTTTTTGATTACTTTTTCTTTCTTTTGGTATTACCACCACATCCATCCACTACAAGTATATAACACACCCCACCACAACATATATAACACACCACCACAACATTTATAAACCCCCTTTTCATATAATAAGTATGAAATACAAAACAATTACAGAACACATGAAAGATGAAAATGCTGTATACTCTTATACGAGCAACCAAGCCGTAGAGGACGGTATTCTTTTTGATATGAATGAAATGAAAGGATTAATCAATGATGTTGAAAAAGGAATATTTAGTCATATAACTTCTAATTTATTATTTAGTAAGGGTTATATGAAAGAGGGAGAAGATATTAATTTACCAAACTTAGTAGATTTATTAAATCAATGTGGAAAGATAATGAAAAAAAAGATAATGTTAGATAGTTTTTATAGTGGAGAGATTGAATTACCAAACGGAGAAAAACAAATGATATTTATTGAATTAAATGAAACCGGAAGATTTACTATATTACTTCCTGAAGACCATTAAATAAAATGACAACTAAATGTAAGGAATGTAAAAATAACTTTGAAAATCCTGGTTATAATATTAATATGGATTTGGATTTGTGTCCAAATTGTAATAAGGAAGAAGATGAAATGGATATAGAAAAAGAAGAAAAATGGGTAATAAAATATAAGGATGTGGAAGTTCATCACCACAGACATGAAGTATTACATGAAGATGGAGAATGGTATGGTGAAGTTGGAGATATAATGACTTTCCAAACTAAAGAAAATGCACAAAAGTTTCTTAATACTTTAGAGAGTAAGGAATATAATAGGTGGATTGAGGTATTAAAATGACAGAACAAAGAACAACTTTGGAAATTGCAGATAGAATGTGTGATATTCTTTTTAGGAAAGAGTTCAAAGAATTAACAGAAACAGAAAAGCAAGAACTTAAAAAATTTATATTAGAATGCGAGGGAATAAGAATATAATGACAGACGAAAAAATAAGAACACAAATGGAAGATTATAATTCAACAATAATTTGTAGTATATGTGAGCAAGAAAAACCAGTTGAAGAGGGTTGTTTTATCGCAATATCAATAAATAAAGATAGATGTAAATCTTGTCAAGATAAAATGCAACGACAGGTTAAAAGATTAAAAGGAGAATTGAAATAAAATGACAGATAAAAGAACAACTTTGGAAATTGCAGATAGAATGTGTGATATTCTTTTTAGGAAAGAGTTCAAAGAATTAACAGAAACAGAAAAGCAAGAACTTAAAAAATTTATATTAGAATGTGAGGGTATAACAATAAAATAAAATGGGAAAATATAACCTATGTGCAACCAAAGAAGATTGGGAAAATCTATACAAGGAAGTAAAATCTTTGGGTTTTGATGTGAAACACTTTAAGAAAAGCCAATCTTTTGATAGTGCACTAGTTCAGTTGGACATTATGAAAGATAAGGTAGGAACAATAATGGAGGAAACAATAAAATGACAGAACAAAATGGTACTCCAAATAATTCTTTTAGAATGAGTTATAATTGTAAATGCTGTGGAGAAGATAATAACTCAACAGATGCAGATGATTTGTGTTCTAAATGTGAAAATAACAAAAAAATAAAAGTAATTTTTGAAGAGTTAGATATCTCTGGAGATATTGTTCCTTTAGAAGATGTAGAGGAATATTGGAAAAGAAAATTAATTGAGGTATTTGGGAAATCAAAATGGTAAAACAAGATAATAAAATAGAAAATATAAGGTATGCTAAATTGGATATTTTATCTTTAATAGAACTAAAAGAATGGGCAGAAAAAGAAGATATTGATTTAAATGATTTACTTATACAAATTAAAGATTATTACGAAGAAGTAAGGGAGATATTAGAATGATAGAAGATAGACATAAAAAAGAACATACTTGTTGTTTATGTGGTCTAGAGTTTATAGGGTGGGGGAATAATCCATCTCCTTTAAAAGAAGATACAGAAGATAACCCAAATGTATGTTGTAATGACTGCAATTATAGTAAGGTAGTTCCTGCAAGAAATGAGGAACTAAGGAGGGAGAGAATTAATACTTATTGACTTTATTGATTACTTGGTAATTGATTTTAACATAAGAACTTTCCCCTATGTTGTGAAGTTAGCCTTAGGACATAGGGGAAATAATATTCAAAAATAAAATGACAGTACAAAAAATGAAAATAAAGACACCTATGAGTATATTAAATCCTAAACAGGATAGAGAAAATAAGGATAATGAAATTTATGGTTTAATTAAAAGCCATCTGTTTGAGGATTTAGAGGTTTTAAAATCTCTTAAACCTAATCCTGAATTTATGATTAAAGAGAGTAGGAGATTGAGAAGTAAAAATACTTGGTTAGAGATAGAATGTGTTGCAGATTATTTTAATGTAGATATAACTGATTTTAAAAAAACACGAGAAAAGGGAACTGCAATAGTTACAATCAAAAAGAAAGTTAAAACAATAATGGAGGAAACAATAAAATGACAGAACAAAGAAATTGCAATCAATGTGGAAAAGAAATCAAGAAAGATTATTTTGTTAGAGGTAGAGGTATAGGTAGTCATAGATTATGTAGTGAAGATTGTTTAAAGGAATATGATAAGGAATATGGACTTACTAGGTTTAAGGGAGATAGTGAAAAGATTAACAAATTATTTAATCAACATAATAGGTAGGTGATAAAAATGGGTAAAAATCAACAAGAAAGAATAAGAAGAATACATTGGATAAATCAAAAAATCGTAGATAATTCAAGTCATTCAGTTGGAGTTTCACAAGAATATCTGATAGGAGATTGTATGTTCAAGTGGGGAGTTTCAAGAAGAACAATGGGTGAATATCTTAATGCTTTGAAATATAGTGAACAGATTGTTTTAGATGGAGATACAGGTTTATTATACACCAAGACATTTCACGACATACTCAGAAAGAAAGGAGAGATAATAACTGAGGATGAAGCAGACGCAAATAAAGTTTTACAAGAAAGTATGTAAGGAGGTTAAAAATGGTTACTGATAATAGAGAAATACAATGGCAGGAGGTTATGAATATTCCTGATGGTAGGCATATTGGTAAAATCATAATGGTTGATTTTAGAACAGACCCTTATGAATATACAGATATAACAATCTGCATTAGTAGTTCAGAGGCAGAAATAAAATATAGTGTTCCTACTAACTTATCTACTCAAACAAAACTGGGAAGATTAATGTTAGATTTTGGAGAAACCTATCAACTTAACAAACCCATAAAACCTGTTGAAATTTTGATGGGCAAAAATGTTGAGTTTATGACTATAACAAAACCCAATAGGGATGGAGTGCAATATGCTTCTATTGTAGATGGTAGTTTAAAGCCAATAACCCCAATTAAATAATACTCAATTTTCGGATTGAGGGGGGTAAGGTAGGTGTGATGTAAGTCATAAAACAAATTTATTGCCGTGTTAGTTCTATCAGTTATACTGATTTTTCTTTTTCATACATAGCAATAAGGGTTTTTTTTCGCTACACCTCTTTTTTTACCTACCCTACCCCTTTGTTTCCAATGGAATAAAAATGAAAGATGAGAGATAAAGAAGGAAATTATTTGACAACTAAAGAATACCTTGAAAGGTGGAAAAAAGGTATTCAGAGTGTTACACCACTCCAACAGACAAAAATCTCCCTACAAGGTGTTGTATTGGTTCTGATAGGGGTTGTAGTGGGAATAGTGTCAAGTTTTATGATAGGTATATGGTGGTTAGTTATTATATTATGTGGGAGCTTATTTTTAACCGTGATTAACTTAATAGGAACTCTGCAAAGATATTATTCACTTAAAGAGATTGACAAACAATTTAAGGAGATGAATAACATGAAGGAGGTAAAAAATGGAACCTCCTAAATGTTGGATGTATAACCATTATAGAACCTCAAGATTTTTTCATATTATTTATCCCTATGAACCAATTGACCATGTTTTTAATTTTGGGAAGGAATTTATTAGTGTTGATGGTCAAATCTCACTAACATTAAGAAAGGGTGGAAGACATGGAGATGAATTTTTTATTGAAACAAATAGGAAACCTCCTAAACGAAATAAAAGAATAAAAGTTTCAGAAAAAGAAGATGGTCATCACATAATCGTTAATGGAGAAGATAAGGGAAAAGAGTATATAGATGAGGAGGAAAATAGTAAGGATAATCCTGTGACTTATAAAATACAGAAAGTCAATGGCAATTCTTTAGGGAAGATATTTAATGAAAGATATTTTCCAATAAAAAGTGTGGATTGGTTAATAAAATCCTTAAAAGTTCTTAAAAAAATATCAGAAATGAATGAAGAAGAATTAAAGGGTTTTGACCACTATTCTTTTGAAAAATTAGTTGAGGAGGAGTGGAGTAATGAATAATCAAACAAGTTTGCGAGATTGGGGTAAGACAGGTAGCCCGTCTAGCTTCCAGCTAGAAGATGGGGGTTCAAATCCTCCATCTCGCATAGAATTAGAATTAGTGGAGAATGCAACACACAAATTTAATTTTGACCAAATAGTGAAAAATTATCATACATATAAACCCAATACCAAGATGGTAGGAAGAAGGATTGATTGGTTAATTAAAGTGGATGGGAGTTATATTGGTGCAATTGGTGTGGGTTCTAGTATTATGGCAATTAAACCAAGAGATGACTTTATTGGATGGAACAAAGAACAAAGGTTAAAAAATCTAGTTAAAACTTGTACTAATTGGAGATATTGTTTAACAAAAAAAACAAAACTTTCAAGTAGGATACTAAAAATGTTCCTTAAAGAAGCAAGGAAGGAATGGAAAAAGAAATATGGGGTTAATCTAGTTTTAATAGAAACTTTAGTAGAACCGCCCTATGAAGGCACTTGCTATAAAGCTAATGGTTGGATATTGGTAGGAAAAACAAAAGGACTTCAATTTGAATGGAAAAATAAAGATGATGTTTTACCTACTGACAAAGTAGCACAAAAATTTATGAAATTTGGGGATGTAAAAAATGAAGATATGTGGAAGGTAGTTGTAGGAACTACAAAACCAAAATTAATCTTTGTGAAACCATTGCATAGATATTGGAAAAAGGAATTAATGGAAGGAGGTAAAAAATGAATAACAAAGGACAAGCTGAATTAGTTGGCCTCGTATTTGCAGTTATAGCAGGGGTCTTAGGTTTTGTTATGGCAGGAACTATGAACGCAGGAATTATCCTAAAACTTGTAGTTACTATCTGTTGTGGCTTAGCAGGGTATTTCATACCTGTTTTAACTTCAAGATAATATAATAAAATGGTAATGAGATGGAAAGATGATGAACCACATAATGCTTTCAAAATTGCAGAAAAATATGATGATTTTGGTATGCCTATGGATTTGCAGATGAAGGCAGACCCACGCTTATCTGATATGAAGAAACATCCTCCACTAAAATATATAGATAAAAAGAGGAGATGTTGTGATTATAATAATTTTGAAAGCATTATGAAAGGTATAAAGAAAATTCCTAAGATTAAGGAGAAATTAGAATTTAAAAAAATATATGAAATTTTCCCTCATCTTCCCTCTCAATTTGTGGTCAAGGATGTAATAAAAGCTCTCAATGCAGAAGGATTAACAAATAGTGCTCTACAAAATAAAGTATTATCTCATATGGTTTGCATGGGTATGGTTACAAAAGAAAAGATTGTATATGAAACAAAAAAAGGAGAGAAGAAAATAAAATATTTTTTTAGTAAGGGGAATGGAAACCCATGTCCTTATTTAAAAAATCATTGCACTTTTAGGTGGAAACTTGGAGAGGAAATGTAAATGGAATATAATGATGATGGTTCTTATCTGAAGAAAGATGAATTGTTTGGGTATAGGGTTATCTATCCTTATAAAAATCCTGATGGAACTATTCATTGGTTTAATCTTTTGACAGGAGGTTCTTGGGCTAAATTCGGTGTCACTCTTTTGATTGTGGCATTAATCTTATTTAGTGTTTGGGCTTATAAAACTGATGTGGCAACCTGTTATGAGGTTATTAAGGACCCGTGTGATTACTGTGACAACTCTCATCCCACACTTAACACAGGGAATAATAAAATAGATTTATCAGGATGGGAAGGATTTGAAATAGATGAGGGATGAAAAAAAAGAAATTAAAATCGTGGACCTCTTCGGAGGAGTTGGAGGATTGCTAGAACTAACTCAAATATAAAAAGGAGACAATATTATGAAAATACCAATTAATCAAATAATGAATGGAGAGTGTTTAGAACATCTAAAGGAGCTACCAGAGAAATCAATTAATATGTGTATGACTTCTCCTCCTTATTGGGCTTTAAGAGATTATGGAGTTGATAATCAGTTAGGATTAGAACCAACCTTTGATGAATACATAAATAAATTATGTGATATTTTTGATGAAGTTAAAAGGGTTCTTCGAGATGATGGAACTTGTTGGGTTAATATAGGAGATACTTATTCAGCAACGAGATGGACTAATAATACTGATACAGGCCAGCCTATGAACAACTTTAAAGATGGCCATAGAGGAATTAATCCCATAAAAGAAACAGGAAATATACCAGATAAATGCTTAGTAATGATACCTTTTAGATTTGCAATAGAAATGGTTAATCGTGGATGGATATTAAGAAATACAATCATCTGGCATAAAAGAAATTGTATGCCTTCATCTGTTAAAGATAGGTTCACAGTTGATTTTGAATATCTTTTTTTGTTTAGTAAGAATAAGAAGTATTATTTTGAAACTCAGTATGAACCTCATACCTCAAAAACAGATTTAGATAAGAGAACAAATAAAACATGGTCAGATAAAATTGCAGATGGTGGAAGTGGGAAACAAAATAAGGGAAGAAGTAGGGAAGAATTTTATGGAAGTCAAGGTAGAAACAAAAGAACAGTATGGGCAATAAACCCAAAACCATTCTCAGAAGCTCACTTTGCAGTTTATCCTGAAGAACTATGTGAAACTCCAATTAAGGCTGGATGTCCTGAATTTGTTTGTGTTAAGTGTGGGAAAGCGAGGGAGAAGATTGTTGAAACTGAAAATAGTAAAAGGACAAGAAAAGTTGGTGAGGGGCAAGATTCAGAAGTAGGAACTAAAGGAAGGGCAGGAGAAGTAGAAGTAATTAATGAATATTTATCTAATTGTGGTTGCAATGAAGGGTTCACAAGTGGAATAGTTTTAGACCCATTCTTTGGCAGTGGGACTACTGGACTTGTTGCATTAAAACAAAATAAGAAATTTATAGGTATTGAATTAAATCCTGAATATATTAAAATAGCACAATCAAGATTAAAGCCATACTTAGAACAAAGGAAGTTAATATGAAAGATAGAAAATTGTATTGGAGAAGGAAAGAAAATAAAATAATCTTAGAGGGAAAAAGGAATAATAAGACGATATACCTTTGGACGATACCCTCCCCTCAAAAGTTCTTTAATGAAATCCTCTTAAAATCGTCTTATTTATCTAAAGAAAAATTGGACAAAATTAGTGAAAAAATCAATCGTCTTGATTATAAGACAGAAGAGGGTAAGAAAAAACCTCCAAAAGTTCTTACAACCGAGATTATAGGAAGTCCTAAATTAGACGATAAAGAAGATGAATGGGAAGAAGAAATGAATGATTTACTGAATAGAGCAGAAGAGTTTGTTTAGGATGGAAATTTTGTAAAAAAAAATCACCTCCTTTTTATTTTACTTAGTTTCTTTTTGTAGTAATGCCTTTATCTTTTCAGCTATCTCAGAAATAAAGTCCTTACTCCAATAAAACAAGTTCCTATTGTAAGCAATCCTAACTAACTTCTTTTCAATGTCAATCTCATACCTCATATCATCCATTAATATTTGAAACCAACGAAAAGAAATTGTCCAACCATCCGGTATTACTTTCGCAAGGTCTTTTCCAACAGACATTTCTTCACTATAAGAAATATTGTGACCTTCGCATTTTTTTGGGGTAGTTGTTACTATCTTTGTTTTTTGTATTTGCATTGTTTTTTGTTCCTCCATTGTAATAGTAAAAAGTCATTAGAGTTAATAAATGTTGACACCCATATATCGACGAGGAAGAGAGATAATTTTTTCTATGAGGTTAGCCCCCATGAAAATTTTAAAAATAGAAAAACCTATTTATTCCTCTTCTGTTTCATCTCTCATGTCTGCAAAGGTGGATTGTGGCAAATCCATTTTCTCACAGTTACCACGAGTTAATAAACCAAACTTAATCATATTTTTACAAACCTTTCTATATTTCTTTTCTCTCTTACCAAGAGAACTATCTCCTTTAAGAAAACTATTTACTCCTGCCTGTTTTCTTTTCTCATATTCATTCTCATCAACTATAAACCTTTTTCCAAAAGAACCAAAGAAGTTAGCTCTTGGTTGTGAATAACTATAATATTTTTTACCCCTAAGATATAAACTTTTAATTCTGTCTATATCTCCCTTTGCTCTAAAGAACGCAGTGAAGTTTCCCCTGTCTCCTAAATTATCTCCGTAGACATGAAGTAAAAAATCAGCTCTACTTAATGCCAAGTTTCTGTCTAGGTCAAAGATACTATTAACACAGAAACAAATAAACAATTGTTTACTTCTTATCATACTCATTGCCATAACTACCATCCTATTAATTTCAGACATAGCAGACCGACTTGATAAAATCATAGCTTCATCAAATAATAAAAAATCTCCTTTCTTTGCTTTCTCCAATCCCTCCAAGAATTTTCTTGGCTCCCAAAATATTTTATCAATACCATAATTGTCATCAAAGAAATGTCCTAACTGATTTGCTAATGTTGTTTTACCCATTCCACTTCTACCATCTATTACCATAACAAAGGAAGTGTTCTTGTTTAGAACTGTTCGTTTAAATCCCTCCAAGTTATCTAGGAGATACTTATCATAATAAACATCTTTATATTTTACCATTCTAAAAAGCTAACTTGTGACTTTCTGCTTTCTTAACAAGCCATCCGTGATTTTCCAAAGTGTCCATTAAAACCTCTTGATACTTCTGAACTTGTTTCCATAGCAAATCTTTTTCCTCCATACTCTTTGTATTAAAATTAGTTTCATTTTCAATCTTGGTTAATAGTTCTCTCTCCTCTTTTGAAAAACTTTGTATGACAGAATTTTTTAAACAAACTAAAGTATGGAAGCACC
>Ga0209434_1000539_pt1 | contig 18043 bp, 17 predicted proteins | sample ETNvirnome_2_300_FD_184068 | JGI IMG/M metagenome (GOLD analysis project Ga0209434, IMG submission 184068) | Marine viral communities from the Pacific Ocean - ETNP_2_300 (SPAdes) (version 2) | ecosystem: Environmental > Aquatic > Marine > Oceanic | place: Pacific Ocean | collected 2013-06-22
GATTCCCTGTCCTCGATAGTCGAGGTTCGTGATCCTGGCTGCGACAGGATCCCAGAAGATGACAGCCTTCGTGCGACCACGCTTGATGCTGTTTGCAAGCTTCGAGTCGATGATGGCACGCCGATCGATGTAGAGGTTCGGATAGCCAAGTGGCGCTCCTCGGATACTGATCATCTTCGGAGTTCCGTTTGCCCTGTCATCCAGCATGAGCGTCCACTGATCAGAGCATGGGCTTTCATTCCCGTGCATGTCAATGGTTGTGATGGTGTAGATGAACTCCTCGGAATTCCTGAACGTCGTGTCGTGATAGCTGCGCATTGGGATTGCAGGCTGATCTACATTCTCCGTCAGATCGACCAGTGGACCATTTGGAGACAGTGCTCTTGTTCCTGCCACCTCATGGCTGAAGAAGAGATCGTGTGTTCTTGGTGGGCGACGGAATTGGAACTCTCGCAGAAGCCGGAATGGTTCTCTCAAGTTCGCTGGGCGCCTGTAGACTCTGAAACCTCGGATCTTACCTTTGATGTCAGGAGGATGTGTCCACATCAGACGAACGCCACTTGGTTCCAGGTTCTCGTCTCTCACAGCCTCAAGCTCAAGGCCTGGAACTGGCTGCATAGGAGAGAAGTCCTCGCCGATCATTCGAATCATGTTCGAAGGCTCAGACGCAACGAAGACCGTCTTCTTGAGCAGCTGTCCAGCTTGCCCAACGAACGGGATGATCATCTTGTAGACGGCCGAGACAGAGAACTCGTACACGCTGCCGTACCTGATCCTGATGTCATTCGCATTCCGGATTCTGGAATCGAGAACGTAGAGTGGCTGTGCGGCATGTGTCGACACGGTGCCGTCTTGGTTCGGCCGAAGCTCTCTGCGATGGATCTTGAAGCCCACAGGTTGTACCAGATCCGATACTAATGTACCGAGAGTCGTGAACAAGTCTCCGCCGATTCTCTCGGCCACGTTGTTCAGCACCTCTTTCGTCTCTGGGCTGCGAACGTTGATAGTCTTCTCGGACTGCTCGAACAACTCCTCGTAGGCATTGACGACCATCTCATCTTCTGCGACAGGTTCGGCATCGGACGGATCGATTACTTGGCCAGTGAACAGCATCGAGATGATGCGGATGAGATTGTCCACGGTCGGATTCAGTTTGGTGAAGCTCTCGAAGATCTCTCTCTTCGTCTGGCTTGTGTTCGTGTCCAGGTTGAATGCAGCGGCCTCAATTCCAGCATCGGAGAAGCTCTGCTTTCGCCGCTTGGCCTCTTCAAGAACATCGGTGAGTTCCATGGCATATGGCCCTTGGGTGGCTATGCCGGAAGACATGAGCCCTGGTGCGTACTTCGTCGACATCGAAACCTTGATCTTCAGAGCACTCCTCGGAGATTCATAGGCCTGCACCTCTTCTGTCGTCTGTTGCTCCAGAAGTTCTGTGGTGTGTCGAAGATAGCTCATGATGTCGTCGAAGCTGTTGGCCACAGCGTCTGGGCCAAGCACCTCTCGAAGACTCTCGATGTAGCTCTCGTAGATCTCAAGCGAGTCCGGATCATCAGAGTCGAAGTCCAGCCTCGAACTCAGCGCTGAAACGAACTCCTCTTGAACTGTCGTGGTCTCGCTTGGTGGCGATGCTACGATGAATCTCGTTGGGTCAAGACGTGTCTCAGGAACAAGGTCTTCCAAGATCAGTTGTAGACTTCGGTTCAGGAAGAAAGCGGAAGCATCGACAACTCCATTAGATTCTCCTTCTGTCATCGAACCCATGTTCTCTCCAGTGACGATCTCAGTGCCTTGAAGGCTCTGGTTCTGTCGTCTGCTGAAGTCCCATCTGAGGTTCGCATAGCGATAGACAGGGTTCGTCTGGCTGCCGATCACAGCACCCAGCTGTTCCGAGAGCATTTCGTTTGGCTCGTAACCGACGTAGACGAAACTGACTTTGTCGAGGTTCGGCACCTCAAGCGTTGTCTCATAGACAGGGTCCGAGATGTAGAGTTCTGGTTGCTTTCCGATTGCCATGCCATTAGTTAGATCGCCCTGCGAATACTAACCACTTGACATACGACCAAGGGTGTGTATAATCAGTGTGCCAAAGGAGAGAACATGCTTCCTGAGATCAAAGCTAAGAAGGCCAGAGAGAAGTTGAGTTGCCCCGAGTGCGGCAAGACTCTCGGCCACACTGTTCGCAGGAGCGGCGTGATCAAGAAGGTCTGCGTCGATTGCGAAATCAGGCTTGAGATCGAGATCTCATCTGCGGTCGTCACGCTCAAGGGTGGCGTCGAAGCTCTCCTGACCGTCTACGAAACCAAGGAAGTTGGCAGGTACGAGCGCCCCGCTGTCATGACTGTCGACCAACTGGCTGACTACTACGCCGGAAAGCTCTGATGCTTCCAGAACAACGCCCAGAAGATGCACGGAGCCTACGCTCCAGCCAGCAAGCCCGTGACAACGCCAAGTACGATCCGTACACCACCGAAGATCTCGACTAGACTTGACACAGCCACCAGGATGTGTATAGTCAGTTCATCGGACGTACCCAGAGAGGACACCATGACCCACTGCGAAGACTTTCCCTGCTGCGGACACGAGCCCGGATGCTGCCCCGACTTCGACCCGGAGACCGGCAAGCAGCTGAACATGAAGTGCACCTGTGGTGCCACTGTTCCGCTGACCAGCCGATTCTCCATCTGCGAAGGTTGCATGAAGTCCGACGACCCGTACGATGACGGCGACGACTGGTGCGATGAGGATGAAGAGGACGAGGAAGATGACATCGCTGTCATCGAGCCGCCTGTGGGTTCCTGGGCCTCTACCGCACGCATGATGGCGGCTGGCGACGACACCGGCTTCGACTGGGACGCCTGGAAAGACGAAATGAAGGAGAGAGGCTGATCATGGACATCGCAAAGCTCAAAGCATTCCTTGCAGAGAAAATGAGAGAAGCCAGCGCCAACGAAGCCACCGCCATCAAGGAGGGCAAGCGGTTTGCCCTGAACACCGCTAGCGAACAGCGAAGGGCTTACGATACAGTTCTGGCATTCGTAGAGAACAGTGAAAAGGAAGGGCAATGACTCACGAGACAACCGTTGAAATCTCGCCCGAAGAAGCTGGGCTCACTGAGGACGAACTGTCCCTCGGGTTTGCAATGGCATGCTTGAGCAACCACATGCTTCAGCCGACGAGAACCGTTGTAGTCGGATACCCGTCGACTCCGGTTGGCAATCGAACGCTGGCGTTCTACCACGACCACTGGGACGGACACGAGCGATCCGTCAACGTCTACATTCCGCACATTCGAAGAATGAGCCTATCCGAGTACCAGGATCACCTGGATCACCTGGATGTGCAGTGCAGCGTGATGGCTTGGCCGGTGAAGAGCATGACAGCAGGAGAATGGTAATGGCACAGCGAAAGATAGGGCCGAAGAAGAAGCGCAAGAGCCTCGGCGTCGTGTGCGACTACTGCGAGGAAGATGCTGTTCACTCAGCAGGCTGAATCAGATATCAACGACGAAGCCGACGAAATCTAGCGAAGTTTTTGCTTATACTTTCCGGCACTCGCTGTGATTAAGAAGGCAAGAGCCCTTCACAAAAGAGGATGACATGGCACGTCGAAGAGGAAAAGTAGTGAAAGCAACAGGCTTCGAATCAATCGAGGCCTTCAAGGCACGAGGCGGCCAAGTTACACTGGTCGAGAGCGGGCCTGAGCCGAAATGGCACACGAACCCGGTCATCAATCCTCACATCATTTGCCGCTTCGTTCCGAGGAACGAACGAAAGCCTGCGGGAGAGTGGTGATGGCCATCAGCCGATCAGAAGTCCAACGATGATCACGAGAGCGAAGAATACGCCAAGGCCAATCAGTTCGTAGTTCGGTCGGTCGCCGTAGTTGCTGCTCATGTATCGAAGCTAAGGATGCCGGTGAACTCTTCGAGGCTGTCGTTGTCACTGACGAACGGAACCAGAACCACCTGACGGAACTGGTTGATGTCGCTGACGACGAACAGATCTACCAAGGCCTCAAGACGCTCCATCGGATCGACAGAGATGAGGCTCTCGGTGAGGATCGAATCGTCTGCTGTTGGCTGCGGCGCAAAGTCTGGCTCGAAGATGAAGCCGGTCATGAAGTAATAGTAGATCTTCAAGGCCTCGGAGCGAATGAACGTGCGAGCAAACTGAAGTAGTTCGTTCTCTGTCGTGTCAATATCGGTCGCAAGATTGACGCGCTCATCGACCAGAACCCGTCTTCCTGATGGACTTGCTGTCGTGTATGTCACGTTGGCGACAGGGTTCGCCAAGCTAAACACCCTAGAAATAGCCCCGTAATCAAGCTGCGCTTCAAGAAAGAGTGACCAGCCGCCTGTCGGCTGCCCTGCGCTGTCGATGGACTGAAGATACCTGGAGCCTCTCATGAGGCCATCATTGCTCGTGATTGAGTCTATGACACTTGGCGCAGGATCAAGCTGGCGCTCAAGAATCCTAAGGCGGCCGAATCCACGCCTGATTCTCCTCGTCTCTGATGTGTGAGGGAGTGCCTCGATGAGTGGCATGAGTTCTCTGTGTATGCCGAATGCCGCCACCTTGTTGTACGGAACGATGAAGTCTCCGAAGCTCACGTTCTCCAGGCGAGTGAGTGGCGCTTCCGTCAACGCATACAGTGCGAACTGAAGCAGGCTCATTCCTGCTTGAACATTGTTGCTCGACAGCAGAACAACCGGCGTCAGTGTTCTCAGGTCAACGAAGCTCTCTGCCCTTGCTTTGAACTCACTGAAGTCTGTCGTCTCCAGAAGAAGGTCGAGAAGGTTCAGCGCAATCTGCGTGTCTCCGGACGAGAGTGTAATCGAGCGGCCGAATCTTTGACGAAGAGCCTGAGATGCTCTGTTGACAGCCTCAGAGGCCACCGAGAAGGCATTTGGCAGAGCATTGGTCAGTAGCGTGCCAAGTGCAGCAACGAAGTCCACAGAGGCTTGCCCAGGGTCTTCTATCATCCCTTCTGCGGCAGCGGCGCCGAATCCTATCGTGTTGCCAATGTCCAGGCCATACCTCGCATCGATCTCTGCATAGGAGCGCTGGGCCTGATCAGAATTCAAGAGCACCGCAACTCCTCCGGTGAGATCCGTCACTCTGTTGCTGAAGACTGCGAACTGGTCGACTGTCCTGTCTTGTGGTGCTGTCGGCACGAATACACTTGAAGCCATCTGTCCGGCAGACATGAAGTACATGTATGCATAGTTGCCGACGTCCTTCGAAGAGGCCACTGCACCAAGTGCCGTAATTCTGTTTGCACAGTCTCTGATGAGTTCTGTCACGACAGCATCAATCTCATCGAGAAGCAATGATGGAACTCTCTCACCGTTCTCGACCTCTTCCTCAAATGTTGGGTCGAGCGTTGAAACGAGATTTACACGAACGATCGAAGAACCTTCTGACAGGCCGATGTACCGGAATGGAGATGATAGATTCCCCAATGTTTCGTCGTCGATGAGTTCCTCATTCACCTCGTCAATGAGAGCGTCGTCATACGGGAACATGTCGATGAGAATCTGAAGCGTCTCTCGTGCAAGCTCTCTGTATCGAGCGCCGAAGAAGTTGGATCGAAGCTCCTCGATCTCGTTGTGCATTTCGATGATTTGTGGATATGTCGGAGAGAAATGCTCTCGGTTGATCAACATGTCTATACGTGCTTCAAGTGCCTCGACACGAGTCCTGGTCTCATCGTCGAGATCCATGTTCTCGATGTCCATTGAGTTGCGGATGTATGCGTTCGTGAAGATCTGGCTGATTCTCTGGATGCTGTTCAGGCACCATTGATCTCCGAATGTGATGCGAGAGCCAAGGTAACATAGTTCTGCCTCTGCTGCATTCGGTACGAAGAGTGAGGCAAGGAGTACGCATGAGTCGTGCTGGAGTGCTGCTCCAAGCGCTTCTCGAACAGCAAGGAACTTCGCACCTCGAAAGCCAACGCCAGTATCCAAGAGTGTGCGGGCTGAGAGGCCTGGGACGTAATCTCCTGGTCTGCCTGATGTGAGTGGTGAATTCGGACCGACGATCGTCTCACGGAAGAACTCAGCCAGATCATTGCGTTCTTCGACGAATCTCTCTGTGTATGCTTGGTAATCATCGCCTTGCAGAGGATTCTCTGTCGCACCCTCAAACCCTTCTTCGATAGCAACCGGCGTATCGAGGATGAAGCCATCTCTCAAAGATGTGACGACATCTGTGCGGAGTACATTCTCCGGTGCATCGAGGAATGTGAGCAGCGGCGTCTTACCTCTGAATCGGAATGTGGTTCCGACTCTGTCAAGTGCATCTGGATAGCCTCGATCTGTGGTGACATGTGTCGTCGTTCTTGCTCTTCGAGGCGGTCGTCGTGTAACAGCGGATGTATCGATTCGTACCTTGAAGCAATCAGAAGTGGTGAAGTTGAACAGCAGCGAATTTGCAATCCCGAGTCGATCACCGTTCAGAGCTTCTTGCGTGAGCAATGAGTGCGCACTGTCGCTCTTGCCGATCATGTCTGGGAAGACTTGCTGCATCGCAGCCATCTGAGATAGCCAGTCCAGGGCCATGCTCAAGAAACGCCGAGGGCTGGAACGTGAGAAAGTCTCCATGTCCACGAAAGGCCCAGTACCAAAGCGTGTGATTGGGAACTCTGGCTCGAAGAGCAGTTCTTGGTTTGCCGTGGTGGAATCTTCTGATGGAGAACTGTCACCTGTGAAGCCACTTCCTATGCCTCCGACAATGCCTCCGACACCTTCGTCAGCACTGAATTCTCCAGGAGCATTCCCGCCACCAGTTCTTCCTTCTGATCCTCGCTCGGATCTTCGACCGGATCCTCGTCTCTTTCTCCTTCTGCCAATGTTTGGACGAGGATCACCTGTAGAATCATCGAGGACTGGAGAGCCTTCTTCCGTGACTTGTCTGCGAGCGATTGGATTGTTCCGGACCAAGAAGTTCGGTGTGTCCACGAGCCTGAAGTCGTAGAGTGTTCCCCAGATTTGCCTGATTGCCTCTTGGGACAAGGTGTCCTGAAGTTCATTGCCCTGGGCTCCAAACGCACGAGCCTCTGGATAGAATGGTGACAGAGATGCCTCAACGATTGCTGTTGGCGTCTCGGACAGGCTCTCGCTGATACGTGGCAACCCTGGGAAGGTCTCCTGTACAAGGTTGGCCACCCGTGTTCTCAGAGCCTGCGTGATCGAATCTTCTCCCGATACGATGTTCGTGAGTGGAGCGATTGCTCGTTCGTATTCTGCCGCAATCTTAGTGATTTCCTTTAGAAACCGTGCGCTTACCTCTATCTCGCTCGGCTTCACCTTGCCAATCTTGCCGAGAAGTTCAGCAAGCATGTTGGCCGTGAGAGCAGAGCGTACATCGTCACTCTGTGTTCTGACGCTTCCTCGTGGTGCAATGACGTTACCGCTGCCATCTGTAACAGGCAGTGATGGCTGCAAGTAGTCGAGGATGGCGAGAAGCTCGGTTTTGAGTTGTTCTAGTTGAGGGCTGCGAAGTGACATCAGCCGAACCTTGTGCTACGTGAAATGCCATCGATGAGAGCCAGGAGTTCTTCTCTAAGCGAAGAGTTCGCCACCTGGGATCTCACTGTCTTGCGAGTACGTAGAACGTCAACGGCAGCTTGCGACTGAACAGCTTCGACAAGCGACACTTTGATGGTCTGGGCTTCAGAGATTGCGATCTGTGCAGAGTCGACCTTGTTTCTCAGCGTTGGTGGCAGCCTTGGAACTCTCGATAGCACAGTGATTTCGTCGATGATCGTCTGAATCGATACTGTGGCAGGGTCGAGATGTATTCGACGTGCAGCTACGTTGAGAAGGCTCTGAATTCGCAAGGACAATTGGCCAATGCTGCCAGCTGTCAGAAGATCCTTTCCACCAGCGCCGACTTGCTCGATGGCAGTTCTGCTCAGCGAGAACTTCACGGGGTCAATCGCTTTCACAAGAGGGGTCCTTCTTGAAGTGCTCGGAATTCGTGTTGGTACGGGCATTTGACTGGTGCCTCGGCTATCGATGTTGGCTGTCGGGTCTAACTATTCGCCTCGGGATCTTTTAACTCCTTGACATTCTGAGATGAGTATACACACTCATCTTTGTCAGGGGCAGAGACCCCTAGGGGACTGAGCGACTCCGAACAAGTTCGCCAGCATCTGAAACTTGACAACCAGCATGGAGATGGCCATGAGAATCCGAGACGGTCCCAGGTAAGTCAAACGTAGGAAAAAGCGAACATAAGAACCAAAATGTGATAAAGTAAACCCAGAAATCGAGAGCGAGAAAATGCGTATCCGAGACCGGCCGTAAGAGAAAACGAACGAACTTAACAACGCAATAAAATAGAAAGCAAGGTTCGGGAGTCGATGGAGCGCCATCGGCTCTCGGCCGTTTTTGCTTACGGAAACATCTCGTAGTCGTCTGCTTCGTAGTTCGACTCATCGATGTTCGGGAACACATCGAATTGTGCGGCTGTTGGATCGAAGATTGCGCCTGATACAAGCAACCAGCCATGTCCCTCTTGATCAAGGTCACCCCACTCGTCTTCAGTGACGAACATGCCTCCGACGATCTCGATCTCAGCGTCAGAGAATCTAGTATGAATTGCCTGTGCCCAAGCATATGACATGTCCTGGCAGGCCAAGCTTCCTTGCTCACACACTACTGACTCGGCGTTTGCCTCAATCCATGCTTTGATCTCATCGTTAAAGGTCCAGTCGAACCAGAAGTTGTCTTTGTTCATGTTGTTGGTCTCGCAACCACAGGATCCTCTCGGCGCCTGATCGTGTTCGTCACCAGACCATTGTCGATGACGTACTCATACGGAAAGAGTTCGTAGTAGACACGCACAGGCTTCTCCGTGCCATTCTTCCTCACGTTGACCATGTCACCAGGAATGAAGTCTCTGAAGGCGAAGCTTCCATCGATCACTGGCAAGAACCCAAGGCTTTCTCGTGTCTGACCGAACTTTCGCACTCTTCTGAATGCCGTGTCGTCAAGCACTCGCTGTACTTCGACGTAAGCAACGTGCTGTGCGCCGCTAGAGAAGGCACATTCGACGAACTGGAATGGCGCGTTTGTTTCTCTCTGCACAGAGACAGCTGTCAAGATGTCCATGTTTGGCTGCGGCTTGTGTCTAGCATGGTACTTGATCTCAAGAGCAGCCTGCTTCAACGATGTCCTTGAGTAGACGATCTCATTGATGAAATCGAGCAGCCGACGAGTCTCCTCGCTACGGGCATTCGTCAGGTTGTAGAAGAGTTCGGCACTCCTCTCATCATCAGCAGAGTCCATCGACAAGAAGGCCGCAATCATCTCTCCGGAGATCTCGTAGAACTCGGCTGTGTATACAAGTGTAAGACCGTGATCATTGGCACGGTCCAGGAACTCTGCTCTGCTCTTGGCGCCGACAAACGCAGCAACAGAGTTCACGAAGTCTGGGTTACTCACTTGATCGATGAACCTATCTGTGGAGAAGACCCCAAGGCCTACAGTCTGTCCTGTCATACTATCGAATCGGCGTACATTCGCCACGATGTAGACACCGCCTTGGCGGCCAGCCAAAATTGGGTTCTGGCCTCGGAACGTTCCCAGGATCTGCACAATGCTTTCCGGAATCGTTACTTCTTGGAACGCTGTGCCAAGATCAACAGCAACATCAGTGTCCTGCACGCCATTGAGATCCATTCTCACTCGGAACAAGGCCTCGTTGTCTGGTGTGATTGGGATCGTCGACATGATAGCAGCGTCTGTTGGAATCGCTCTGAGTCTGAATGGTTGTGATGTGATTCTGGCTTTCGGCTCTGAGTAGCTCATCGTGCCGATCACTTCTCCCACGTTGACGTATCTCTCGACGCCAATGCCGCCAAGCATGTGTAGCCTGATGTGTGCATACTCTCCTGCATGGGCCAATGGGATCTTGAACATCGGCAAGCCTGACCTCGGATTGTCCTGGATCAGGTCTCCGTTGACATCGCGCAGGTTCAAGAAGAAGTTCTGCGGCGCATCGTTGATTCGGAGCGAGATGTTGTTGCGCAAATCAACTCGCATCTGCAAATCAAACACAACGTGTCCGCCTGCTTTCGTGAAGCCATTCCCAGGCTCGCTCTTGCCTTGCACTCCGGCAAAGAAGAACGAACTCAGATCTGTGGTAACCTGATCGTCAATCCTTCGAACAGAGTCGGTAGAATACAGACGCTGGCCGGTCTTTCTGACTTGCACCTGAAGCCTATCGAAGCCAGGAGGTAGATTCAGAAGAGCAACTCGAACGGTGTTGTCGTCGACTCTGTAGTACGAGGCGGCAATCCCGGTCTCATAAGCGGAAAGCTCGTTCGGCACAAGCGGCCGGCTTCCGATCTCCTTCTTTGCGGCGTCGTTCGATGCTGGAGCGAGGTATCCATTCCTGCTTGGTAGCTCAGATGAATCCGTCACAGCAAGTCGAGCACCGACACGCTCGCTGGCATCTGGTAGACCGATGATATCCTGGTCTCCTCGTATTACATCGACCTTGAAGACGTTCCCTGGGCTTCCCACAACAGCCTCATCTGTCGATGTGGATGAAGCGTCAGCAGGCAGTGAGAACAGCCAGACTTCGACGTCATCATGCTTGAATGGATCTGCCGCATACGAGAACCAGAGCGCCTCTTCCACTGTCAACGGAAGCTCAGCTTCTGTGAAGGTTGAGCCCAGAATTCTCTCAAGACGAGATAGTGGAACATATACCGTCTTCGAGAATCTCTGAATGCCTGCCTTGTACAGAGACACCGTGACTTGGTTATTCGGCCCTGAGTAGCTCTCTGACGGCAAGTAGACCTTTAGCGCATAGTAGGGCGGCCTCAAGCTCCTAGAACGTGCTGTGCGCCCCAATGCCAGCTGCACAGACGAAGCAATGGGGCTGTCGTAGCGCATGAATGTTGCTGAGATGGATCTGGTCATCGAAGTTTGTCTATTTGATTGCCGAATGCAAGGTTGAAGATCGACTTGCCTTGCGGCGGAACTGGTGTCGTGTTGCGAAGGACCGGTTCAGGGAACAACCGTGTCTTGTCTACCGCATTGACCATTGGAGTTCGTGGTTGAAGCCCAAGGTCTCCACCTCGGTTCATCCCGACCGTTGGAGAACGGTGTCTGCGATTGCGGCCGAGAACTGTGGCATGGCTTACGCCGGTTCTCACATAGCGCAACGGATGGATGAATGGAGATACGTATGTCCCTGGTGTGATGGGGCCATCTGTCAGCGTGAGGAATGGGACTTCGTCGATTGGCGAATCTGCATCCACCACAACGAGAATGATGCCGTTCCTCCCTGCTGTTGGCGGCCCATCATACGATTCAGATGGCAACATGACATGTCTCCTGATGCTCAGCGATGGAATCCTAGTGTTCCAGTTGTTGTTGAGCATCTCCGACTCTCCTGTGACGAGCCTTCGATTCGAACCCACACCACCAACTCTCTGGCCACGATAGAACTTGGCGATCCTATCGATGCCATCAGAGTTCTCGTACTTCACTCGCATTGGGAATGACCACAGGTTCTCCCAGGTCGCTCGAAGGCCTGCGATGTTTGATGGAGTTGTTCCAAACAAGCTCTCTTCGATGAGAGTCTGGTTGCCTCTTTGATGCAGCTTGTCTGAGCGGAAGATGGCGTTGTTCCGTGTGTCGATAAGGCGCCGCAACACATCAATGCCGAAAGCATTCTGTGCCATGAAGTTCTGGAAATTAAAGAACTGTGGATCTGCGAGGAAGTCGGGCTCGCTCTGCAAGAAGCTCGAATCCAAACGGTTCTCAAATCTCGCGAATGCTCGGCTGACTTGTGCAACACGAGGGTCAACTTCTTCCGTCAAGACATCGGCCGTCATCACGAATGGATCGTGCAGGATGTAGCCTTCACCGTAGAGATCGTTGGCTGCACCCACTTCTATCAAAGTCTCGACGCTGAACTTCTTCGTACCGCCAGAACTCGGTGCCTTGATGCGCTCGAAACCTTGAGCATTCGACGCCAGATACACCTTCGAAAGAGATGTCCAACGCTCGTCCGCTACACGGATGCGAATGCCCTGAATATCGGTTGGTCTTGAAACAATAGCTGCCATGAACTTAGGTAGCTAACGGTTTCAAAAAGGAGAGAACGCACCCAGCAGGATTGCCAGATGCGCTCTCTTTGTATTCGGCCGACGAAGGACAAACGCCGTGAACACTGCCTTTTGTCTCTTGATACGTTGTACCTGCGAGACCCACAGGGCGGAGATGAAACACTCAGACGAACACAGACACGTATCTTCCATCTATTCGTGTTCGGAGCATGGCCGACACATCGACCCGAACGCAAGTGCACCATGACATACTTTGTCCCGTATGTCAAGAAGTTCTTACAGCGTGTGCACCGGGCTCGCCGGTCAGCGTGCAGGTCGTGGTGTCGCCGACATGAACCGGATGAGCACTCGAAGTATGCGCACAGAAGAGACTGGCGTCGATAGTGGCGTTGCGCAAGCCGTCGCACTCGACAGATGCGGTCGACGGGTCGACTTCGACGAGGATGCCGCAACCGGTTTCCACAGTGGAATCCCACTCCACAGTCGTCTCGAAGGTCACGAGACCGGAGTCATCGGTGGCCAGGGTGTAGCTGGCGCCATCGGCGTTCTCCAACTCACACTCGTCGTCGGCTTCGCAATCGGCAGGCTCGACGTCTTCAGGAACATCGACTTCCGGAGTCGTGTCGTCGCTTCCGGTCTCTTCCACTTCGACGTCTTCCGAAACCTCGGTGTCATCCGAAGTGTCAGGAACGTCAGACACCAGCATCGCTTCCTGACACTTCCTCATGCACTTCCGAGTCGCCGAACGTGTCTTGTGAGGTAACGTCAGAACCGGCATCGCTGTCGGTGTGGTAGCGAACATCCGTATCATCGAAGCAACCGGTCAAGAGTCCCGCTACCAAGAAGATGGCGGCGAAGAGGAGAATCTTGGCGAAGGCGTTGTTGGTTTCGTTGGTAGTCATAGTGTCTCCTTGAGTGCATATAGAACATGCACACCAATGGGCGTATGTCAAGTCGTGACGATCTTTTTCAGCGCAGCCAGGACGAAGCGCTCAATTCTGCGAAGGTGGCCCACTTCTGAAGCGCCCTCTGTTCGCTGCCTGTGAGCTTGGCATTGCACTTCCCACGAGCTTCTTGAACCGTGCGTGTCTGGTTGCGTACCGACACTGTGACTCGTCTGGTTTCGTCGACTTCGAACTCACCACATGTCGAGATGGACCAGATGGAAATGGTGCCAGCCTCAATCGAACGAGCGTTGCTTGCAACGCAGTGCTTCATTGCTCGGCCTTCTAGGACGAGTTCCTTGGACGTGAGGATCTCCTTGACTGACCAAACCACGATTCCGTTCTTGGTCTTCATTCTCCAAGAGTGCTCCTTGAATTCGGAAGGCTTGAAGATGGTTCCCTTTGCCCTTCTTATGCGTGCAAGGTCTCCGTGCCAGCGCTCCATTTCCTCAAGCAGCTTCAGTGGAGAGCGACCGATGATCTTGAACTTCCTGTCCTGCTCATTGGCCTCAACCCTCAAGTGGTCGATGTAGTCGATGAGCGGGTTGATCTGGTTGTTGTCGAGCATCGGATACAGGCAGAGCCACTGAATCACCTCGTAGATGAACTGTTCCCTACCTAAGCTACTGAACTCATGGCTGAATTCAGAGCTTAGGATGGTGTGGGTCAATTGCCTTGAGCCACCGAGTCGAAGAACTTGTGCTCGTCGAACTGCCTGCACGAAAGTCAGGTTGTTCGGTGCGTTCATCAACTCGTGCTGCATCTTCTTCGTCACCACAGGCGTCCACGAGATGTCTATCTCGACGAAGGCCTTGATTGAGCCGCCTTGAGCCACGTGAATGAAGAAGCGCAATGGCAAGAAGGCCCAGTTTCTGTTGGCCGCCTTCTTGAGAGATCTCAAGTCTCTCTCGATCCAACTTCTGTCCGTGTTCTGCTGACGCTCAACCGGAGCACTCCTGCTGTACCATACTTCCATCATGAACGCAGGCATCCTGTATCTGGCCAACAAGTGGTTGATCAAGCTGTTCAGGATGCTGCGCTCAGACTTGCCTTTGGGCTGCCAATCCTCGATTGGGCGTATCCACTTGCTGCGGTACGCCATCAGCCTCGTGAAGACCTTGTGCGGAGTGCCTTTCAGATCTCTGAAGTCCAGGCGTGGGCACAGGCGCCCTGCTGGGTGCAAGATGCCGCCACCTTTCCTGGACTTCTTGGCTGACGCCTTGAGCGCAGCTGCGATGGAAGCATCTTCCTGGCGCTTCTTCTCCGCTTGCTCTTTCTGTAGATTTGATCGTGCCATGGCCTTTCTCGGTGACAGGTCTTGGTATCACACGATCGAACCTATGTCAAGGCGCCGTCAGTCGCTGGAATCGACGGCGTAGACGTATCCGCACTTCGAGCACTTGCTGACGTGGAAGCAGTGCGCCGGGCGAGGAAGACCTTCTTCTCGTGCCTGCTCGGGAGTGACCGGAACGAAGTCGTGGTCACAGAGGCGTCCGTGGAGATAGAACACCTTTCCGGCTCGGTAGTCGTTGTACATTCCGATGACGCTGCCGTCGTGGAAGTAGTAGAACCGGACCGAAGTCCACACTTCCTTGCCGGACAGGCCGAACTGCCGATGATCGGTGTGCTCGGGGGCGTAGATGAAGAAGAACGACCGTGCGAAGCTCTCTTCGGTCATCGGGGTCACGTCGACCGGAGGCTTGTTGTAGCTGGTCTCGAACCCGTGAACTTCGAGGTAATCGGTAGTCATGGTGTGCTCGGTAGCTGTGGTGGGGTTGCCTTATCTCTCCAACACATAGATTGTACACACCGTGGGCCGTATGTCAAGTCCCATCCTCAAAAATCACGGTGAAAATGCGAAGGAATGCATTCGTGGTGATCTCTGGTCTTTCCGGCATTCCGACAGGCACCATCTTGCCCACGAAGAAGAGGTTCGCATCGAACTGGATGACCGTCAAGCTCTGTGCTGTCTCAACCGTGTACTCATTGTCTGAGAACGTGTACGTGAAGCGCTTTCTCTCAACAGGAATCCAGCGGCTCTTGAAGAGTGCGCCGTTCGGATAATCGGCCGAAGTCTCTACCTGCACTTCTGTGGACTGAACTCTGTCGTTGACGAGCCTGTTTCTGATTGTTCGTGGCGAGAGCTTGTCTGTCTGGAACGTGTCAGCAGGCGTTCTTCTCATTGGCACTTCGACGCCCTGATCGTTTCTCACTGTTGGCGTCAGCTTCAGGCCGTTCACGAACTGAGAGAACTCTGGTTGTGCGAGTACGTCTTGGCGTACGACTTCTGTGGAATCCCTCACCTCAACATCAAAGCCGTTCCAGGTATGGCGAAGCTCAGGTTGATCTCCGTTCAGGACAATGGAGCCCTGCTCGACAGAAACGAGACTTCCAGCTTCCCATGGTGCAACACGAGAGTTGTACGAGCCGGTAACCACGCTTCGAACGAGATCTACGAGGCCGGCTGCTGGATCATCGTAATCTGTCAGCACGGCCCAATCAGAACCGAAGTCGTTGATCTCTGTCTCTACATTTGTGGTCAAATCCTTCACCTTCACCACACGAGCCCAGAATCTCTTCTGTGATGAGAATGGGACCATGGTCGTGGTAAGGCCAACTGGCGCTGCTGTGAACATGCTGAATGGAGAAACTTTGGCCGATGAGACCGCTCCCATGAAGAAGCCAGTCTCCGACGTTCTGGTCGTTCCAAGTACCGTTGGTGCGAAGAATGCAGGATCTGCACCTCGGAGGATGAAGTATTTGCCAGTCTTGGTGAAGACGGAGTCCACCATCCTGCTTTTGCTATCGAGCAACATCAGCTATCTCCTCCAGAAGCAAGGCTAAGCACAGAACGACTAAGCGTTAGAACGCCCTTCGTTGCCATGCCGCCAAGGTTCACGATGTTCAGGCCTTCTGTTTGGTCAAGGATAGATCTGTTCACCTGACGAAGCTCGGTTGAAAGCTCTTCAGGAGTGCGACCGACAAGAGACTTGTATGAACTGAATCCTGGTCTAGCAGAATCCTCTGCTGGCGCCAAGACTTGGTGGTATCCAAGAACTGTTCTGTCAGTATAGAAGACCACGTCATCTCCAGAAGCAACGGCAGCAACTGATCTGAACGCTAGTCGTCCTGGTTCAGTCGTCGAGAGACGATCCCTCTTCTCTGGCAAGTGGTCGAGAGAGTCTCCAGGCATCGAGTCAATGTATATCGGTCCTCTCGTGAACGCAGGATTCACCATGCGGCCGAAGAGAGAGTGGAAGAAACCAAGCGTGCCAATGCGAGCAAAGCACGGAAACTCTCCACGAGGAATGTCGATGTTAGTCTGGCCTTCTCCGTAGAGTTCGTATCGAGACGCCGTCTCTCCATCTACGCTCAAGGACTCAAGGAACTCTTGTGGAATCGTGGTGTTGGGCCTGAACGATACTGCGAGCTTCGCAACATTCTGGAGCCCTGGCCAATGGAACGCCTGATCGCAGTACATATCGATTCTGATCGTCTTGTACGACTGTCTGTATTGGCCATCGGAACCTTTCTCGCCAGCGCTACCGTCTGGGTTCATACCTTCTCGGCCGTGATCACGATTCATCGGATCTGGGAACAGAACACCCTTCTCGCATGTTGGGTCACCACCACCGTATACATCCGCAATCGACTCGTCCAATGGATTGATGCTGAAGCTGTCTGCTGGACGAATCGAGATGTTGAGGTTGCCGCTGACATCTGTTTGGGTAGATGCAGTGGTGCCAAGCACAGATCCAACTGCACTAATTGAACCGTCCGTAATCGTGACTGTTGGTGGAGTTGCGAAGAGGCCTTCGTTGATAACCGTGGACGGAATGTTCCAGTAGAAGTTGGAGCGCAGTCCATTTTCATCTGTCGGAGTGAAGACGTCTGGGGACTCGCCCTCCTTGACACCCTGTGGGATCATCATATCTTGGATGTGACAGATGAACGTGTATGTTCCTGGCGGAAGCACGCTCGTGACCGTAGGATTTGCAACTCTGTAGTTTGGATAGGTGGAGCTATTTGGCTCTGCCGCCGTTTCCATCGTGTCTTGGTACTTCGAAAGCTCAATTCCGAAGTTGATATGCTTTGTCACTTGACGCTGTGCGCCCTCAAGAGTCGTGGCCGTGCCGAAGAACAGATCTGCCGGTCCAAGAGCGTAGCTCACAGCCTTCGGACCAATGCCGAATCTGTAGTCTGTGAAGAGTTCGTTCCAATGATAGTCGCCACCAGCAGCAGGAGTTGTGGTTGTGCTTGCATCAAGGGCTTGGTTGAACCTGTGATTCAAGTATGCCTCGTTCCTTGCAGTGTGAATCGGGAAGTTGAGGAACCTCTCATTGACAGTTGCATCAGCCAAGCTCTTCAGGGTGAACTGTGATACGCTGAAGCCTGCCTGCGATGAGATGGAGCCCTGATTAGCCGTTGATGCATCTGTGGCTGCTCCGAAGATGGCTGCTGAAACAGCATCACGGACACCCTGATCAGAAATCGTGTATGCTGCCGGAGCAATCCGAATCGAACTTTCGGCCACGCCAATCTGTGCACCTCTATTTCTGATTGGGATCAGCGGCTCTCGTACGACACCAAGCTTGTTCGTGTCCGTGACACCAAGGTCTGCCGTTGAGATACCCTTGGCGAAGAACCCTGGGTACTCCACTCGAAGACGACTTCCTGGCTTCACCTCAGGATAGAGGTAGTTGAACATGATCTCTTGTGGAGATGCTGCTCCCCAGTAGAAGACGCCGTTGTAATTCTCGTTGACCTTCGAGTTCCTTGGATGCAGAAGGTTTGTCGTGGTCGTGCCATTGGTCGCACCGAAATCGATGACGCCATTGTCGCTATCAACCATGTACTCATCGCCTTCGCTGTCGATGAATGTCGTGGTTGAAGGAATGTGGGTGAATAGAAGAGGGTTCGGAAAAATGGTTCCGAAAGAGTCGAATTCGGGTGGCGTTCCGTGACTGTCGTACACGGCCGGAGCACGGGTCATGTCCATGAAGACACCG
>Ga0209434_1000541_pt1 | contig 18000 bp, 5 predicted proteins | sample ETNvirnome_2_300_FD_184068 | JGI IMG/M metagenome (GOLD analysis project Ga0209434, IMG submission 184068) | Marine viral communities from the Pacific Ocean - ETNP_2_300 (SPAdes) (version 2) | ecosystem: Environmental > Aquatic > Marine > Oceanic | place: Pacific Ocean | collected 2013-06-22
GCTATTAACGGTAGTCGCGGAAGAACCGGTCGGAGCAGACCCAGATCCTGGGCCCGGGCGATAATAAGATCCAGTGCCAGCAATATTAACCGCAAAAGAGCCGGATGAGATATAGATGGGATTAAAATCTCCCAAAGTAACAAAATCGCGAGGGACGGCGCCGCCCGCGGGTCCCAGATCATCATCGATGATTGTCGGCATCGGATACACCTCAGAGTACTCATATCCATTATAAACAGCCCCAGTAAGCGCAGTATTAAGACACCATGGGCCGCGGGAATTATCATTCATGATAGAAGTACTATCATTGGGGTCTGCGCCGAGGAGCAACCATTGAAGTATGTTGTTTTTCAGAGATGTATTCGTTAGTTCAACGCGGGTGCCGGCCCCATATATTTCTTCCACCTCTGCCTGAACAAGGCATTTATCATAAACTGCATAATCACACATCGAGCCGGAGAAATTAGTGTTCCCGGCGATTTCGGCGCCGGCGAAACAATTCCACCCAGTGATGGTTTGTGGGACTATACTGGTGGTGGTAGAATTAGTATCATCCGCCCCATTTACATAGAGGGTCGTTGGATTTGAGGCTCCCCCCGAAAAGGCCACGACCACGTGGTACCAGTTCTCTGCGGTGAAATTCGTGGTCCCTATGGCGCGGTTTGATACATGGCCGGCCTGAAACCGTAATGTGGAAGCTCCTAGGGTGGTGGCACTGAGGTAGAGCACGCGATCGGAGGTACCATAAGAGAACAGCCTCGGGTACGTATCGCCAAACGTACTAGGCCGCATCCAAAAAGAAACCGAAAAGGCCTTCGCAGACCCGGCAGTACCGCCAATCAAAGATTCCCAAACATCGGCCGCGCCCAGGTCGACATTGGTCGTAGTACCATTAAAGGCGGCATACTTGTTGCTGCGCTGGGTTTGTTTGCGTAGGTAATCACCCCACTCTTTATCTAAATTATCCAGCGTAAAGACAAGATGTTTCCATCCAGGCTCAGTACCTATCAGCCCGGGCCCCGAGAGCCAATACGTGTCCTCTAGAGTGTTCCCGCGCGCGACGCTGAGTCCGAGCATTGGGCCATCTTGGTTGGAGCCGGACTTTAAAAACACGTGGCGCACCATGTCATTACTGTCGGTACCGCCCCAACCAAGTAACGTTTGCTCCTGGCCATTGTACTGGGAGGCAGCGCCGGCGGGCCCGTAGCCGGTTGCGGACCACACTGTCCCGCCTTGCTGTAAGGTATTAGCAGAAGCAGAGAACAGAATAGAAAAAGTAGACCCACTTAGTTCGAGAGCAGTCCACACTTGCTCCAGGTCCTGGCCGATCCAACCCACGTTATCGCCGTCAATAATCTCCTCAGTAGCGACGATGCCTCGATAAAACGCAGAAGCGTCCGACTGTTCTGATGTCTGAACAGTTAGGGGAAACCGGCCGCGGGTTGCTAAGGTCTCGGGATACTGGGCAAATTCAAAGCTTTGCCTCGTGAAATAGGGATCATTCTTTCTTCGGGCCGCAGTCTGAACCACTTCATAGTTTTTCTGATAGTTTCCAACAGTGCCGTGAGCCAATACTCCTGATAAATTGATGCCCACAGAAGCGGTTGTCATCTTAATGTTTTGGATGTTTACGGGGCGCTTCGTACCAACATTACGTAATCTATCTGCCCGAGGAAGAGCGGCGTCATAAAACAAAGCGCTATTAGGGTCGTAGTTGGGAGATACCACATCAATCTCGGTGGCGCCAAGACTTCCTGCAGCGACGGGGCCCAGCAGAAGTTTCCAGCCTTCGGCTCGAGTGTCAGCATTATCTGGAGTCGAAGCATCACTCTGGTTCAAAGGAACATGACGATAGGCGCGGCCTCCGACAAACTTCTCCGTAAAAGGGCCCTGCATAGGGATGTCTGTGTTGTAGACCAAATCATGGTGAAGGTTGGTGAGCATTGTGCCACTAGCATAATTTTCAACAACTTCTTTATTGTAGCCAGTTTCGATTGAACTAGAATATAAACTGAATGGGACTAATAAATTTCCATTTGCTTTATGAGAAGTAATGTCCCTTGCTGCGTCGGGATTAAGTTGAAATCCCAAACGCTGTTTAAACGCGGGATGATATTCGTCGACCGTATTTAAAAGTTGTTCAACTTGAGAGCCAAAACCAACTATACGATTGACGGCTTTCCCATCGCGCACAGAACCAAACGGAGTAGTGGCAGCAAACACATAATTAATTCTCTTATTTTGGTTGAAACCCACCCCTCCAAGGGTGAAACCGCCGGAACCACCAAAGCGCGATGGTGACAGAGTGGCGCGTATGTCCGCGGCATACACAGAGTCTCGCATCGTTTGCTTGTTTTTCGTTATGGGCGGCTCGGATCCGCTAATAGTAGAATTATTTCTTTGGGCTCGGGATTGCCACCAAATAGAATTCTTATCTAGGGGTGCCTCACCCGAACCCGGAGTCTGCGGTAGCGGCGCATGCATGAGCCTCCAAATTTCATAATTAACGGGCTGTGATGATCCAATTTGCCTCTTCGAAAACGCATTTGCTGAATAAAATCCGGTTCCTTGAGGGTCCCCCTCTGGTGAGGTTTGCATTTCTCCACTGGCCATTGACGGGTGCAGGGTGCCCTCGATTTGTGGATCTTGTTTCTTGACATTTTGAAATTTATGTTGATATTTACTACGCTCGAAGACGTGACTTTCGATGATGGTACGCACATTTTCCGCGAAATCAGCCGAGGCAGGGACAAGTTGTTGCAGCAGTGTTGTCAGCGACGAATCAAACCATTTGTAAAACTCATAAAACTTTTCAAAATCAACTTCATTATTGCTAACCCGCTCAAAGAACCTCTCCCGCAAAATTCGCAGACCCTTGTAGTGGGGACGATAGCGATTGACCGGGGCTCCAATGATGGTATGCATGTCCTTCAAAGTAGCGAAATAGTTGATCATCTCCACCGAAAGAGCTTGAGCCATGCTCTTTTCGAAAGCAAAGAAATAATTAACGGGCCGCGAGTTGCGTGTAAAGATATTCTGCTCTTGCGCGCCCAGTACACTTACCATGTCGCTCGATTGAATATTTTCAGGAAGCTGCAATTTCGAAGAAATTACAAAATCTTTATCAAGACTTCCAGTTGTAGAAGCCGGGAATCCATATCCCAAGGCTGTGTTTTGTTTGCACAAAATGTCGCCCAGCCAATCAAAGCGTGAGGCAGCATTAGCGGCAGATCCCGAGTATTCATCCGCAACAACGAATTGCCCGCTGGCATTAGAGCCGGTATTGTTTGAAAACTCCCAGTTAAATACTAGTGTGTCGGCCTGAAGAACCTCGCCATAGGGCGCCGAGTAATCAAACGGGAACGCATACAGGTGGGGTTGCAGTGCACCATAGTTTTGTGTATCAGCAGCGTGACCCTCTAACACAGCATCGTCAAGATAATTCAACCAATAACGGCATGCGCTGACCTTAACATCAGAAGTATTCAGAACTGCGCCGGTAAAGTTGGTCCTATTAGCGCCCACGAAGAAACGCTTGCTACCAGTTACAAATTGAGAAACTGGGCCCGCTATAGTACCACTAAGCGTAAATTTATTTCGCAAGAGGCCAGCATCATATTGTACGCCGTGTAACTCAATGATGTAGTTGCCACTATCAGCGCCTGCCACACCAGCGTTTGAACCGGGGCCCCCTGCAGCTAGCGGGTATCTCTCGGGCTTAATTCGAACAGCCAAATTCCAATGAGTATTATCATAAACTTCTTCAAATAGTTGAGAGCGTAGTAGCGGTACAACGCCAACACCGCTTCCTGTTAAAACAAAACGAACATTATCTGATGTATGCTCGTCTCTTTCAGTAAAAACCTGGTAGTTGACGAAATCATCGATTTCCCAGGTGGTGTCAGTTTGAGAGCCTTGGGTACCATAAACTCCGAACAAGGAAGAACTGATTGCATTAGTATCAAAATAAAATGAGGCGCCTGGGTCGGGCTTCTTTGGAAATAGAATTTGAGCTTCTAAAGTTTGAGCATAGCCCCCTGTCAATCTCGTATCTGCGGGAACAAACCCTGTGGTATTAGTAGTGTCATTGGTATCCTGATACTGAAAAACATTAGCCTTAAAATTATCTTCTTTGTTAAAATCTACAAACCTGTCTGTTATCGATACAATGCGTCGATTATTCTCCATTTCATATTCGATGCCACTACCATACATGTTAAGCTTCACAAGCTCATCATCAATGCCAAAGCAGCGGATTAAATTACGGAAAGATTTCTCGGTGCCCTTTGTCTTATAAATGTAAACTAAGTTATTATAAATGTTTTGATAGATAGTGTTTTTAATATCTTCAAGCGATTTCTCGTAGACCCTATCTTCACTTCGATCGGCGAGTTTTTCTAAAATGTCTGCGTCTATAAATAAGTTGGGCGCCACGATACCTGCGGACTGTAAAAGACGTTCTGCAAATGGAAGAGGTTTCGTGCTACTCGAGGGGTAGGTGATGTGTTTAAGGCTTGACACTGCCTCTATCTGAATCTGAAGTGTGTCAAAATAGCTTGACATTATTTGAGTTAGATATTTAAGCTGTTTTTGGCCGTCCTCGTCCTCTTCGGTAATCCACGAAGGGATTGAGTTATACATCGATGCGTTATTATTAACATCATGTTCTGAGCCGGTAAGTTCTAGTTTATCAGCAAGAGCTACAATCTCTGGGTGGTAAGAGTAAATAATTGGATCTTTATATTCCCGGGCAGCTGCAGCCGACTCCACAATAGCCGAATTTATAGATCGTGCGCCAGAAGCATAGCCGGTCCATGAACCATTGGTAACGCGGCCCGAATAATCCAATACTATGGCATCTGTTGCCGTAACGCCTGTAATTCCCTCATTAAACTTATAATAAACTCCTAGGGCTGTATTAACGTTTTCTGTGGTATCGACAAACGGCTTGGGGTCATCATTGGTACCACCACCAACTTGTGTAAACCAATAGCGGCCAATGTTCTTGGGGTTGCGCTCTGTTTTCCAATAACGAAACTCGTCCATTGATGCCGAAAGTTTACCTGAATAAGCCGGCGCGGCCGAGGAACTTGGAGATGTAGCTAATGCCCCAATGGTGGCACGAAGAGCACCAGTTACTTCATTTATACTAGAAGTACCGAGCGTCGTTTGGTTTTCTGGGCTTCCATCAACATAAAAAGAACTCTTAAAGCCTGCGGAAGAAGACAAGAGGGTTAGTGCGTAATGATGCCAATTACTATCAGTGATAGACGAGGTCGTAAATGTACTTGAGGCAATGGGGCTCTCAAAAACGCCCTTGGTACCAGACATGGCTGTCAAGATGAGAGGGTTTGCACCATCAACTGTGGCACTTAGCTCAAGTCTAAGTCGGCCATAGTTGTCAGCAGAAGAAGTAATACCATTCCAAAGATCAAAAACAACCTCTTTACGAGTTTTGGCTGTATCAAACGCATCTTTTTTAAGCCAAAATTCAAGGGAAATGCCGTTACCTTGCAAATCATATTTAAGATTATTGTCGCGATTCTTAGAGGGCTCATAATAATTGGAACCCGTAAATTGAACATCGATCGGGGTCATCCCTCCCGCATTAATGTGCGGGCCGCCCTCTAAATAAATGTATTCTAAGGTCGCAGGAAGCCCATAGCCATCGACTATACTTCCATCAAGATCACCCCAACCACTAGGAGAAAATAGAGCATAACCATTTGTTCGTGGATACTCATTTTGATAAAGATAGAGATCTAAATAAGTAGATTCATTTTCCCACTTAATTCTTTCTCGAAGGGACCCGTCATATGGAAAATAATCATAAATTCGCTTAAGGGATTGCTGATAATAGTCAACAGCCGACCCATAACGAGCGAAATTTCTAGGAAGCGAAAAATCTACGGGAGGTATAAAGCGCTCTTCGCGAATTATATCTTCTTCATGATAGCCAACGGACTCTATTTCAGCCCCAATTTCTTCGGCTGATTTGTTGACTAGAGCTTGGGTAGATTTTGCTTTGTTATAATAATCCTTTAAACTCATGTCCTAATTATCAGTCAACTCTAAATTTCCATGTTTGAGGCTGCACTTGCCAATCCCCTATACTATCGTTATAATAGGCCAAATTAATCTGATACATGTACCCAGACTCCAAAAGCGACATGTCAAAATCGAAGTAGTTTCCGTCGTTGTCATAAGAAAGATAAGTACTTAAATGTGAACCTGTCCCATAGGACACCGCCGGGTAGTTATCCGTAACTCGGCTAATGGAATAAGAAGCACTGGTGATAATGTCGGTGGGATTATTGGCTGTGGCCTTAACATAAATGGTTGGATTCCAGTTGCGGTCGCGTATAAAAAATCTAAACCGGGCCTTCTCTTCCGTCGAATATGATTTTTTAAGATTCGAGCATGTGGTGACCTTCGTAAACGTTGGGGCCGCCAAATAAGTTGGCATCTTCTCCGGATAAATCGATCCCGTAAAATATTGCACGCTATTACTATGCCACAAATCAAACACCACTAAAAGAGGAGTAGCAGCAGCAGTAAGGGCCACAGAAGCCGAATAAATTCCAGTACTTACATGGCCACCGGTGATGTTAGTATTACCATCATATAAACTCAGCTCTGATCCTGTGGGAGCTGTCGAACCAGAATAAATCGATACTAAAATGTCATTTGTACCTACGGCCGGAATGTTTACCAAGCGTCCTCGTATATAGTTATACAAGTAGAGTGTGTTGAGGTTATCGTCCGCAGGAGCTAGCGAGCTAGAATAATAGAAATTCTCTCGGTCGTCCTGTACGCGCGAATCCCAGCGAGCTTCGATGTGGGGCCTTTTAAAAAAGAACTCACTAGACCGAGCAAAAAACTTCTTGGTATAATAAGAATCTTTTGCGCCGACGAGATTGTCAATTAACACGGAAGTGTCGAGGCCCGTGGAACTTGAGAAATAAGCTTCCTGACTTGAAGTTAAATGAACTCCGAAACCGTGATTGGTATGCGTTCCAGCTATCCACTGTTCCACTGTATGTGTAACATCAAGATCGATGTCTTCCCAGCCTTGGTCAAAATACACATTATATTCTACAGCTCCATCAGCGGAGGAAAGATAATCTCCACCAATTGAATCCCACGGAATTCCGGTACTTGCCGAGATCCAATTGGCAGTCCCCAAGTCTTTGTACTCGTCCATGTCTAGGCCGGTTCCCTCACTCCATGACATCGAAGCTGGGGTGACCACTAAATTAAAATCCTGAGGTAATGTAAATGGGTGCTCGGCATTATGCATGCGTAAATAAAACGATACGCTCCCGCTTGCCGGGATAGTGCCGGCCGTGCGGTCTGCACTAATTTGATTAAGGGGAAATTTAATAAGCGCGCGGGAAAGCTCTTGAGATTGTCCCGTAGTCGACCCTGAGGCCTGCCCGTAAATAGAAAAAATTTCCAAGGAGTCGGCATAGCCCATGTTAGAGCCAGTACCACGAGTTGTAAGATCTGCCGCGAAAGCATTAGTAATGGTTGTATCGATACTAGCACTATATCTTGCAATTGCCATTATCTAATTGTTCCCTGAATGTCAACGTTGGGAAACTTTAACTCAAAAATGGTTGTCTCGGCGGCGAGGATCATACTCCCATCGGCGGAGAGGTTGCTATCGAAATTATAATTGCTTTCGGAATAATTTCCACCTTGTTTGGGTATAATTTGTACATCGTATACGTCTAAAATGCCATTTACCTTTAGCAGCTCTCTATACACATCTGAAATCATTATTCCCTCTCCGATGTCGTAAAGATTAGAAGCATAAAATTTCGACAATCTCGAGTTGGCGCGGCTGATCACAGTGAAGCGGCTAGCATTTGCCTCTAGCGTTACCTGATACTTAATTCCAAAATTCACTATCGATGCATCTAAAATGTCTACCGTGTCATTAATCATTTTATACTGCATTATCCAGTTTTTAACATTAGTCTTTAACGTCGTGTTGCTTGCGATCAATTTGCCGCTAGTATTAGTAGAGATAACATACAAATTTAAATTGCGTTTAAACTCATCGAAATCTTTAACAATGCGGGCCCGGTGAATGGCACCGAAACGGCCAGGCATTCCATATACAATTGCCTGATAGTCTTGTACCGTGACTGCACGATTTTGAGTGGCGAAATAGCTTCGAGTTCGTTCTTTAATTTCGGTTGAAGTGGGCAACGAAATACTGCCAACAAACGGCTCTTCATTGGTTACCTCTAAACTATTAATGACGCTATTTCTGGTACTGTTCAACAGAGCATTAGGATTCGTAAATCGAAAAGTGGGACTCTGGACGCTGATAATACTATTAACTGAAGCATTTACGTCCCTATTACTATTGACGCGATAAGATATGACTAATTTAGTACTTGAGGGGGCGACGCCAAATTTATCAGTACTGATTAATTGGGTAGGATCAAAATCCAAATCCGTAATGTAATCCCTCCCATTAAGATCCAACATAAGATTCGTGGGATCCAAGACCGAGTTACTCATCAACTCCGAATCAGATCCATACCCAAATTGCAAATAAGATTCGGTACTGGTTTGCTCCAAAACAAAGCGGCGGGCGACAGGGACAGCCTTTAATATACTCGGAACAGTAGAGCGATTTACATCAGTATTGCGAATTGCTTTATAAATTACGTTTTGAGATAAATTATCAACTTCAACATACTCGTGCCCCTCGGTGTCGACCACACTGAGAATTTCTGCTACGTTAGTTACGGCGAGGGGGATTTTCAAAAACCTTTCAAAACTCCCAACGGTAACTTCTTGTATGGCACCATGTCCTGACACGGCGCGCCCAAGAGCTCTAATAACATATGAGGTAGCATCTCCAGTAGTTGTGCTCACCTCCCCTGCAACAATCTGATTAGTGGCAACAGAAAAGTTAACATCTTCTAATAATGTATAAGAACCTCCACCCGAAGAGCCGAACGTTGAACCGGCCTTAAGTACGGGAGCGTAGTCCAAATCTGGGCCGGCGCCAACACTAGTCGACGGTACCTTAAGATAAAGTGTTAAAATACCGTAAGAAGAGGGGCTAGCTGGAAGTCGAAACCCAAATTGTCGAGCGTGTCGAACTACGTTACTATATTGAATAGCCGAGTCCATAAAGCTCTCATTAGCTTGATAATCCACATAAAAAGACAAAATGTCGCCGATATAGGCAACCGTATCTAACATAAGTGCACCGAAGCTAGCTTCGCTAAAGTCCCGAATCGTGTCTGGATAGTATCTCTTGGCGTATTCTTCCAGGTCTCTCCGGATAGAATCGAAGTCTCGGCTTGTATAATCTATGGCTTGTTGTTTTTTTGGCATTGTGATGGTCCGTTAATAATTAGTTGCTAGCCTAAATTTGAAGCGTTGCAACAGATCCCAGAGGTACAATTGTAAATCTTATTGTAATAGATAGTGTATGGGGATACAACTCTGGGCTATCCTCTGGTGCTGAAAAATCTATTTTGTCTATCTGAATGAAACTTAGGTATCGACTTACTTGGGAGACAATTCGATCGTTGATAGCAGCATAGGTATCGGGTCCGGCTAGCTCAAAAAAATAACTTTTCAAACCAACCCCAAAATCTGGATTCATTATCCTTTCACCAGGATTTGTTAGTAATAACATTTTCAACTTTTGTGTTGCTAATTCCTTATAAGTAGTGATAAGTCCATACGGCCCATCAACACTGTCTAGCATAAGGGGCAAACGTGGTGATATCCCTGCCATTATCTTTTCTCCTCTCTATAATTAACACTCACTTGCGCTTTCTTCCTCAGAAACGTCTGTTGTGTTGTTACCTTCTGGCGTGCCCTCTTCATCGAACAGGTCTTCGAACTCTTTTCCAAGCAACATCAAAAGCAAATAAATTATTCCGAACGGTCCCGGCGGGAGCATTAACAACCCAAGTAATGTACCTGTAAAGTCTACACCCTTAAGGGTAATCTTGGGAAATATGGTATCTTGCATATCCGGTGGAACTTTATTTCTAAGATCTCGGGGATCATCCTGCCCTGCGCTATAGCGTAGCCTAATGTGGGAGCCTTCTTCAAAAGGGCCGGCCAGTCGGTTATCGGTGTGGTTCCACATAGGATTACCAATGAATATAGCGCCGCCGACGCCCAGCGGGCCGGTACCTAAAAAGTTATTTGAATCCGGGGCTGGCAGACGTAATTCTTCGCCCGGGCGGCGATTGCTGGTTCCCAAAACAAACCCTCCAGCGGCTGCCTTTAATACGAGAGCAAGCAGGCAAAAGAGCAGTTTTAATACATTCTCGCCCGATAGATTTGGTGCCAAAGGAGGCGGTGTCGGCGGACCGGTACCGGGTTCTCCCCCTTCCGGTGTCGATGGTGGGCCCCCTTCACGAATGAGCACAATACCAGGCGCCGCGTCCAAAAAGTGGGCACCAACTTGAAAAGCAAATCCGCTTACCTGACGGATGATTTCCGCAATTCCCACATGTGGGTCCACAGTTTTACAAACACCCTTCAAAATCTCAATGGGCGTTTCAATCAACATCTTCAAAATAAAATCCATTATAGACGTTCGGAAATCTCCTAAATCAAGATCTTGTGGGGGGCCGCGGAGTGCTGCTGCTTCAGCTTGTGGAGACTTACGTGGCTGTTTTACTATGGCATTTTCACTAAGGGTGGCGTCCATAAAGATTTCAATACACCGAAACTTAGGCCCTCTAAGAATCTTTTCCATCTTGGGAAACCTTTGCGTTGTGAGATAAAAATTGTGCATGATTGGGACTAGTGTAGTTAAAGTGCGATTAAATGCTTTATCGAAATAATCTTCAAATACAGGGTCGTTGACGATTAGATCAAGCTCACTATCCGTTACACTAGAAGACGAGCCTAGGTATTGGGCCAGTTGCGCCTCGAGGACGTGTTCACCGGCTAGCTGATAGTTCGTATGTATTTCTGTAGCCAAGGGGAGGTTTCCGTCTAAAGTTGATAAAATAAAGCGACGCAACGTACGACGGCTACTTAAAGTCAATGATTGGTGTTTATAGGCATGTCTCCGTATGCCGAGGCCATTAAAAGAAATAATTTCATCCTCTTCTGCTGTGGCGCCAGTCATGCTCTCGGGTGCATAATAAACTATATCATATTTAATACGTAAATTCTTAAATTGTATTCTGGGAAGTCGAAAATTGTAATTAACAGCTTTGCGCCATTCTTCGTTATAGATTACGGCCGTAAATAAATTAATCTCTAGGCCGGCCTGTTCTCCAGTAGTATTTTGAATTATCGCGGGGATAGGGGCGGATCCTCCTTGTTTTGTTACAGCATCCCAAACCACTCTTCTTTCTAACACAAGTTTACCATAACTCAATGTCTGAGCACCGAGATTATCCGCGACGGCAGTCTGGAACGCCTGTACGCGGGTTGCCGACGTCGTGTTTGCGCCGGCGGCGAGCAGGCGGCCGCGTGGGGAACGATAGGAACCGAGGTCCCCACGAGTCTGTTTAACCGTAATTGGATTATTTTGAGAGGCGCCCCCATCTGCTCCAAGTCCCCACCCTTGGAACCATGCCGGCTGGACTGTAAGTATATCTTCCACGAAAGCACGATTGAAACTCTTGGGGCTCGTAAGGGTCGACGAGCGCTTAACTGCATTGGAAACCGGGACGCGAGATTTTAAGATACGCTCCCCAGCAACGAATTCAACGATAGCATCAAAATCAGTACTGTTAAATGTTGTGCCCGCAGGAAATACAACTTCACCTAAAACATTTTTTATGCCGCCGGCGGCGACGACAGTACGCCTTTTAATTTTCTTATTAAAAAATTCTACCATTTTATTACGCACCATAGGATATGACTGAACAATTCGTAACGTTTCGTCACGAATTGTGGTGGCCATAAATGCTTTAACTGTGGATAACTCTAAAATCTCATCAATCTCAAAAGCCGCAAAAACAAAAATGTTTTTAATTATGAATTGAGCAATGTGAATTTGAACTAACAACAAGAACATACCATAGCGGATTACATCTCTTATCTTAGACCCCATGGGATTGGGGCCGACGTCCTCGTCATAACACAGAGAATCTAACATTTCTTTTTGTAGATCATCTAAAATCATGTCAACGTTTAGTAAATCGGCCACATTCTCCGGAATACAGTTGGCATTATTATGGAAAAAATTCAAAGAGTTTAAACGATCAGTATTAAAAATTCCATTTTGTGAAATAAAATTAAAAGTTGCTTCGACCTGGCCGGCGTACACCGATGGAAATAGAACAGTATCAAATAACCTCTTCGTCGAGTTACTAATAGTTCTTGGCTCCTGCTGATTTAGTAGTGCTTCAGTAAACAGTGCAACACAAGGATTACAATCACGATCATTGGGAGGCTCGTTTACAGAAGTAACAATATCTAAGCTTGTGGAAGCTGGCTCAGAAGGTAACAAAGAAGATTTAAGAGTTACATCCACCGACTTCATAGTCTGAGAAGAGACGACTGTCTTCTTCGTAGGAAAACTAATTTTTAAAGAATCCGGGGATTGTACAGATGTACTTTGAAGAATATACCGTGGAATGTTCTTCGGTCCCAAGACAGTGCCAGCCGGGTCGCGTACCCACTCAGAAGTGCCGGGAGCTGGAAATTCAAATGTCATCATCACGGGCCGATAATTGCCGCGAGACGACCTCTTGGGCTGCTGAGAATAAAAATTATTTGACACCACTTGTTTAAGACCCGACTGGTACGCGGTCTGGAATTTGGGCCGTGGCCATAAAAATGAGTCGAAGTTGTCTTTAAAAGTTTCTGGAAAAACATAAGTAGTCGACACCGACGTCTGACCGCCGGGGCCCGTGGTAGCCGTAGAAAGATCAGAAATCCGATTTTCTATTTCTCCTACAGCATTTTGAAATTCAGGATTATTTAATAATTCTTTTAAAACATCCACGACAGTCTCAAAAACGTCTTCTGCAACAGCAGCGTCTACTCCCAAAATGTCTCCTATGTCACAATGTTCTCCTAGGTCATCTATCACATCGGAGACGCCCTCGAAAGAATCTTTAACTGTCTTTAAAATTGCGCGCGCTACGTTGGACATGCCTTCTCGTTCCCCTTCTGTGGAACTGAAAAGGCCAGCTTGCTCCATTACCCGTCGCATTTCTTCTGTTTGAGGATCACTAGTAATGCGGGGCTCTTTCAGGATCTGTTGCGCAGCATCGATGCCTATAACAAAATCCTGCTCTACAATAGAAACTAGCTGATCAAACATTGCAGGAACTTCATCACTTATCAAGGGATTAGAAATAAAATCATCTCTTAAGGGGCATGTTAAATTGATCGCGTCGAGCGGATGATCAAGGAGGAGGCCCTTTCCAATTTCCTCCAACAACTCTGTCAGACGGCTCGGTATAGCTTCTTCTAACAAACAAATATTATCTACATTAGCTCGGAAGACATCTGTGGCAATTTTATTGCAAAATTCAGTTAAATCTATAAACCGGGCCAAATTAGAGAAGAATCCCATTATAGCACTTCTAGTATTCAAACTGTCTCGAATTTGGGCATCACGATAATTTAGATTAAATTCCAAAATCTTAACCACAGTCTCATAGGATACCTCAGTTTGATCAGTAAAAAGAAAACAAATTTCCATTGAACTAAGGATCTTTGATAAGTCCTGTAGATACAACCATATCTGCTGTTGCGTAATATTCGGCGCAGTATTTCCCAGCATCTGATCTAAAGCAGATCGATTGGAAGCGCCAGGAAGACCTCCTAGGCCACCTGCTTGAGCGCCGGGGTCAAGATTATCCTGTACCAAGGACGCTATATCAGTATCTCCATAATCATCCGCTCGTGGATTATTGAGTTTACACAGTTCCTTGAGTAATTCTGCTAAGGATTTTACGATTTCCAAGACCCCTTTCATCAGGGTATCGAGCATAACTTTTAATACTTTATCCCATAATTTTCCATCCAGCGTAAAAGCTTCGAAGTCAAGCTCTGGCATCTCGGGCACAGTCATACCGCCGCCGCCTTTGATAGGTGCTGGAGGTTCATAAATTTGTTGGCCCACGGTATTAATGGCACCCTTTACAGCACCAGCAATGCGCCCGAATGCGGGCGCTAGGCCGAACGTGGCACAAATCATAGCCTCTTTGGCCAACTCGTCAATACCAATGTTGCGCAGTAATTGACCTAATTTAGAGTTGCTTTTAAGGCCCGGGATTTGACCATTCAGTACCTGTTCAATGACTTTTGTAACCTCAGCCGCGTTTTTCATGTTTCTTTTTTTGGCAGCCATTCGCAATTTACGATAAACTTCTGGATTTTCTGCGATTTTTCGCTTCCATTCTCGGGTCTCTTCGGGGGTAAGAGCAATAACAAAACCCTTCTCTAGTGCCTCGGTCTCGCCCAAATCGATAACACCCTGGCGGACGGCTTCTCTCAGAATAGGGTTCTGGACTGGGGGCGGAGGACCCGGCAAATCATCCCATACAAAGTTAGAAGGAAGGCCAAAATCTCCGTCAGGAGTATCCTTCAAAAAATCCATAAAAGAAAAATTAGGGGAATCAAAATTGGAGAAGTCTCTCATACCACGAATCAAAGCCTCATAATTTTTCAAAGTGCTGAGGATAAGGGGGTCGCTAAACTGATCGTTATAAAGAACATTTGTCAAATAACCCGTTTTTAATGCTTGAGTAGACTGTGAATTCTGATTCACCACATATGTTATGCCAGCAAGTGTCGACTTGCCATCAGGGCGTTTACCAAAAGAAAGAGTGAGCATGTCAGCCTGAGAAAAATCGAGGAACGGGCCGCCCATGGTAAGATTTTCTCCCGGAGCATTATTTTGAACATCTGTTAAATCCGCCATGAGGCCCTGTACGACCACCATGTTTAAAATTTTAAGGACGCCGGCCTGTCCCGAGTTAAAATCTAGATTAACAGGTAAGGATCCTTCAAAACCAAGAAGCTGCTGTTGAAACATGCCCATCCCCTCGGTGGCCGTGGCATTATCTTCCATTAAATTAGCAATTTGTAGCGTGGTGCTTCCCCCCACCCTAGAGATCCCTTCGTCTTGATTAAACAGCCCTAACGAAATTTCTACATCTGGTAGAAGTTCTAGCGCTTCCAAAACTACTCTAAGTTCCTTGGGGGAACCTGTACTATAAAAAACTGTTTCAGTTCCTTCCGGATCAGCTAATCTATTGACCTTGTTAAAAATAGCATCAGCCGACGTAACATACTCTTTTAGGGTGGTTACTTCTTCCGCATTTAATTCCAAGTCAAGAAGGGGCCGCATAGAAGCCAACACCACATCTTTGGTACGTCGCAAAATTAAATCATGCGGGCGGTAGTAGATTGCGTTAAGGGCCGCCTTTATAGCTCGACGGACGCGATAATACGCTTCTAACTGTTTTTGGGCGCCGGTATATTCCGCGTCGTAGCCACGGATGTCAGTGCGATAAAAAATATAAAAATCAGGAAAATAGTGAAGAATTATTCTATTAGTGGAACGATTTTTTATACGATCTAGCTGGCTCTCAAAATCCGCCACATTCTCAAACTTATTAAATAAAGTCTTAACTTTGATGGTACCGTCTTCTGGGATGTAAAACGGAATGTTATCTTTTTCGGTACGATAGCCTATTTCATCGGCTACTGCTGCGTTTAAATAATATTCAGATATCTGTGCCATAATAAAATTTCTTAATTGTTGCTGTTATAGGGGCTCAATATATGTAAAGTCTGACCGTCTTCATCAACAGTGTCAACCCCCTTGTACTCTAGATAATCCGATTTGATTTTAGTAAAACCGGTCTGAGTCAGAAAGGCGCCAACCTCTACTTTTGTAATGTTGTCAATTTTCGTCCTAATTCCAACTGGTTGAGATGTCAAGAGATCAGGCGCAGTTGGGCCGCCATAATAATTAGTAAAGTGGGTGTGTTTTGCTAAAGCGTCTAAAAACTTACCAGTTTGACTAGTATACGTAGTAAAAGTGGAAACAGTCCTAGATAATTGATCAAGTATAATTAGTAATAATTGACGCAAATTTTCTCCCTTTACCATCGGCTGCAGGGAGTCCTCGTCCATGACCGCAATAAGATCAATCCCATACTGAGAAGTTGTTGCTTTCGAACAGAGGCCGCCCTGTGAGTTCAGCGCATCTGTACGTGTAACCAGTTTTATATTTTGCCGCGCGATCAGGCGGACATCGTCAGCTTTTATAGCCACTGCCGAGCGCGGGTTCCACTTGGTGGTGTTACCCACTTTCCCTCGCGGAAGGTTGAAATACTGGTCAATAGCCGTTCTTTGGCTTAAGTAAATGCGTGCAGCATCAGCAACTAAATCATTATCGACGATGTTTGGTTTACAACTACGCCAATCGCGACTTTTTGCAAACCACGCTTTGCGGCCCGCTACAATGTCAATAGCAGCACAGTGAGTTGCACCGGGTGTAGAACCAAATCCGGTTGCAGGGCCAAACGGTCGATCAAGACCCAATGTTATAAACGCATTTCCTTTCTGGAAAACCTTTTCTCTACCTTCGGCTTGGCGGTATCTGGGAACATCAAAATTGGGACGTGGTGCACCGCCGTTGCCCAAAAAAATTAATTGGGCCTCTTCAGACATTAGATCGTAGGCGGCGCGCTGCTTTTTGCACATTGCGTCCAGCTGTATAACTGGATTACTTTTGCGTGGTAATGGTTTTAGCTCTGGCATTTTTTAGGTCTCCTTTATTAACAACTCTTGGCAGCTTCTGCTGCAGCGATGGTATCTCGATTTGTGCGGTCTGCAGTAGACAGATAATTGTCGATTGTTCCCGCGTTAACGTCCTCATTTCGGCTATATCGACTGTCCGTCACGAAGTAGTTCTGGGCGCGCGCTGTCGAAAACGCATACCCGTGTCGTGCATAGACACTGTTACGAAGCGACCATAGCTGCTCGCAGTCCATGGCCTCAAGGCCACCGGGCGTTACCGGTTGGCCGGCCCAAGCAGCATCCATCTCCGCAGTAGCATCTACCGGAGGGGCCGCCGGCGGAGCACCGGTGGACGAAGATGGTGGCGGAGCAGGCTCCGCAGCAGCACCCCCGGCATCATCAGCATCAGTTGGGGTGGATGTGATCACGACTCCCGCGCGGGTGACTCTGCCTTTCTTTTTAACAATTAATTCATACGCTCCGAACATTGTATAATAGCCCTCTTTTGTTAGAGCAATCGGTGTTACCGCTTTTGCAGTCTGTCCCAAGTTTCCTCCTGCTAGGTACGCCACCTGGTGAGCGCCGGTGCCCGTCGCCGAACCTGTAATTTTATACACCACGTCTCCATGAGCAGACGCCTCGTTGGCATCGGGGCCCGTAAGCCGGCCGCCAGTTGGAGGCTTTATAAGTACGTCACCAATATTGGCTTTAATGTGCGCGTTTGATTTGATAGATTTATCCCCATGCGCCGGCGTGGTCGAGGTCATAAATAAAGACCAGCCGCCGCTTCCTTGTTTGGCTGCCTTGGCATAAGAAGTGTGGCCTATACTCTTGGGAAATGAAGAATCTACTTTAGTTATAACGTATGAGATAAAGGCAGCAGACCAAGGCGGATCGCCGGGGGTCAGTGAGGACGGCGACGCGTTTACGGTACTATAATATTCTTTAAGACGGGGCTGCACGATGGCCATCGTTTCTGTTTTTATATAAGTGTCTACTGCCCGGCCGCCGACGAGTTCCCAGCCAGATGTTACCGAGACGCTCGCCCTGGGGTATTGCTCTCTTTCGGCGCCCGTCCAGCCGCCCCAAAAGGTCAGCTCTCTCTCTACGACCGCTTGGAGTTTGAAGGCCTTGTGCGCCCCCTCGTCGATGTTGTCGCCTTCAATAATATCACCTTGTTCGTATTGCTCAAGTTCGCTTCCCCCCAGACGATTACTCTTAAGTTGATATACATAATTATTCGTAGCAATACGTACACCTGGAAGCGATTTGCCTCCTCCT
>Ga0209434_1000542_pt1 | contig 18000 bp, 20 predicted proteins | sample ETNvirnome_2_300_FD_184068 | JGI IMG/M metagenome (GOLD analysis project Ga0209434, IMG submission 184068) | Marine viral communities from the Pacific Ocean - ETNP_2_300 (SPAdes) (version 2) | ecosystem: Environmental > Aquatic > Marine > Oceanic | place: Pacific Ocean | collected 2013-06-22
AGGTTTTTAATTTCATTTGTACTCAACGCCAATCCTCCTTTTTATGTATTCCTTTTCTCCAGTATATATTTTTATTTCTCCATTTTACTTCTGGTTGACTACTCTTAATCGGTTTTTCCCAGTGTTTATACATAGAAGCAAGATATTTATTTGGAGGAGAAGGAACTCTAAAAATCATTCCTTTAAATTCTATTGTACCATATTTCTCAAAATATTTACGAGGATGTCTTCTAACTCTAGATAATCGATATTCATTTTTTTCATAATCTGGTTTTAAAAAAAGACAATCAATAGAATTTTTAGGACCTTCCCTCCAAAGAGTTATTTTAGTTCCCATAGATTTTCTGGTATCTCTAAAAATAAAACCCTTTGCTATAAATTTTTTCTTCAAAACATCATATTTCGGTAAAAATTCTTCTTCGTAAACAGCTATATCAATATCGTCATCCCAGCTAATAAAATCTTTTTCCCTAACAGCTCCTAAAAGAGTTCCACCAATTAACCAAAAATTAAATTTATAGCCATCAAAAATTTTCTTTATATCTCTTAAATTCATGGTAGCTTTCTTCTTGTCAAATATTTTTTCTTCTACATATTTTTTTCTTACTTTCATCCAATCTGAATGACTAAGATAACTTAATCTTTTTATTTCTGTTTGGTTTAACATAAAGATTACACTAATTGCCAATTGGGATAATTTAATTTAATAACCGAAGAAGCTGAATAAAACATAGTTGAAGAAAACTCTTTAACCATTTCTTCTGTGTGATAAAACATTAATCTAGTGGCATCTGTATTTCTAGTCGTTTTAAAATCAAAATTATATATTACATAATTTAAGGTTTGAAGACAATCTATCCCGAAAATGTAAATTTCTTTTGGATTGTTTTCTACTAAACATATGTCTAGAGCATACATTCCAGTAGTAGGCCAATAATGAGATCTTTTCGCCTGTACCGTTATTTCCTTTATCTCTTCGGGAAATTTTTCTCTTAAAAATTTACAAAGTTCTTTATAATTGTTATATTTGCGAGAATATTTAACAATAAGTTCTCGAGGAGCAGAAGGATATCCTCTACCAATCATACATTTGGGAAGAGTTTCTATTTTTCGATTTACTTTTTTAAATTTATTAACTATCTTGGAATTAACCAATTCTTCTACATAATAAGGTGTAGTTATTTTTGTAAAATTAAGTTTTTTATAAAGCCCATTTCTCAAAGGAGAATCTGTTCTAGAAATAATATGAACAATATCCTTATTTTTAAAATGTTTAATTTTCAGCTTTACTATTTCTTTCCAGAAATTACCAACAATATAAATTTTCTTAAACAAGTGGCTAAATTTAGCATACTTTTTAAGACTTACCCCTCTCCCTAGAACAGCGACTCTTTCCATTTTATTCTTTTCCTTTCATTGAATTTCTACATTTTACACAAAAAGATAATTGTTTATCCAAGTTTATCGATTCTCTTATCTTTTTCATCTTTTTCCCATTCCAAATATTTTTGATAGAATCTTTATAGACATCCCCTACCGGAAAATTTTCACCAAAAAATGAACAACACGGATAAACGACTCCATTACTAGAAATTAAAAGTCGTTGATATGGTTCGGTACAAGGAAAAATTTCAAAATCATCCAACCTATATCTTTTTTCTATATCCTCATATTTATCTTCTCCCTCAAAAGGATTACAAAAATGTGAAGTAGAAATAACATCAACTTTATCTTTCCAAAACTTAACATATTCTACTAACTCATTGTAATTAATTTTATTTTTTATAAAAGCCATTTTAGACAAAGGAAAATCAACATTCATTTCTTTTTTTATTCTTAAAAAATTATTAATATTTTCTACCATTCTTTCATAATTTGCTCCCTTTCTCATTTTTTCATAAGTTTCTTTTTTAAAAGCATCAACTGAAAATATTAATAAAGTTAGTCCACTTTCTATTAAAGAAATAGCCATTTTCTTATCTAGAAGAGTAGCATTTGTATGTAAAGAAATAATCATAATACCCATATCTTTAGCAAACTTTATATATTTTCCTATTTCTTTTTGTAAAAGAGGCTCATTTAAACCATTTAGCTCTATAGAATATAAATTATTCTTTACTCCTTCCCTAATAATTTCAGAATATTTATCGAAAGAGATAATTTTTTCTTTTATTTTTTTAAATGACGAACTACGAACACAATACTCACAATTCAAATTGCACCCAGATACTAGTTCAAAATTTAGATGCAAGGGATAATCAAATACTTTTTTTTCAGTAATCTGATCCCATTTTTTTCGATAATCTTTAAACCTATCACCGAATTTGCTTTCTAGTATTTTATAAATGTCATTTTTTTTATTCATTCTATTCTGTTATTCCTGTACCCACTTTAAATTTAGGCATCCATAAACCATGTTTATCTTTTTTAAATAATTTAGGATTATACCATTTGTCTACAGTTCTCCAAAAATCTCTTGGACTCATTCTCGTAAATTCACAAAATTTAGACACTATCCCTTGGTCTAAAATACCATCATATTTTTCTACAATTGGTATCATTTCTTCTCTACTCGCCAATCCATATCTTATCCATTTAGAAGCATAATCTGTTGCACTAGAATGTGCAAATTTAGGATACTTTAACCATGGATTAATAAGATAACTAATAGAATCAATTTGATCATAATTTTCAAATGTACCCTCTCTAATGTACTCGTGAGAGAGATGTTGAAACCCAAACTTTTTTGCTAATTGATAATTATAATGACTATCCCACCCAGTAAAATAACTTAGATAAATAGGATCTAGCCCGCATTTTACACAATCTTCATAAGAAGGCTGTTTAGCTAATTCTAATTCCTTCTCCGTTATATCTCCATCCTCCATCCATTCGTTCCATAAAGGTTTGACAACATCATTTAAAGGTTGGGACATAGCAGAAGGAGTTTCTTTGTTATATTCTCCACCATAGACATAATTTATATCCTCTCCGTACACTAACAGATGTAAACCCAATTGCATTGTCATACGATATGGAAAAGCATATATTAAAGAATCAACATACCAAGTTGGAGAACCTATTTTTTGAAAAGCTTTTATTGACATCTTTCTTGCAACATTAACATTAGGAGTAACAGAAATAACATCACAACTAAAAGCATCAGAGAGATTAATAAGATTGTTTCTTCCTGTTTCTGTCCATTCTATATTGCGAATTGTTAATAAAACAGGGTTCATTCCCATTATTTCTTTCATATAATAAACTTGGAAATGAGAATCTTTCCCTCCAGACACAGCAATAGCACAATCATGGCCTTTTCCATATTTTCCTCTATATTTATCACATAAAATCTCTAGCTCCTTTTTTCTTTCTTCCCAGTTAGTTTGTTTTTGTTTCTTATAATTTTTACAAGGAGAACAAATCCCATCATCATAAAAAACAATTCCTGGTCTCGTATCTGGCATTAAACACTCTTTACAATATTTCATAACTTATCCTTTCTAGCTCCCCTAAATTTAAAATCTTCTTCGAAATAAAGACTCTTGAATTGGTCTATTAAATAATTAGCTTCTACATAATTTTTATCAGTATTCTTATGATGATCTAATATTAATTCTTTATTTGCTTCAAAAATCAATTCATAAAATCTATTTTCCGGTATATCAGTAAAATTAACCATATATAAATCGGAATTTTTAAACTTTTTAAAAAAATCTTCAGGACCTTTAAGTAGATTTTTTTCAATTGCAGTATAATATAAATCTGATCCTGGATAAGGAGTTGGAGGTCTGATAGTTCTTATTTGATTGTAAGTATTATATTTTTTTATAAACTTTACCATATCAAATAGACTTTTTTCCGTATCTCCAATATGTCCCCATAAAAAATTTAATCCAATTCCTATTCCAGGAACAGATAGTATAGATTCAACAGCATTTATGTTTTGTTCTAAGGTACTATTTTTATTCATCAATCTTAAAACATTATCATCAGTAGATTCTAGTCCCAGATTAATAAAAACACATCCACATCTTTTTAAAATAAAAGCCAATTCTCTATCAAAATTATCTACTCTTGCATCGCAACTAAAACGAATATTTATATCCACTTTTTCTAATTCTTTCTCAAATTTTATCAATCTTTTTTTATTAAGTACAAACATCTCATCAGCAAAAATAAAATTTGTTATTTTATATATATCTTCTAAAATTTTCAATTCTGCAACAAAATTTTCCATACTCCTTAATCTAATATGATTTTCCATCCTATAACAAAAATTACATTTATTTATACACCCTCTTGAAGACATTGCAGTTAAACTGAATTCATCATCTGCCTGGTCAAAAATCTTAACTGCCTTTTTGTATTCTTCCACAGGAAAAAGATGCCACGCAGGAAAAGGAATATCATCCATCTCTTTAAGAGCTTTTTTACGATTATTAATAATTACCTTTTCTCCGTTTTTCCATGCTATCCCACCTATTTTTGACATATCACATGCTTTACTAATTTTCTGTTCTACTATATCTATTATAGTTTCTTCAGATTCTCCTATAGATACTATATCCGCATCAGTTTGATTTATGATATATTCAGGAATGGGAGAAGGACCGTGTCCTCCCAATACTAACCAAGCATTCTTTTTATGTTTAGTTATAACATCACATAATTCAACAATAGTTTCTTTAAATCTAGCCGATAGAAAACCAAGCCCTATTATATCATATTTATTATTATCTAAATATCGAGCCAACTCTTCATTAGAATTGTGAAATAAATCCTGACAGTAAACACTTACCCTATGTCCCTTTTGTTCCAGTGTGCTCGCTAAATAACCAATACCTAATGGAAATATGTTTTTACTTTGATATAAATCGTGAATAATAAATAAAATATTAGCTTTTTTCATAATTTTTCTTAATTAAATATTCCATAAATTCTAAATCAAAACGACAATCAATATCAACAGACCTATTTTGAGGCATAATGTAAGCGTAGGTATCTTTAGAGTAGTAAGTTTCCTTATTGTAAAAAATATTCCATTCTCCCAAATAAATCGCCCCATTTAAAATATAAGTTTGTTCAAATTGTTGTCTACGTGTATTCCATATACCTTTTCCAAATTTTTCCATAGACCCAGTTTTAGAAAGAGTTTGAACCCATTTTATATTACAAGGAGTCTTTGCAACGGAAACTACCATTCTCGCTTTTTTATTTTCTAGAATAGAAACCATGTTTTGAAAATCTTCTAAAACCATCAAAGGGGTAGTGACCTGAACTAAACAAACATAATCATATTTTTTACCTTTTTTTATTATTTTTTTTAAAGCATGAGCAAGAGCATCTGCCACTAAAGAGGAATCGGTTGCTAATCTTTTAGGACGATAAAAAGGAACTTCCGCTCCATATCTTTTTGCCACCTCCGCTATTTTCCTACTGTCTGTATCTACCATAACTTTATCAAAAACATTACTATTCTTTGCTGCTTCTATAGCATAAGAAATTAAAGGGCGACCATTTAGATCTACTACGTTTTTATTAGGAATAGACTTAGATCCACCTCTTGCCGGAATTATACACAAAAATGTTTTCATTATTTATCTTCATCTTCTCCATATAATTTTAACCATTGTTCCGCTTGAGATATTTGCCATTCATAATCTATATCAAAACCTATATTTTGTTTCAGAGGAAAAATTCTATTACCCATCCATTTTTGGGGAAGTAAACCTTTCCTCATGTTTTCTATACAATGAGATCTGACAATAGATGCCCCCATATCAGCAAACCACACATCCCCTTGAGAATCTCTATCACAATTAAAAGTCTTTACATTACCAAACATTTTAAATGGAATAATAGGTTGTAAAAAACCATTCTCATCTATCTGTCTAGCCCGAATAGGACTCCACATGTTATATTTTGAAACAGTAACAGCAGAATCATAAGAAAGATTAGCAGCAAGAATATCAATACCTTCTTGTATCATGTGTGACGTAACACACATTGCATTACACATCAAAAGAACAACTATCTCTATATCTTCTCCCTTGTTTCTTTCTTGTATAATATTATAGCCATGAGTAAAAACATCTTCTGAGAGAGCATTATCAGAACAAAGATAAGCAGGTCTTTTTATCACCTCAGTATTATTCTCTTCTGCCATTTTCATAAGATTTTCATCATCCGTAGATATATATCTTTTATCTATACTCTTACATTTTCTAGCTGCCCTTATTGGATAATAAGATATTTCTTTTCCAAAAATTTTATAAAAATGTTTATTTCTAAAACCCTTACTTCCTTTTCTTCCAGTTAACAAAGAAACTATCATAATTTTCTCCTTATTTATTAATTTCAATATTTCTAAGATAACACCCATTACAAGCATTAATCATATGAGCCATACCTTGACGATGGAGATTTCTAAGCTCTTTAATTTTTGAAGAATCCCAACTCTCTTTCATAGACAAAGTTTCAATATTCCCCAGCTTGATAAATTGTTCATCATCGTGATTACATGGAAAAATATCTCCATTCCATAAAACAGTCATTCTCTGCCATAATTGGGGACAAATCCATGAAGAAACATTGTCTTTCTTTTTTTCCCCCATATCTTTATAATCTAGATAAGCAACTTCATCAACTTTTGATTCCCAGAATTTACTGTATTCCTCCATATTAATTTCCGGTAATTTTATAGTCTGTATCCTAACTCTAGGGTGGTCAACATTTAATTTATTTTTTAGGTTCTGAAGTTTTTCTATATTTCTCAAAACTAATTCAAAATTAGAACCAATTCTATTTTTCTCATAAACTTCCTTTGTATATCCTTCAAATGAGATAGATATCCTATCTAGACCAGCACCTATCAATCTCTCCGACATATGATCAGTTAAAAAAACAGCATTAGTATTAAAATAAACATCTACTAATTTTTTTTTCTTAGCATATGCCACAAAATAATCAATAAGGGGGTGGAGTAAAGGCTCTCCTCTTACATTAAATTTAACACCATATAGCCCATTGTCGCTTCCCTCGTCTATTATTTTTTTTACATGCTCTTTAAGAATAAGACCTCTTACGTATTTATTCCCTGAAATAGTAGTTGCACAAAAGGAGCATTTTAAATTACAGACATTCGTAACTTCTATATCTATAAATAAGGGAAATTTTTCAATTTCAAAAGTTCTAGGCCACTCCTGCCATTTCTTTCTATATTCCTTAAATTTTTTGTTATTTTTCTTATAAAGATTCTTTCCTCCCAGATGATGAAACCATGTATTTATATCTTTGTTGTCCATATATAGATACTCGACTGAATTGAATGTTTTCTTTATTTTTATCGATTATATAATATAGAAAAATGTTTAAAAATAAAAAAATATTAATAGTTGGTGCGAGTAGCGATTTCTCTAAAAATCTTAATAAAATATTATACGAAGAAAAAGCTACAATCGGATTGCATTATAACAAAAATAACCAAAGTATATCTCCTTTTTATGAATCCGATAAAATCAAAAAAATACAAAAAAATCTTAATTCAATAGATGCTTGTTATTCTCTTATAGATGAATTTGTGAAATGGGCAGGCGGTATAGATATTCTTGTACAACTTTCCGGAGACCTATCTCGTCCTATTCACTGGGAAAATATTATTGAAAAAGATTGGGAACATGATTTATCAATAAATCTTACTACACCATTCTTTTTAGTCCAAAGAGCCGTAAAATATATGAAATCCTCCGGAGGAAAAATTCTATTAACAAGTACAGCCTCAGCTTCCTATGGAGGGGGAACTACATCTTTAGCATATGGAATAGCTAAAGGTGGAGTTGAATGTATCATAAAAAGAATAGCAAAAGATTGTGCCAAATATAACATCATAATCAATGGGATAGCTCCTGGTTTTATACTAACAAAATTTCACACCGAAAGAAAAAAACTTACAAAAAAACAGATAAAAGAAAGAATAAAATTAATACCACTTAAAAGATCTGGAACAATAGAAGAAATAACAGAAACAATACTTTTTCTAATCTCCGAAAAATCATCATATATTACTGGGGAAATAATCACCATCAATGGAGGTGATAGACTTTAATTAAGTCCCTGTTAAATTTCTATCAAATTGTACGCAAATATTTTCTATCTTTTCTTGAACATTCTTTTCTTCTCCACTCTCTAATTACATTTTTTTTAGGTTTTATTTGTGTTTCCCAATTTTTTCCATAGATGTATTTAAGAAAAGACACAGAGGGAGAGGGGACTCTAAAAATCATTCCTTTGAATTTTATCTCCTCATATTTTTCAAAATATTTACGAGGATACCTCCACTGTCTAGAAACTCTAAATTTATTATCTCTATAAAAAGGATCCAAAAATAAACAATCAATTGTTATCTTCTGTTTTTTTCTAAATAAACCTATTTTTGTTCCCTCAGATTTTTGCCAATCTCTAAAAATAAAACCCTTTGCTATAAATTTTTTCTTCAAAACATCATATTTTGGTAAAAATTCTTCTTCATACGAAACTAAATCGATATCGTTATCCCAACTAATAAAATCTTTTTCTCTAACAGATCCTAAAAGAGTTCCAAGAGTTAGCCAAAAAACAATTTTTTCTTCGTCTAATATTTTTTTGATAAGTCTTAAATTGGTTGCCCCTAATTTTTTATTAAAATGACCATATGTTAAATCACAATAAAAATGTTCTACTTTTGTCCATTTTTCTTTAGGCAGATTACTTAATTGTAAGTTATTTAATTTTTTAAATTTCTTCATCAACGGGTCTCAGCGGTTTTTTATTTTGTAAAACTCTAATACAATCTTCTGTTGCTTGATATTCCATTAAAAATCTACTACGATGTGTAGAAGACCCTAAGTGAGCAGTTAAAAGAACATTGTCAAATTCTGTCAGAGCACCTCTATATGGTTCTTTCTCAAAAACATCAAGAGCAGCACCTCCTATATAACCATCATATATCAATTTTTCTAATGCCTTTTCATCCAAAATTGATCCTCTTGATGTGTTAATAATAAATGAACCCTTTTCCATATTTCCCATTTCCTTTAAACTAACACAATGATAGTTATCTTTGTTCAAAGGAATATGTATAGTTACTAAATCACAAATAGAAAAAAGTTCTTTTTTTGTGACCCATTTTACTCCTTCTAACTTTTTTGGTTTTAAATCACAACAATATACTGTCTGCAATCCAAATCCTTTTAATCTTTTAAGAACTCTTTCTCCTATTCTTCCCACCCCTAATATTCCTATTTTTTTTTCAGATAATAAAGAACCTAATACTCTATTCCATTTTTTATTACTAATAGATTTATTAGATAAAAATAAACCCCTAAACAGGTTTATCATTTGTCCAACTGCTAAATCTGCAACCCCATCAGCAGGAGCTTCTGGAGTATAAGTAACAACAATATTTTTTTCTCTACAAGCATTAAAATCAATATTATCTAATCCCACTCCCACTCTCGAAATAACTTTTAGATTTTTAGTATTTTCGATAATATCTTTATTATATGGTTCCGTTCCAGCTATAACACCATCAATGTCGTCAAGCATATATCCGACCTCATCAAGCTTTAACCTTCTTTCCATTGAATTATATTTTATGTCCCAACCTGTTTTATCTAATAATTCAACAGGCTCATTCCCACACAAACCAAAAGGATATGTTGCTATCAAAATTTTACTATTACTCATAACTATTCCGTTTACATAATTATTCTATATTGTGATTTTAAATATAAATTAATTCTTTTTATCCAATGCTGTACGTACTCGTCATCGAAAGAATAAAGAATAGAACCTCTTAAATGCGTGGCAAACAGATTATCTTTATAATGCCATTCTTCCATATATTCTCTAGCAAGCTTAGATTTATTAAGCATTTTTAAATATTCCTTTTTACTTTTTTTATCTAAAAAGGGCAATTTAACCTTACTAGAATCTCCAAGAACACAACCAAGGGATTTGCTCTTGAGATTATTATCGTAAAAAAGAAAAGGAATTCTAGAAGATGTTTCCCACCTAAATTTACTACCAAAGGGCAAGCCAAGAACATCTTTCTCCCGACAAGTTTTTACTATACCACGAATCTGATTGCCAGATTTGCTATCTCTGGGTCTAAAATCTAGTTTAAGTTCTTTTAGTAGATCTCTTCTATAGCAAAAAAAATATGCAAACGGGAAATTTTGTGCTCTACGTATCTGAGAAGGACTACCAGCCCCAAAAGCAGCACAATCTTTATCTAAATTTTTAATTATTACATCGTCCCAATCTTTGCATAAAATAACTAAATCTGTATCCAGCATAATAACATATTTTTCTGTAGCTAACTTAGAAGCTTTGTTTAAAGTAATTCCGTGACGCATTGAAGGAGACTTTCCTCCAGAAGCTGAACCGACATATTCATATCCTCTTGGTATTTTTTTTGGTTTACCACAACTAACGCATTTCCAATTAATTTTATGTTTGTTACTCAATAATATAGAAGAGATATCCTTCGTAAATTCTGCATAACGATAAGATTCATTATATAAACAAACAAACAAATCTATAATTGCCATAACTATTCCTAATTAATACTTTGACACTATACAATTGTTCTTTCTAGAATCAATATATAAACTTTTATATTCCTTAGAAGATGGTTCTTCCCACTTCTGCCAGTCAATATCTTTTTTTATATTTAAAACACGATAATTATAAAATTTATCATAGATAGTGGGTGTTATTATCTCAAAACCAAAACCATATTTTTTTTTACCAAATTCATGTAATAATCTTAATGTTTTATATTTATCCCAGTCTTTTTTTCGACAATATTCATAAATAAAACCATCTGTCAGACCCCTCCCATAACAATGTTGAGAATATTTTTTAGATTCTAAATCAGATTTAGAATAAAGAGTATACCCATCATTACCAATAACAGTAATTTTAAAAGCCCCTTTTATATAGGCGTAGAAAATAGCCCAAGTAGCTATATCCCTAACGCATCCAAACATTTTACCGTTAATATAGTTAACTTGACATCTCTTATTTTGTGGAGAATCTTTCTTGTCAGACCCTATCCTCCAGACTCTTTCCACATTATTAAACGTTTTATATTCTCCCTTCCATTTTTTTCTTATTACTTTTTGATTAAAATGTTTAGAAGTGACGAGAACGGTCTTAGGATTAATTTTATCTGCAAACTTTCTCCATCTTTTTGAAGAACCCCAAAAATGATAATCGGGAGATAAAAAATCCATTATATTGTTACAACCAAAGATAACGAGATCATTAGTCTTTATAAATTTATTTATTTTATCCCAATATTTTCTAAGAGAAGGACCAGAACCAACTACTAAAACATGAGATTTTTTTATTTTCTTGCCTTTTTTCATATACTATCCTCTTTATTCAATTTTTATAGAATCTTCTCTTTATTTACATTTCCCATATTTGTTTTTTAATTATAGGAATATTTAATATAGAATTCAATTTTTTATTAGTTAACATTGTCCTGTCACAAGAAACTCCTGCCTCAAATGGTTTCACAGTAATATTCAATCCAAAATATTCATTAATCATCGACACTAAATCATATTTACTAACAATATCTGAAAAGACATGATAAAGTCCTTCTTTGTATAAATCCTTTTCTATAATTTGATCACATATTTTTGCATACTGTAATGTTGTAACACCATTCCATAAATGATTGGTGTAACCATTTACCTGTTTGCCTTTTTGGGACTTAACCCATTCTATCAAATTAAGACAACTTTTAATCTCTTCTCCTATTATACTAGTCCTAATAACCATAGATTCATTTTGACAAGATTCGCCTAAAGATTTTGTTTTTCCATAAATATCAAGAGCATCATGAAAAGAATCTTCAACATATTTTCCCTTTTGTCCAGAAAAAACACAGTCAGTAGTAATGTGTATCAATCTTATATTTTTTTGTTTACAATATTTTGCTAAAAGAATAGGAAATAAAGAATTTATAATAATAGCATTTTCTACGCTCTTACTGATAAGTGGTTTTACTATACCTATACAATTTATAATATAATCACAATCAGGAATACTATTATAGTCAGATAGAAGAGCGTCAAAATGAAATGAACTATCTAAAGCAGAACCTCTAGAAGAAAAAATAACATCATCTTTATATTTAGAAAACAAATATTCAAAAACAACATGACCAAGCATTCCTGTACCACCCAACACTATAACTTTCATTTTAGTCTCCTATCTATAATTTTTATCCCATATGTCCCATTTATCATAATCAAAACGAACATCGTCTGATAAACTTTCTTCTAAAGTCGATGTAGAAAAAAACAAAATACGAGTGTCTTGTTCTAAATTCATAAAACCATTAGCATTCCCTGGAGGTATCCACAAAATCTTAGGAGACTTATCAGAAAGTACAAATTTCTTAATTTCTTCTGTCCCTAAATTAACTACACCAACTAGAGCCGAACCTTTACTAACATAAACGTATTTACCTTCTTTCATGTGACCATGCCAAGCTCTAATATAATTTATATCATGATTGGATAATTGGTAAAATCTCCTAACCCCTTCAAAATCAAAATCATTAACAAAAGATACCGTACCCCTATCATCAACCGCTATTTCTCCATTCATAATTTTTATTTCAGTATCCATAAAAAACTCCTATAACTTATAATAATTTTCATTCAGGTAGCCTTCATTATAATATATCGAATTATCAGGATCTTTTATTCTATTTTGAAAAATAATATCCCTAATCTCTTTTATTCCATCAGACAAATTATAAAACGGTTTCCATCCATGATCATGATACTTCGTAAAATCTAATCTATAATTTCTAAGATCTTCATCAGGAATATCTTTATGCTCTAACGAACATCCAGGAATAAGATTTTTTACTTCTTCAAATATTTGAGAAATAGTATAATTTTTATAACCCAAATTAAATAGACCTTGAAGGTTGTTGTCCAAAGCATATAAAACAGCCAAACCTACATCTTTAACATGTAATAGAGGTCTCCATTGTTCTAGTCCATACAATATTACTTTTTCTTTTAAACAAGATTTGTAAGATAATTTATTAGCAACTAGATCCAATCTAATTCTTGAAAACTCATCTCCTACCCCAAATAATGTTCCTAATCTAAAAATGGTATAGTTTTTAGAATTCTCAATAATATACCTCTCCGCATTTAACTTTGTTACAGCATACAGAGATAATGGGTTAGGAGTAGCATCCTCAAACAAAATATTATCTGAAAAACCATATACTGAAGCAGTAGACATAAAAACAATTTTTCCACTATAATTATTAACAAGCCATATTACTACATCTTCATTTATAGACATTGTCAAAAAAGGATCTATATCACAAGCCCCATCTCCTACTATAGCCGCCAACCATATAACAATATCATAATCGCAAAGAATAGACAATAATTTCTTTTTATCTCTTACGTCACCATAAATAAATTTGACTGCTTTTAGATACCTTTTTTCATACATTAAATTATCATACACAGTAACATCATAACTATTACTTAAAAGAACATTCGTCATGTATCCACCTACATAACCAGCCCCTCCAACAATTAAAACTTTGTCCATTTTGTTAACCTCCTATAATGTCTTTCATATTTTCTTTCCTTTGTTCTTTCTTCTCTTTTAACGCATTTTTTAATTTTCCAGACGTTATAGCGGTTTTTCTTCTAACTCCCCTTTCGACAAAACCTACTAAACAATCATTTTTTGATTTAATAGGAGTTCTCCACTCTTTACCATATACATGAACAATGTATTCTTCTACGGGACTAGGAACTCTAAATACAACACCTTTGAAATTTATCGTCCCAAAATTATCATAAAATTTACAAGGATATCTGTAAACTTTTGTCTGAAAAAACTTACCAGTTGAATCTTTAGATAGACCTCGGATAGTTAACTTCTCTCCATTTCTATATAAATTAATCTTTTCTCCACTTAATTTTTTGAATTGGGGTTTCCTGCCTCTCACAACAAAACCAGCAGATATAAAAAGTTCACATAAGTTATCATATTTAGGTAAAAACTCATTTTCAAAAACATCTAATTCTGTGTCATCGTCCCATTTTATAAAATCTCCATCTCTATGTATCCCCAACAAAGCACCTCTAACAAGATAAAAAGTAAGATTTACTTTATCCAATATTTTTTTAATATCCATAAGATTTTTTGTTCTATTGCTTAGATCTGTTGTAGATGGATTAAAGAAATATTTTTTAACTGGTTCCCATATCTTTTTTGGACAATTAATTTTTAGACTCCTACTACAAACCCTGCTATACTTTTTGGGATTTAATTTTTTTATTTTTTTATCTGTTAATTTAATATTTACACTCCTTATCTAAAATCTCTTAAAAATGAAACAAATTCCTGGGTGAAAAATAATAGAAAATAAACCTTTTTCGTAGACAGATAAACTTCCTTGATCAACCATTTCAATATTATTGTATCTAAATCTCCCATTGAAATTCATATCATCTATTCTGTTTTTTAAGAAACTAGTTACAGAAGAATCTTTTTGTAAATTTTCAAATACATAGATGCCTCCAGGATTTATATAAGAAAAGATAGATTCAAACAAATCAACCCTTCCCCCAGAAACAGAACCATTATCTATAATAATATCAAAACCAGTTGATATTTTAGAAGATATCTTTTCTATAAATTTTTTATTTCTGGGATCTCCAACAAAAATATTCTTCCCGACATTTTTTAAAGAAATACCATAAATATCAGAATTTTTAAAATACTTTTTCCATAAATTTAAATAACTATCATCCTTTACGGATATTTCTAAAACAGTTAAATTATCTAATCTCATAGGAGAAAAATAATAATCATACCACTTAGTATAATAATTTAGTTCTCTTCTTCTATGATCTTTAAATTTAACAGCTATATTCTCCAAAACATTTTCATCTTTTCTGCCAAAAATAGAATTATCATTTAACATGGTGTCTCCACTACCCTTTATGCTATCTTGTAAATCTCCTCTTCTATAAAGAGAAATTTTATTAGATACAATTTTTGTTAATTTTAAATCATACTTTTTTTCTATAGCATCAAGAGATCCTTTGAATCCTACTCCTCCCTCCTCGTGTTTAGTTTTATAACTTCCATCTTTATAATAATCATCATACAAACCCCTATTTCCCATAGTATAACCTTTATTGTGAACATCATAACATATACCATTATATTTATTTAAAAGCAAAAATATGATTTTACGAGAAAGGTAAAAACATCTTGGAGACCTCTTTAATTTCTTACCTCTCTGTTTGTCTATAATATAAACTCTATCAAAATTTTTGCAAACTGTAAGAAAATTATGTAGAATTGTATTCTTTAATAATTTTACATCATCGTGCATAAAAAGAACTCCTGACTTCTTATCCCATTCATTCTTTATGAACCAATCGTAAGCACCATACTCCAGCCCTATATTTTTAGTAACTGCGTAATTTATTTTTAAATTATCAAGAATATTACTGTGGCGATGTGCTACAACAAAAGATCTTATTTTACTTCTACTCACCTGTTTATAGAATTCTTTGAAATAATGCCACCCTGCTATACAAATAATAATATTATTCTTCATTACCAGTAAATACCTTCATATTTTTCAGAAGAAATATTAGCCCCTTCTACTCCGACTAGATCTATTATCTGGATACCAGATTCTATCCATTTATTAATTTCTTCTTTTTGTTCCAAGGGATGATTTATAATTATTAAATCAACTAGAGACATATCTTTAAAAGATGACACAAAAAAATCGCTATCTTTATCAAAAAATTTTCTAAAATATTTCTTATTAGTTCCATGTAATAAAGATGATTTTACTATCTTATCATATATCTTCAGTTCTATTTTAAGATCTACTAATTCCTTAGCAACTTTTAGATAGGGACTTTCACGAACATCATCTGTATTTGGTTTAAAAGAGACACCTATAATTCCCACTGTTTTTGGTTTATATTGTAAAATACGACTTACTAAATTAGTTATTTGAATTTTGTTACTTTTTATTATTCCTTCGCACATAGGTAATTCTACATCATGTCTGTCACAATAACTCATCATAGCTTGTATATCTTTTGGCAGACAAGAACCTCCGTAAGCAAAACCGGGTCGCATATATGCAGTGCTTATATTAAGTTTTTTATCAGCACAATACACATCCGCTATTTTTCTAGGGTCTACATTAATTTTTTTAGATATCATTGATATTTCATTGGCGAATGTAATTTTTAAAGCATGAAAAATATTATCACAATATTTGACCATCTCAGCTTCTTTCGTTTTCAATCTAAAACGAGGAGCACTATATTTTCTATAAATTTCCATAAGTTTATCAGCAGCACCTTCTCTCTCCTCTCCAACTACTATTCTCGAAGGATTAACAAAATCCTCTATAGCTCTACCCTCTCTAAGAAATTCAGGATGATATACAATATCTATATCTTTGCCGACAACTAAATTCGATATGGTTTGAAACAAAGGTATTATTCTCATTTTTGTTGTTCCTGGTAAACATGTGCTTCTAATGACAATAAGAGGTCTATCTGTTTTTTCCCGTAATGATTGCCCTATTTGATGAATAACTTTAAAAACATACTGTAGGTCTATTTCTCCCCATTCATTTGGTGTTCCCACACAAACCCATAACATATCACAATCATAAATATCCTCTTTGGGGTCAGTTGTTGCATGAAGTTTTCCTGAAAGATATCCATTGAATAAAAGTTCTTTTATTCCATCTTCATATATCATCGGAGACTCTCCCTTGGACAATTTCTCTATTTTCTCCACAATGGGATCAACAGCCACTATTTCATGTCCATCTTTTAAAAGACATGCAGCACTAGCTGATCCAACATAGCCCATTCCTAAAATACCTATTTTCATTTATTAGATAGCTCCATAAGCATCTTTTATTAAGTTAATTTGTTCTCTTTTTTCATCACAATCTCTAAGATATAAAAAATTACTCCAATAGTCTTTAACTCCATTTAATTTTTTTGCCATATAAAAATTATGTTCTTTAAGAAATTCATCTACTTCATCAAATAAAGTTATTCCCTTATATAATTCTTTAAAATATAATTCTGTATGTATTCCTATTATTTGCGTATCTATATATTTTCCCAAACTTTTAATAACTTGAAAATCTCCTCCCTCTGTATCAGTTTTCAAAAAATCAAAATCTATACTAAAATCATCAATAGCATCTTGCAGTCTAATACATTCCACCTGTCTAATTTCTTCTATATCATATTTACTCACATGATATGTCTTGGGTTTACGAAGCACATTTAAATCCTCTACATAGGGAATGAGAAGTTTTTTATTTGGAGGAAACAGAGAAGAAACTCTCCTCCTTTTACAAACATAAAAAGATCTCTTTTCTATCCTATCAAATGCAGCATATCTATAGATACTATATTTAAAGAATTCATTATTAAGATAATTTAACTCTTCAAGAAGAGGATCAAAAACAAGAATACTATCTATATGTTTACCGTATCCATTTTTATCCCATGGATTAGGGATATATCCAGCACAACCAACGTCTATAAAATTTATTTTCATTTCCAACTTCCTATTTCATGTTTTTTAAGAATTTTAAACATCTCCTTAAACCTATGGGTAAAAGTGTGTTTTTGGTGTACGATATTATAAGCTATTTTAGATTTTTTTAATCTCAAATCTTTATCCTTCAAATATCGATTTGCTTCTTGTTTGAATGATTCTACATTATTCTCATAATAACCAACAGCATCCTCTCCAAAGATTTCCAAAAATTCAGGACATTTTAATGTCAGCATAAAATTCCCTGTTGCCGGTATTTCAAAAAATCTATTTCTAAACTGATATTTTTTATCATAGAAAGAACATCCTCCGCTGGCCCATGGCAAATCT
>Ga0209434_1000543_pt1 | contig 17950 bp, 30 predicted proteins | sample ETNvirnome_2_300_FD_184068 | JGI IMG/M metagenome (GOLD analysis project Ga0209434, IMG submission 184068) | Marine viral communities from the Pacific Ocean - ETNP_2_300 (SPAdes) (version 2) | ecosystem: Environmental > Aquatic > Marine > Oceanic | place: Pacific Ocean | collected 2013-06-22
TGACCATCCAACTATTGAGCATCTCTGCATCTGTCTTATCGAAAGGAGATTCACAGCAAGTACACTCATCTCCAATTTCATTAAATAGCATTATCTTTTTAGACAGGTCATCATGTCCCGCCTTTTGCGCCATCTTTGCTGCAGCTCTTCTTTGTTTTCTATTCACTTTTTTCCAGTATGTAAGTTCAATTGGTACCGGGTGCGGGACTCGAACCCGCAAACCCACAGGGTGACAGATTTTAAGTCTGTTGTGTATACCAATTCCACCAACCCGGCGTATTAATCATGAATAGATTATAATACAATATTCATTAATTTACACATAGTAGAATTCTATTTTTCACAAATAAAAAGAAGAATATAGGTAGAGCTTAAAAATCCTATTCCGCTAAATAAAACTCCTTCAGAGCTTCCCATAGCTGCACAAAATAAAATAGATGTCGCATTTACTCCTGAAAGGATTGACCAAAACGTCCTATTTTTTAAAGATTTCACCGTCCTGTATCTCCAGTATCTGTTTCACAATCTGCCCACGTCGCGTAGGTTATGTCTATTGTTGAGCCATCTGCGGGCACGACAGAAAAAGTAACGCCATTTACTGTGGAGTCATAAGTCCAGTCCGTGCTTATGATTCCATTTATTTCAGCATAAATTGTATCTTGGACTGGGTTGTCACTTAAATAAAATGTTGTAACTGCGAGTGACTCTCTAGCTAATTCTTCCATAGGTGTACCCCAATCTTCTGCACAAATCGAAAGAAACGTTCCTCCCACTGCAGAGACCAGGGTATGATAATCGGTTCCCGCTGACGCTCCGCCATTAGAAGTACAGCCGCCCGGGACATCCCCTGCAACAGCGTGAGCTACAACTAAAGTAGGGTCTGACTTGAGAGAAAGCAAGCGTGTTTCCATTGTTGATGGTGAGACTGTGGAAAAATCATCTTCATCAGAAATATAAATCACAACAAGCTTTGCATCATCTCGAAGAAATGTGCTTCCAGGTCCGGCATCGGCGCCAGATGACGTTGCATTCCATGACTGATCCATTCCTCGTTCATAGGCACTTCCGTGATAGCCGATTGCTGCTATTTGGTTCATCGCCTCAGCCACTGGGTCAGATGTGAGCGGAGTAATAATGTCACCCACAAACGTCGACTGATCGGTTGTTATGAATGCGATTTGATAATCGTAACCAGAGACAGAAAGTACATTAATAAAAGTATCAAAATTATTGGAAAGCTGTGCTTGATTTGAGCTCATTGAACCTGAATTATCAACGACAAACAAGATGTCAGATCCCATGATTCCATCTTGTGTAAAGCTATCTAATACCCACCCTTCATAATCTCCCAGCCCTGATTGATCGGATTGAACATTTGTGTGTAAGGGATCATTTGAAGTCACATCAATGTATGCCGCGTCATCAAGTATATCTAGCGGAGTATAAAAAACAGTAACTGTGGTGAAGCCATAAGGAGATATTGTCCATGGTAATTCACCATACACATCATCATAGTTTACATACAGATCAAAGTCAACAGGCACAGATACAAAATACTCTATGTCAGAAATTTCTAAATTGGCGCTTCCTATATTGCTGATCTTGATATCGATTTGCCCTTCACACCCAATAAGAACAGTTCCAAAATCATGGTACATGGGGTCGATATCAATAACAGGCGCATCTCCAGCGCCGCCTAGATCAACTATAACTTCTGGTTCGTCGTCATCATTGGAATGAATTATAACAGAGTTGCTATTTATCTCGTATGTCACGGGGTCATACGTGACAAACAAGCTCGTGGATTCTGCAGGTTCTAAGCTATCATCTAATAGAGCACTCAATGAAAAATTAGACGATCCTGTTCCTAGAGAGACAGAAGAAATAGATAGTTTCTCATTACCAATATTTAAGATAACTATCTCTACATTTCTCGTCTCTACACCAGCATTTAAAGTTCCAAAATCATGACTTTCTGGACTCACCTCTATCTCTGGAGCGTATTCTACAACCTTGCTGACAGTATAATCGCTGCAACCAAATGTCAACATTAAAAATAATGTAGAAAATAATCCCATACAACGATTCATATAATCCTCCTATATGTTTACCTTGTATCCCACCTCAATAAGAGATCCGTAGTCAGGAACTGAATGAAGCTGAACTCTATTAGACTCTTCAATATACTCCCACTCAGAAGTAAAATTACTATCGATATATACAACAATGGAACTAACAATCGGATCTGACTCACTTAGATCAATATAATCTTTTTGCTGTGTTATAAATGAAGATTCAGACAACCAGACAGTCCAGTCTCCACATATATCAATTGAATTTTTTCCGTAGAGGGACGCTAACTCTGTATACTTCCATCCAATATCATATGAGTATCCACACAATCCGTCTATAACTGTTGTTATTGCTACAACATCATGATTGACTTCAGAAAATTCAGACTGAAGAAACTCTTGAAATAACTCTGCAGAAATACTACTCTGTTCATCTTCGTCTGATATGAGAAATAATAAGAAGTCTGACTTCGATCTGGAAAAAGATAATCCATTTTCCGATCTTAAAAATTCATATGTGGATGCAAACCCCTCTTCATAGAATGTGCTACTCAATAGTGACGGTGCTAACAAAATATCAATTGAAGATGCTGTTGAATCATAGGGACCTACAAATGAAAAATTAGTTGGGTCTGCTGTAATAAATCCAAATTGATAATCTAGAGTTAAATTCTCAATATCTATTCTGAGAGTCTCCATCCCCATTCCAACATCATCGAAGTTGTCTATCATTGACCCAGATGTATCTACTACTACGAGAATGTCTAACTCCTCGATCATGTTCGCTTGAACAAATGAGTCAACAACTACTCGAGTTTCACTTTTATCAGCTATCATGATATCGCTTTGACACGACAGCAGAGACGGAACTAGCAGCAAGAAAATTGATGTAACGGTTTTTTTAAAAGCCTGGTGAATACACTTATGTGTATCATCTCGTAGTGATGTGCGCTGACACGACGTGCTCCCCATAAAACTTCTCGCCTAATAATACATAGGCAAGAAATTATAATTTCATCAAATGAGGTATCGCTACATCAAATCATTTCTTATCTTCTTTAAAGGAGACATGTTCAGAAAGAATTGAATCAAGCTTCTTTACAATCTCCTCATATGTAACCGCTGCATCTAGTTGTTTCATAACTGCACCAGTAGGATTTAATCTTCCGTCGAGTCTATTATATTGATGTATAACAAACTCTCTTAATTGTACCAATTTATCTATATCATTTTTTTTCATCATTTTTCTCAAATTTTCCATCTACATAGATGTTTAAAAATCTCTCCCTATCTTTATTTAGACCCCACGATATCCACCCAAGCTTTAAACCATTAAACTCAGCGTGATTTAATTGCATAATTTGATTCCATGAAAGGCCCATTTCACTATAAAAACCTCTAAGCCGAAATTGAATTGCTGAAACCTGTTGATTTATTTCATACAGTTTCATTCCTGCTGTCAATCTATCATCCCTATCATTTCCCCAGCAAATGAAGCTAGTAATTTTTCCCACATCTTTAAAGGCATCATTTAAAATATTATTAGAATACTCTATCATTTCATCATTCTCTAACATACCTTTAATTAGATTTGAAAATTCTTCCTTTGTTAGGTTAGTTTTTGTTAAATATTTTCTTGAAAAACAATCACTTGATCCACTTTCCCACTCGTATGCAAAGCCCTGTGGATCAAATTCATTTTCTCTTAAGTGGCCAAAATAAATCCTATAAAATACTTTATCGCCCTTTTTTTGTGCACCTGAACCGAAATGAATAGAGTTTGTTCCTACCTCTTCGCATTTCTCTTCTACGAATCTATAACAATCATCAGGTGCACCCAGGTCAGAACAAAAATTAAGCATCATAGATTTATGTGAAAGACCATTTCCTTCTATGTACCCGGCTAAATACCTCTTAAAATTGATAGTATTATTTTCTATTTTTACAGATCGTTCAAAATAGTATGGGTCAAAATATTTTTTTATTAATTTTAAAGGCAGCCCAAACTCCTCATCATTTTCTAAAAGAGCGTTGAACTTTTTAGGTCTCATCTTCCTCTCCTCGGAGTAGAACTTGATGAATTCGTATCATTAAATTCACTTCTAAGAGGAATGCTGGGTGTTAAAACAATAACAGACATATCACCACATATCGGCTCTAAAGACCTATCAGTTACTCTTTCGCCTGGCTGAACAATAATATATCTCATAGATGTCCACTCTGTTTCTTCCTTGGGTTCGACACAATAAAATTCCCACGCTAGTGTATCTTGATCAGTATACTTTCCCCAAGATCCATGCTCTACAATATCTTTACACTTGGCGTCTATAAAATTAGCAAACATACCGTCCAAACATAAGCTACTTGTCGAATTAAACTTTAGATTATGCATCGAGCATCCAAGCATCCCAATAGAAAAAATAATTAAAAATTTCTTCATAAAGAAATGTACAGTAATTTTATATCAGTGTATACCTCGAAGAGACTACTCGGGATCTCCACATCTAATTTCTGTCACACCGTTTGAATGTTCAAAGTGAAACATATCACCTTCTGAAATTTGACATGGGAATATAGATGTGGGTAATGTAGTTGTGAGTATTTTATGATCGCTATCAGTGATTTCAACTACAGCGATTTCACCCTCTACTGCGTCAACTGTTCCTAGCAACAAAAGTGAAGTTATTATTATTGGTTTCATTTTTCTCTCATATAAGAGAGAATTATATACGATTTTCATCACATGTATAAAAATATTATCCCTTTAAATTAAAGGATGTAAAAAATTAACTATAATGCATCCCGCTATATAAAAATTATAGGTGTGGAGCCATCGAGAGGACTCGAACCTCCGGCCTGTGCTTTACAAGAGCACTGCTCTACCAGCTGAGCTACGATGGCACCCTTATATTGTAATCAATATATTTCTTAGTGTATTAAAAATGAGGGGGCTTGCCAATGAATATCTCATTACTATTATGTGGAGTTATAAGCTTATTATTGACTTCATCATAATTAAACTGCTCTTTTGTGACAAAAAACCATTTCTTGCATAGGTCTATAAAGGGCTGTCTCTCTTCTTCTTTTAGCCCTAGCCCATCCTCGCCAAATTTTTCAATAAGAACTTTTGCTCTTTCTGGCTTTAGATTTCCGTTTGTTTCACCGTGCCAGTTTGGATCTCTATCTCCGTGATATGAATCAAGAAAAACTGAATGTTCTTCGTGGCTTCTAATAAAATCATTTACGGCATCTATTGTCTTATGAGTGTGGTACCACTCATATGGATCGCCGCCATTACCAGGATTTTGTCCATCCTGTCTGCCTCTATGCGCCATAGGGGGAACGATACTTAGCGGAAGTATTACGCTTTTTTTACCCATTCCATTGCACATGTAAGAGTATGTTCCTTCTGCACCATTACTAATAAATTCATCAGGTCTCATTTTTCCATCATACATCTCATATACATCATTAGAAAATATTGAGCAGTGATCATTAATATAATATCCTGCAGTCATATTAAATGCAGTGTCGCCGAGAGATGGAGGCCAATCTTCCTTAGAGTCAGGAGGGAAAAAATTATCTCTGTGAGCTGCTAAATTTGCGCGCCCAACGTCTGGATTTTCTTTCAGCCACTTATACACATTGCCCAATATGTCTTCATCCTTATGTGAGTACTGGACACCATTACTATCAAGAAGCCAACTGCGCGGGGGTGCCTGTGTTCCCGGATGATGAACGTTGTCTGTTGCGAGACGAACTCCTGAGCTGATATACATGTAATACTCCCACTTGCCTGTGAGCTTTACAGTCTCCATTAGTGTCTGGTTGAACGTAGTAGGACATGAGAGCTGTTCATAAATTATATTATAAAAGTGATTGTGATCTAACATTTTCATTATAAAGTTATTCAAGCCGCCATGTCCATCAAGGTCCTTACGAGTTCCACGACACTCAGAGACTACTATCTGATAATCCTTGAAGTTTTGAGCATGAACACTGCTAATATCACTCCACCACTCATTCTTAGCTATCTTTGTAACAGTGCAAGTGTTATACACAATAAGGATTCCCTTGTTTACTGTCTCACCCCTTGAATTGATAAACGTATTTGAGCTTGGATTAGGCGGTGGTGGCGATACTATGATATCTTGTTTACTTGTATCCGCTTGCTTATTTTCACTTTCTGCGATAATCTGAACAGAGTCACCATGAAATGTGACGGAGCCACCCTCGTGATCTACAGATTTAATATCACCTTTTACTATTACCATTTCTTTATCTCCTGATGTCAATTCACTATTAATTATAGTGTAATTTATATGACTGTTTGATACAAATAGTTCATTTTTTAAAAAATTAAGATAGTCGTCTCTTTCACTTTCATCAAGTCCGGTGCCGAAGGGTCCGAATTTTTGAAGAAGTATCTCTGAATGCTCTGCACTTAGGTTTCCGTTTGTCCTTCCAACCCACTTTACAATACCGCCGAACGTGTCTAGAAAAACATTATTTTCCTCTAGCCTAGTTTTAAATTTGTGTATTCCCACTTTTGTCTTATGCAATAAATACCACCCACCCGTGAATGCCTTATTGTCTGTGCCGGCTGTGTTTCCGTCCTGTCTTGCATTATGGTGAAGTGCTGGGCATGCATATGTCGGAAGCACAACATTTCTTTTTCCTATGGCGCTGGTAAGATATGAATATATCCCCTCAGATCCGTTGTTAAGCCACATGTCCGGCCTCATTCTGCCGTCGTATGCATTATACATATCGTTAGAAAATATTGAACAATGATCATTTACATAATACCCAGGCGGCATTGTAAATTCCATCTTTGATAGTATAACATCAGTAAATACACCTGAGTAGTCTCTGGACTTCCAGATGGGCATACCCTTTATGCCTGGAATCATCTCATCAGAAAACTGACCGCGTGCGTATAAGTGGAGAGGTGGGTAATGGTTGTCTATTCCTTCTATTGGCAAATTTGCTCGTGCGACATCTTTATTACTAGACAGCCATTCATACATCGTTTTAAATATATCATCTTTTGGAAAGCTAATTCCTGAACTAACATACATGTAATACTCATACTGCCCAAGCTTTTTCACCATCTCCATAACTGTGTGATTGAATGTGGCAAAAGGAGAGAGCTGCTCGCGAATAACATTGTAATAATATCCGTTTTTACAAATAACTTCCATGAAACTTTTTATGTCAGGGTTATCATCTAGATCCTCATTCGTTCCTCTACACTCAGAAACGACAACGTTAAAATTATCAAAATTTTGTGACTGTGCTATTATAGAATTTAAATCATGATTCCACCCATCATGTGCTATGTTTGCAACAGTGCAGGTATTATAGACTACGAGAATTCCCTTGTTTATTAGTTGTCCGCTTTCTGTCTGTACCTTGATATCGGCCCCAGAATCAGGATTAAAGGTATCTGAAGAAGACTGTCTTAATGGAGTTACACGAATAGGTGTACGATTATCTAAGACTGTGATTCCCTTTTTTACTTTTAGCACTACTATCTTTCCTTGTGGGACATGCTTCTATTTAAACGTTTCAATGCTTACGGCCTCTATTCCTGATAAAGATTCTATTATTAAAATTTTTACAGGATTTCTTTTCTGGACATCTTTCATCTTGTGGCGTGCCGCATCAGTCCAGTAACCTTTAACTTCAATATAAAGATCATAATCTGGCAAGTAAAAGTCCGGAATATACTTTCTTTTCCTGCGACCTCTTGTAACATACTCAAGCTTAAGATCACTATTTCTAATCCACTTAACAGATAATTCATCGAGTCGCTGTGCCATGGCAACCTCCCATGTACTATCCATCATCACCTCACTACCGTCAGATGTTTTATATAATGATCGCTTACTCCATAGTTTTTTTCTACGTCTTCCCATACAATTAAGTATTACGCGAGACACCTCTAATGTAGCTTACTCCATCGCTGTCGAATAACTTTACGCTGCCGTCTCTTTGTCTAACAACAACACCGGTCCAGAAACAAAAGATTGCTTTGTGCTTGTTCCAATCTGCCTTAGAAACTTCAGGATTATTTGTGCATATTATTCTAGATGAAGCTCCTCTTTTTCCACTTACGAGCGACCAAACAACAGAAGCTGAGCACTCTGGGCATATATAGCAAAGCTTACTCGAATCCATGATAGTGAATATTAATAGTTACCACTCGTCGTCCTGTCCGACCCAATCACGAAATTCTTCGCTTCCTCCCCTGATCGACCAGTCAGAGTCGATTGTTAGCTTGCTACTTATCCCGCCGCGAGCGTTACAAATCATAACTAACCTCAGCCTGGTGGGCTTATAAACCTCCATCATATCTTTATAAATTACATTCACAAGTCTTTCATAAGAGAATATTTTACTTCTAAACTGATAGAAATATTCCTTAAGAGATTTAAGCTCGACCACACTTTTATTAGGGAAAAATGTTATGAATAGCGATGCAAAATCAGGCTGGCCACGAACACCTTCGAAGGTTATCTCTGGGCACTTGATCTTTATCTCATAACCCCCAGATGCTGGGTTCTTGATGCATTCTAGTATCGATGGATCACTCCACTCATTAGGCACGAAATTTTACCCACATGGAAATAAGCTTTGAAAAAACATTAATCTTAAATGCAGCTATTCGATCTAGCCAGCTAACACCCGATACATCATTAAAGTTTTTTACAGCTCTGTCTCTTGCAACATTGAGCTCTCTATCTGTGAATAACACCTGCTCAACTACTCCGTTTTCTTTAACAAATGTTAATTGATTATAGTGAGAATCACCTCTATGTGCTGAGTTCTCAACTAACACAAGCCTTCCTAAGTTCATTTTATATCTCCTGTTTTTGTCTTTGATTTTTTATTAGTCTTATTCCAGAGTCCGTCCTGACTCCAGACCCTTTTGTTAACTAGGTCAGAACTGCTTTGAATCTTGGACCCGCCACAGTTCCACACCATCTCTATTTCCAGATCTTCACAAACATTCATCTCTGGTGTATTTGTAACAATTCTATCTCCACCATTTGCAAATATATCTAAATCAATATCTCTCTTTAAATCTCTTAGAGTTTCACAAACTGTTTCGTCATCATCTGTTGCATGAACAACTTTTGATACTCCCATAATACTTTTAACAATTTCTGCTCTTTCATTCCAGGGCATAAAAACATAACCCTTTTTTCTTGATAGCCACTCATCACTGTTTATGATTACAATAACGTCGCCCAGCCTAGATGCAGCTAGAATCATCCTGACATGTCCAACATGAATAGGATCAAATCCACCACTTACGGCAACTGTCTTTCTATTTTTCATAATTGATCTATAAGATTGTAAGGTCTTGCTCATAAAATGTTTCAATCTTTTTATTGATTAAAATCTTCCAGCATTGTTCTTCTCCTGGAATCTCTGCCAAGCTTAAAAAGACGTCATCTACATCAACAACTACACCAAGGTTAGGTAGCTCTGGATCTATCCCAGCAGATAACATTCCAGCTTCAGATATTTTTATGAGAGAGCCACGTCGCATAACATCTTAGTTTTCCCTTATGATATCTAAGATATTATCTAATTCTATTTCGTTAACGCCTTCGCGTCTCTTGGCTATCGACCACGCTGCTCTAAACGCCTTCATATCAATTTTATCTTTATACTCTAAGAGAAGCTCCCTTCTGTCGTCTTGAAGTAGCTTTAACTCATTCTCTACACTTGTTAATTTTTCAATAAGCTCTAGTATGTTTTCAGACACAGGCATGTTATCCAATACCCTTAAATTCATTACTGGCTGATAAGACTGGGAACTGATCCGTGGAAATTCCAGTGAGCCCTGCGTATAAGCTATATGCTACCTCAGAGTTCGCGTGGTCTGCCATGAGGAAGATCTCCTTGCACCTTACATCAAGTGTTACCTGAGACGGAGCAACAGTTGCCGCTACTGCAGGAAGAGTAAAAAAGTTACTTCCCTGCTCATTTGTAGCAGTTCCCTGCGGCTTTGTTCCACCTGCCGGAAATGATTCTCCAACTGCAAAAGATCCGGACATTGAGAAAGCGATCCTCAGCGGGTTCGCGCCATGATTACGAACTGTTAATGTCTTTGTAACATATGGAAATTTAATTCTATTAGGTCCCACATCCCGAGCCCCTGCATTAGAACTTGTAACGTATGGTGTCCCAGCTGTTTGATATGAGCCGACCCAGTTTGGTCCTTGCCCTTGAAAATTTTTAAGTGCCACTATTAACTCCTAAGTCTCATGTAATAAATATGGGTCATCAACAGTAATTTATTTCATTTTCTGATATAGTAAATATTAGATTAATTTACATCATCATCAATTGATTGTGACTTAAAGAATAAACTTCCAAACGCACCAACAGAACTATACTTCTTGACAATACCTGAATTTCTAACTACCTCATCTCTTACGGAATCTATTTCGCTACAAAGCTCCATAAACTCGCTCATGCAAAGTGCAAATGTTGCTCTTCCAATTGTTATTACTACTGTCTCAGTTTCTTCATCTAGAAATATGTCTAACATCAATTCCGTCGAATTGCTCATCGTCGATTCCCACAATATTTGTTTCAAACCAGGAAACTATCTCTCCCTCAGAGAGGACTTTCCAATAATCACTATGGGGGTTATCTTTACAAACAACAACCCCGACAGCATCATCTCTTATATTTCTTACAAGACTACCTGGCAGTTTATTTTTCTCTAAATCTCTCCGATCTTCCATCATTAATCCTTAGTACATCGAAGAAAAATTTAATTGTCATACTTTTCTTCCTGTCCGCTAAAAGTCACAAAATGATCTACGCTGTCTGATAATATCTCTAACAATATAACTATTTCGTTTTCAGACATCGAACACTCTAATTTTGATCTAATTTTATCACTTACACCATCTAGTGACTTTAAGTCTTCACCCTCAGATATCTCTTCAAGCGTTTTAGAAAAAAGCTCAGATACGATCTGAGCTCTATCTTCATCCCACTCACATGCCTCTAATAGCTTTGTCTCACATGAGAGATTAAACAAGCCTTGAAAAATGCTATCAAACATTACTGTCCTGTAAGAAATCAATAATTCCTGATTGAAATCTAGGATCTGATGACACCTTTTTAAGATTTTCTTTTGTAGGCTCGATTCCATAGAATACACATGCATCTCGAGCTATCTTTCTCATCGCTGACAAAAAGATATTTCTAGCAGTAGAATGATTCATCTTAAATCCCTGATCAGACATGTTCTCAGCTATCTCTCTATATCCTAGCCCACCCGATATCGATGAGACTGTTGCATATCCATGTCGTGATTTGTGTCCTTTGGGCATTGACATTATATAATTCCTTTCAAAATATTATTCATTTCTTCTTCATCTAAAATAAACTCATCATCGTCTTCTACCTCAAAAAGCCCGAATCTAAGCCGCATAACTTGCTCCTCTCTTTGAGTAAGCTTAGATAGAGATGATGATATTACATGAACCATCTTCTCTCTATCGATCATTTCATCAAGATCTGGAAAATTATCATCAGAAATAGTTTCTAAAATAGTTCTATCACTATCTCCTCTTCCAATAGTTCCATCAACAGATACAATATTTTGAAACTTCATGGAGCTTAAGCTAGCCTTGACCATATTTTCTGTTACACCCAAGATTGCAGAAATCTCTGAAATGCTGGGATCTTGATCAAATTCGATTTTATATTCTTCTCTTAGCTTGCGAATCTTGAGAGATAGACTGTTTGTGTGAGCAGGCACCTTGACTGTGTTTCTATGAGAGCTAATGTGACGACAAACAGACTGTTTTATCCACCAACTAGCATATGTTGAAAACTTAAATCCTCGGCGCCAATCAAACTTTTCAACAGCCTTTATAAGGCCTATGTTTGACTCCTGAATCAAGTCTTCCATTGAGCAGCCACTCTTATAGTACCGCTTTGCTATGCTGATTGCCAATCTTAAATTAGATTCAATCATCACACTTCGTGCTGTAAGATCTCCTTTTTCAATTCTCTTAGAAAGAGAAACTTCTTGCTCTCTGGTTAGAAGTGAAGTTCTACCAACATCTTTAAAATAAGCATCAATTGAGCTTTTCAAACTATTCTCCTGATTATCATTATATTAATATAGACACATTTTTTAAAAAGGGAAGGAAAAAAATTAAGCAACAGCAAACTTTTTACGCAAAGATGAAAGGTATTCTGAATGAATAGTCCTTCTCTTTTCCCGAATTTCTGCTTCCCTCTGGATATAGCACATTTCTACTTCGATATCACTCAAGAATGTTCTATCATCCCTATGATTTGTCCTCTCAAGCCTCTTTTGTGCGCCAGATATGTTTCTCTTCATACGATACAGCAGTGCAAAAAATTCATCATCAGGCATCACTGCAAGGTCTTCCATCCTACTTTTTCTCATTGTTTCTCCCTTTCAAGATGATTTATAGGATTATGATTTATTATATATCAGCTAACAATAATTTACACGAAAATTTAAATAACCTTGGCAAAAACACCAAATCTATCCTTCACAAGATTATTAAGTTCCATTTTATTAACTTTTGATTTTACACTCACTGCATGAAGATCATTTCTTATTTCTCTGATTGCACCATGTGCAGTTATTGCCTTATTTAATTTAAGCCAATTAAGAATCAGACCCAGATCTGTCCTATATGTTGCAGCAACCGTGGCTGACTTTGATCGAGGCTTTTTAAGTGTCATATGACAAGAGGCTTACCCTTATAAAGAACTGTCTTTCCTCCAACTGAAAGAACTCGAACAATTTTTATTCCAGGCAAAGACTTTATTAGCTTTCCAAGATGCAAAAGATTCTTATAGTCATTATTAGTCGAGGGAAGGAATTTCACATATATTATTAAGAACGTGCTGCCCTTGGGTGTTCTCTCTACGGGTTCTTTCTGTCCTACAACTGACACTGTTGGCAATACTCTTATTCTTGTAAGTGTATCTGGCACATGAGCTTCTGGTTCCATTATCAATCTAAGTGTAACATTAACAAGCTCTTTCTGAAGACGAAGCTCAGTATCTTGTTCTAGGAGAACCTGAATAGCTTCTCTTAGATTTTCTTCGGATGCGGACATAAAGATTACCTGTAGATAAATATCTTATACTTGCCCTTTTTATGGGTAATTATCTTAATCCTCGACACTATCTTCTATCATTGCACACCCAACTGTGAGCATCATTGATGCAGCAGACGCTGCATTCTCCAATGCACATCTAACTACCTTGAGAGGATCTACGATACCCATATCAAACATATTTCCATATTCATCCGTTAGAGCATTATATCCGTCACTACTTTTCATAGATATAACTTTCTCTAAAACGACATCTGGAGTTCCTCCCGCGTTCTCAACTATTTGTTTTAATGGAGAAAAGCACGCATTTCTCACAACTTGAACTCCCGCAGCCTTTCCATCAAATGATGATTTTCTAGTCTTGATTTCACTAGCTGCTCTTACAAGTGCGACCCCTCCTCCTGGAACTATTCCCTCCTCTATTGCTGCCTGCGTTGCATTTAAAGCATCATCCACACGATCTTTTCTTTCACAAAGCTCTGACTCAGTTGCGCCGCCCACACTTAGAACAGCTACACCTCCAGATAATCTAGACAATCTAATCCGTAACATTGATCTTTCTTTATCATCTATTGCCGGATCCTTTAGAGAATCTCTTATAAATGAAGCTCTCTCCTCAATATCTTCTTTTTTTCCAGAACCTCCTACGAATACTGTTCTTCCTCTTCCCACGATAACTTTCTTACAGCTTCCTAAATCTTCAATCATGATATCTTCTATATTTTCTCCGGATGCCGGAGAAATAATCTCACATCCAAGTGTTACAGCAAGATCTTGTAACATATTAATTCTATTTTCTCCAAACCCTGGGCACCTGATGGCACATACGTTAAGCGCTCCCCTCATCTTGTTTATAACTAGCCCTTGCATTGCATCTCCATCTACATCATCTGCAACTATTAAAAGCGGCTTTTGTGCATTTAATACTTTTTCAAGAAGAGACATTATCTCTTTAAGGCTGTCAAGTCGCTTATTACAAAGAAGAATCAAAGGATTCTCAAACTCTGCGATCATCCTTTCTTGATTTGTAACAAAATATGGAGAAAGGTAACCTCTATCTATTTGCATGCCTTCAACAACTGCCAAAGAGCTGCTCATGCCTTTAGCCTCCTCAACAGTAATTACTCCCTCTCGTCCAACTGCATCTATGGCATCAAATATTAAATTACCAATTTCAACCTCACCATTAGCAGATATCGTGCCAACCTGTTTGATTTCATCATCCCTTGTAACTGGAACAGCTTCTTTCTTAAGATTTTTTATGATCTTAGCAACTGCAATATCTATGCCTGATCTAAGATCAGATGCAGGATATCCAGCAGCAAGCATTTTTAACCCCTCAGCAAAAATAGCTTGAGATAAAACTGTAGCTGCTGTTGTTCCATCTCCCGCTGTCTCAGCGGTTCTTCCAGCAGCCTCCTTTATCATTTGGACACCGAGATTTAAAAATGAATCCTTTAAATTGATTGCTCTTGCTACTGTGACTCCGTCCTTGGTAAGTGTAGGATGTTGGCCAGGCTTTTCGATAACCACATTCCTTCCTCTAGGTCCCATTGTTACTTTTACCGCATCAGCAAGGACATCTACACCAGCTAGAAGATCCTCTCTAGCGTCGATATCAAACTTAACAAGCTTATTAGTTTTACTCATATCAACCTTTTAAAAGTCGTTTTTTTGATTCATTCAGAACTGATCCGGCTTTATCAATAACTCTTCTGGCTCTAGTTAAAACATTTTCAGCAAGAATAAGATCACCTGCTCTAATAGCAATTTCTTGTTTATTAATTAAACCGTTTTCTCTAAGAATTTTTATTTCATTCTCTGACAGATCTTTTTCCACTTATGACTCTCCTTATGGAATATCCGATAAATTGATATTTCCTTTAACACCGTTGCCCATATCTACACTCATGACGCCTTCTTCTATTTTAGAGCTGTCATCTTTTTGATTGAAAATCTCAGACATTTTTTCAACATCCTCAATCATAATCTTAATCTTATTATTAGAGTCTTCTACCATTTTTGACTCTAGCTCACCCAAAGAAGAAAAAATACTAGCCTTCACATCATTCAATGATACTTCTGTTAAATTTTGATCAGGTAATCTAATAGTGTGAGATATGGTTTCGCCTTCAATAGTTTTTCTTTTAATTTCCTCTACAATTTGTGCAGGAAATATCTTCAAATCATTTTGAGATAGAAGAAAAACAATTTGACCCACATTTAATTTCATACAATAATACCTCTAACAGTAAATTATATCACAAATACTAGAGTGTATATACAAAAAAACGGACCGACATCGTCGGTCCGTTATCATGAATCACGTGCGAAAGTATTTCTTATCGAAATCCAATTCCAGGGAAGGCCATGTTAACAAAACCTTCTCTACTGTTAGTGGGCTGATTATCTCCATAAACCCACTTGCCATCAGTTTCAACTCCAAGATCTTGAAGGACGTTCTGTATCTCACCTCGAATTGCCACCCGGAGACGATTCTCTTCTAATCTCTCCTGTCTCATTCTTCTGATCTCTTGACGAAGCATCCCCTCGTCTATCTCAAGCATAACATCTTCGTCATTTCTAAACTTGCCCTGGCCCCTGTCGGGCTCATCAACATGAGCAAGACCTTTTTCTTCGTAGAACTCATCCTCTTCCAGATAATCCATCTCATCCATATAATCTAGACGAGACTTAGACTGGTCACCTTTTCTGGCGCCACCTTCATCAGCTGGCTCATAGTCCCTGCGTGATGCAGACTGATCACCCTTCTTGTCTCCTCCGCGCTCACTTATCTGGTTCTTTCCCCAGCGATGATCAACATCATCAGGCTTTCCAGGATCTTCTCTCTGGCTTCTGTTGCCAGCTTCATTAAGCTGACTACGTCCAGGAGAATCTAACCCAGCGAGCCTAGCAAGTCTATTAACATCAAAATTCATCTTATTTCCTCCGCACTCTATTAAATATACAGATCAAACAAAAAAAACAAAAACTTAATGAGATTCATCAGAATCAATATTTCCCTTAATCTTGCTAGTTATCTTTTTACCTTTTTCTGTCGCAGACAATAGACTTTCAAGGCCCAGAGATGCTCTCACAAGATCAAAAGTTAGCGGATCTAATCTTTGCTTTAAAACTTCCATATCAGCATACTGGTGGAGATCCCACTGTAAAACAGGAACATCCTCACCATCTGCTCCAGGTTCAATATCTCCAGTCTCTCTGCTCTCAAAAATATAAAGCAACTTAGGCATATCCTCATCACTCGGAACCATTACGAATGGAATACTCGAACCACCTTCTTCAGAATCTTCATACACGATCTCGGGAATCCAATTAGATTCTCCAACAATAGACATAGCAATCTCCTTCAGCTTCTATATAGATCTATATTATAACACAATAAATTGCTTATTATACTGACTGTGAAACTGCACTAGATGCTTCAGAGAAGATATCAAGAATTAAAGACTGCTGGCTATCAGTCAAGCCTAAGCTTGATATCTGACTTGATACGCTTTCAAATAAAGAAGAAATAAATGGTTTCACAACAAATTCTCCAAAAAATTCAGATAATTTATCTTCGCCGCCGGCGATCTGAGCAGCCCTGCCTATCGTGCCAGAAACGTCAGCTGGAGAAAAACTTGCCCCAATAAGATCTGAAAAAGATTCCATCATAGACATAGTGTCTGGATCTGCCATCATTTTATCTAGAGACTGTGCTATAAACTCAAGATCATCGCCTAGCGCCTCGATGAGATTAACAAAATCTTCTTCTTGTATCTCCTCTTCTAATAGCCGTCTTATAGAATACGACTCATCTACAGCACCCCTGGGAGATATTGTTCCGGATAGAGAGGGAAAAAGATCACCGATCTTCATTGCCGGATTTCTAATAGCTCCAAGAAAAAACGAACTAAGAAGATTTCCAACTGAAGCCCCATGTTTCGATCCCACAGAGTCACCAGCCCATAGTAATCCTACCTTTCCTTCTTCTCCAAACAACCCTCTCCACAACTCCTGAACGCCTGCAGTTACTCCAAGGTAGCCGGCCAATCCCTCTGCTCTAGCACCCCATGTACCAAATACGTCCTGTGCGCTTCTGAGGGGCGTGCGTCCCACGCTCCCGGCGGCTTGGGAAGACGGGTCCCCCCTATACACAGATGCCAACTTTTCTGACAGGATGACACTGTGGCTATGACGCAAATGGTCTCTTATGAATTCTCTTAAAAGCATTTCATTGCTATAGGACATCAAATATCTCTCTTCTCTCATTGAGAGATCTTAGGACTAGCTCTATGCCAGTTACCTCTCTATAATAACTAATCAGCTCCTTCTCAAAATCATTCAACCATTGCTCCTTAGTTTTGGGGTCTCTTGTAGAGAAATTTCTTCTAAGCCTGGGAGCGAGATTGAGCATTATTTGTTTTTTAATTGTAACCCAATCATCACAGTCACCAGAATAGTTTGAAACAAAGTTTGTGCACTCAATAATTATTGATTTGTCATGTGAATCCATGTCTATCACACACCCTTTGGAGGCTCTATCTTTAGGCTTATCCTAACCTTTAATAGTCCAAGTCTAATATCAAATGCTGGGTCTTTGTCTGCTTTGGACTGAGATGGAGATACACCGTCTAGCACCTGATCCTCTACTAGTGGCGCAATCTTTTCAACTATCTTATCCTCTATTTTAAGATTTGTAAGCTCACTCCTTAGTGCTGCTGCAATCACCTC
>Ga0209434_1000544_pt1 | contig 17932 bp, 19 predicted proteins | sample ETNvirnome_2_300_FD_184068 | JGI IMG/M metagenome (GOLD analysis project Ga0209434, IMG submission 184068) | Marine viral communities from the Pacific Ocean - ETNP_2_300 (SPAdes) (version 2) | ecosystem: Environmental > Aquatic > Marine > Oceanic | place: Pacific Ocean | collected 2013-06-22
GGTAGAACGGTGGACCCGAATCGGCCTGAGCGGCGGAAAACGAGGGCACCGCTGCGCCGGGAGGTCTACAGGTCCCCACCTCCACTTCATCGTGCGGCCCGACGGGAAGAGCTCCGCCAACCCGATCCCTCTGGTCAACTGGTATCCGTTCGATCTGAGTTACCGAAAGCAACGCATCGCGGCCTACTCGAGGAAATGGGGAGGGGCTGTCTCTGCCCTACGCCAGCTCCCCTGGTGGGGGATCGCGCTCGGAACGGCGGCCGGGGTCGCCCTCCTGGTGCTGGCCGTCAAGCGGCCCCGGCGGCGAGCTCTACCCCTCGGATAAAAAACCGGGGGCGCCGCTCCCCAGCGACACCCCCGAGGGGCCTCCGTTCCCTAAGTGGAGGTCCCTATTCCTCAAGCTGGAGCACCACACGCCCCACCACCTCGGCGCACTGCGGTACCACGGCATTCCCTAGGCCCCGCAATCGGTCCACCCTATGGGGAAGCCCAGGAGGTGCTCTGCATGGTTCGGGTGGTGCGGGCCACCTACTAGGCTTGAGATGCTTGGTCGCACCTTGCCCGTCCTGCCTGCTCCACCACCTCGGCAGCTTCCGTAGCTGCTGGCCGTCAGGGTGGGCCAGTATGAAAACTCGCCGCCTTCTATGCCGAGCCCCCACATCAGCGGCGGACAGTCGAAGCGGCACAGAGGCATATCCGAGTCCGTGAAGGTCTCGCCGCACGCTGGGCACCCATCGGCGCCAAGTATGGTGGACGTTTTCAACGATGATCCATCTGGGCTCAAGCTCTCCAGCGATTCGGGCAAACTCTCCCCAGAGGCCCGAACGGCTACCCTCAAGCCCAGCCCCAGTTGCGTTGAGCGAGGACAAGTCCTGGCACGGGAAGCCTCCGACCAACATGGCAACGGGCTCGAGGTTGTGGGCTCCGACTTCTTTGACATCTTCATACCTCTGTGCGTTGGGCCAGTGCTTAGCGAGGACCGCCCTGGCGTATGGGTTTTGCTCTACTTGAAACACGGTATGGGCTCCGGGGATGGCCCTCTCCAGGCCCAGCTCAAGGCCGCCGATGCCACTGAATAGGGATCCGATCCTCATCCCTCCCCTTCCTCTGGCGCCACCTCGAGGGAAAGGCGCGTGAATTTGAGGGGCATATCAAGGTCGAAGACTTCCACCATGTCCGGGGGCACAGGCTCGGGGTGGAGCGTACCCAGGAGATTCCCCGAAACGAGCTCTATGTCCAGGAACACCCCAAGGCCGCCGCCTCCCCCCGTTTCTCCGGTCCACCCGTCGTCCTCCTGGGCGCGGGCCGCCGAAAAATCTATCTCCAATTTCTCCCTGGCTTCCCCCGCGCTCTCAGCGGCTACCGAAACCTCGAGGGTACAGAGAACCCGAAAGGTGTAAAGGCCGGTCGGTTGCTTTTTCATTCTTCTCCCCCCGGCGCGTGAGGCCTCCTCCATCGGTGGAAGCCGCCCCAGCTCTCACTGAAATGGATGTTGTTGCAGCTCGAGCACCTCCAGCGGCCCTTGGAATCCACGTAGAGGTCGTCCTCCCAGGCGGGCTCCTGGCAGCTCGCGCAGAGGGTGGCCTCGCTCCCGCAGTGGGGGCATTTGTGATCGCTCGGGTAGTCCTCGACGGGGGGTTTCCCGGCCTTGGCCGAAGTAGGGAGAACGACGACTGTGGGTGTATCGCTCTCAACCTGTTCGGGTGAGGTTTCCACGGGCTCCTGGACGGGAACCAGGTAGGTACGTCCGGCCTCGGACGTGCTCCGTTCGACCAGGCCGAGCTCGACCGCACGCTGCACCACCAAGGCGAAGAGGCCTCTGGAGCACCGCTGGCGCCCGAGCGATCCCCGCACGACGTCCACGAACCCGGAGGCCGTCCGCCTCCCCTTTCCCGTCTTGGTGGCCTCGAGGTATTCCCTCACGGCCGTGGCGAGCTCCTGAGCAGCTCGAGTGAGCTCGTCATCGGTGAGATTGAATCGAGAGGCTTGGGTGCTCATTTTCTTTTGCCTCCCTTGGCCAGCCCGTCCCTACCGAGGAAATCCGAATTCGGGAGCATCACCACGTCTCCGTTGGGCCGCACGATTGCCAAGCTCATCCCGAGCGCGTTGAGGTGGGCCACCAGCGGCCCTATACGGGGGAGGAATTCCGCTGTCCGTTCGATTTTGGAAATCTCCGCATGGTCGCGGTCGATCAGCTCGCCCATCGCTTTCTGGCTCAGTCCTTGGTTGAGCCGTTCCTCGCGGAGGATGCGGCCGTGGACTGTGGTGGTTTGGGCCTCTCGAGTGGCCCCGTAGCCGGAGGCATAGGGCTTTTTGACGGGGGTGTGTTTGTAGGCCATCATTCGCTCCTGTGGTTGTGTCACCCCCGTAATACACCGTTGTGAGGTAAATGGCAACCTCCCCGCCGTCCGATGCGGTTCCTTCCCCTACATTAGTCTCAGGTAGTGGCGGGAAGTCGCAAACCCCTGTCCGACCTGTCCCGTTGGGGCGCGAACCCCTGCCCGACCTGTCCAGGCTGGAGCGTGCCAGTGTCGATTTCAACGTGATACAGTCGTCCCACACGGGAGGAAAGATGGACAACCGTTCGCAGATAATCAACCCACAGACCGGGGTGGCGTTCTCCGACACCGACTCCGTTTCGGCAGGCCCGTTGACGGTGGATCAGTTTCCGTCGCTCACCGACGAAGAGCTCCGGGTGTTGCGTCTCACCGCAGAGGCGAGCCTGGCCGACGGCCATTCGCCCCAGGTGGGTGTCGCCCTCCCGTTGCAGGCCATGGTCCAGATCGTCGTCACCATCGACGAGCTCAAGGCCGAGCGCGACGAAATGGAACGGGAGCTGTGCGCTCTCTACAACGCTTGTGGGGGCCCGATCTACGGATACAGCAAAGAGGCGCTCGACGAGCTCACCGACGAGGCTCACCTGGCTCGCTTCCGGGAATGGCGAAAGAAGCAGGGGCATTGGCGGAACGACCCCGGAGAGGACGCGGTTGACCCCATGGAGCAGAACCTCTCCGACTCGCTCGCCAAGAGCTGGTCTTCCGAAGATATGGAATGGGCGCAGGAGAAGCTGGGGCTTCCTCGGCCCTCGTGTACCGGAGAGGAATGATGGGGATGGTCGATCCCCGGAGCTTCCCCAAGAGGTGGGGACAGAAAGTCTCGGCTGGTGACAGCGCCGGAGCTCTGGGGCTTTACGCCAAGACCGCCGTCCTCATCCCCACCTACGGAGCCTCCATCCTCCAGGGCCACAAGGAGCTCGCGGGGTATTTCAAGCAGTTCATGTCCCGCCCCAACCTACAGGTGCTCATCACCGATATCGTGCTCAGGAGAACGGGCCCTACCCCGGTTGTGTCTGGGTTCTACACCTTCACCTGGGGGAAGGGCGGCCCTCGAGAACGGGCCGCAGCTCGTTACACCTTCGTCCTCGAGCCAGTGCGCGCTCCGAGCGGGGACCTGGACTGGCGCGTGATCACCCACCACAGCTCGGTGGTGCCCTGATTACCATCGGAATCGCGGCCCGAAGTTGCGATAATACGCTATTATCGAGACTTGCGGAAAAGCCAGGTTAAACCTACCTTTTTGCCCATTTGTTGGTCCTCGATAGCGTCGTTCTTTCAAGGTTGGACCGTACATTCCCCCACTTTCCGCGTACTACCAATTGACGCCGAGCGTCAAAAGGGGCTTTAGGCCATGAACCCACCTACCAACAACATCTCCATCGAGCTCAACAAGGAGGCCGCGCTCAATTTGGCCGACGCCTTGGACGCCACGGCCGAGCTCTGGGTCCAGGAGCTCGATGAACCGTTCCTTTTCGATGATGGAGCGGGCGCGGATCTGGAAGAGCAGCTCGTGGCGGTGAAGTCCACGCTTCTCAAGCTCAACCAGGAGCTCCCCAAGCACTACCCTCAACTGAGCCGCGCCAATCGTCGCGCCAAAGAGGGCGCAGACGAGGATTAGAGGGGGGGAAGCGCGCAGACTTGCACAACGCAGGCCGCGAACACGGCCGCCACGAGCAATACCAGGAGGTGGAGGTGCTCGTCATGCGGGGGCTCGACTGGTTTCCAGCTCACTGGAGCTTGCGGCGTTTCTTCTTCGGCCGCACGCGCACCACCAGGAGTGCGATGAGCACCGCTATCCCCACCGAGCTCGCCGCCAGCACCCAGGCCGGCGCCTTCGCCGCTCTCTTCGCCAACGCGAAAGGGAGCGACAAAAGCGGCGCATCCCCCACTTCCGAGCTCGACGGGAGTTTGGCTCTTCGGAGGGCGTGCCCCACATAGTCGCGGACGGTGACGATGCCGGGGTTGCTTCGCTGTACCCGTTTCGAGAACTTCCGGTCTAGCTCCCACCTCATGGCGGCCGGGTAGAAGACTGCCATGAACAGGCCGTGGACGTTATTGAGCGGCCCGATCCTCTTCTTTCTCTTTAGGTAGCTCTCGACATACCGCATCTGTTGGGACGGGCTCAGTTGGGCTAGCGCCGAGGTCGAGGTGCCCATCCCCCTCGCGGTGCTGGGCATGAATTGGATGAGCCCAGTGGCACCGCTCACCCTGTTTCGCACCGAGCTCGAGAAGGTGCCGGCCGACTCGAAATTGATGAGATTGGCGAGGTCGTAAGGGTGGGCTCCGAGACGGCCGGCGACGGCGACTATCTCACGCGACAGCGCGATCCCTGCTCGAGGGTAGGCCTTGTTGATCTGTTCGGCAGCTCCCATGAGTCACTTCCCCGATCAGGCCTTCCGGTTGTTCTTCTTGAGGAAGGCCACGGCCAGGAGCACGCCGCTCACCAACTTGAGCACCGTCGCGGTGCCGCCTGTCGCTGGCTTTTTCATACCTACGGCGATGGCCAGGGGGAGCACCGGGAGCATCGCTCCGGTGAAGTAGCCGAGAGCTGCGTCCCGCCCCTCGGGGATTCCGGCCAGTCCGTCAGAAACGGCGTTACCGACGGTCGCTCCGATGAGTACGCCGTAGCCGGGGACGCCTACCTTCTCGGCGATGTAGTCCTCGAGGGACAGCCCGAAGAGTGCGGCCAGGACCAGAGCGGAGTTGTCGATCATCCCGAAGCGGAAGGTTCGAGCGAACTCGCCGGTCGGAATCAGGCCCGAGAGGTTGAGCACCGGGAGCGTGGGGATCTCTATCGCGCCGAGGCCGTCGGTGGGGTCGAACTGGAAGTCGGCGTCTTCCAGGTCTCCGAGATCGGATAGCGCCATGTTGGCCTCAGTGTGCGGGTCGTGCATCGTGCCCTCCGCCACCAGTATAACGAGGGAGGCGCCGGCTGGTTTGAGAGGGGCTCCGGGGGGAAGGGTAAAAAAGTTTACCAATGTGGAAGAAATTTTCCGCAAACAGAAAGAATCTTCTGGTCCCACAAGATTTCTTGTGGTGCGAGACGGTGCATATTCTTTGCATAATCGGGACGGGATGACTCCCCGTGTACCTTTTGGCTGCCGCATGAGCCGCAACGGGCCAGGGGTGGCACGGGTCCTGCATTGTCTGGGGCCAGGAGGGCGAAATGGCGAAAGACCAAAACGAGCTGGAGGCAAGGGGGCGCGCCATCTTGGAGGTTATCGAACGGGTGCGCGAGAGGATCAAGGAACAGGAGACGCTCCTTGCCCAGCTCGAGCGCCACGCCAAGCTCCTGGAGCTCGGGATAGACCCGAAAGAGATTTCGACTTTCAGGCTCCATGCGAATCCGCTGTTCGACGCCTACGTGACGCTCAGGTCGGGGCGTCAGCTCACGTTGCCGCGCGAGCTCTTTTTGGCCGACTCGTGTCCGACCAAGAAGTGAAACCCGTCCCTTATAGGTGAGGGGGTGATGAAAATGTCCGCGTCCATTAGACTTGAAAAACCAAACCTGGAGTCCACGATGCCCACCCTGTACGCGAACCCCTACGGATACGGCGGCTCGGGCTTCTACTTCAAGTCGCCGGAGGAATACGAAAAGAAGTACAAGGCGAATCTCCACAAGGGAGACTCCCCACCGTACGAAGAGTACGAAATTGATTTCATCGACGGGAGCGCCTTCGAGCTCGCCGTGTTCGAGGCCTTGGAAGTCCATCAGGGCGACGTGAAAAAATACTTCGACCTCCTGGATGAGCTCGACGAAGACCTGATGCCGGCCATCCACGCGCTCACCGACTATGGAGGCTACGATTTCAAGGACGCGCTTGAGAAGGCCGAAGAGGCCCACCTCTTCGAGGGCTCACTTACAGACGCAGCCTACGACTACGTGGACAGTGTTGGGTGGGAAGGCATGGGCGACTCCGCGTCCAACTACTTTGACTATGACGGGTTTGGCCGCGACATCAGGATTGAGGGGTCGATGGACCCCTCCAACGACGAGGACCAGTACCCCGTCCAGGAAGAGCCTAAGCGCGCCGACTACGACGACGAAAACGACTTCGACGAGGCGGTAGAACAATACGAAGAATTCGCCGAGGCAGAAAAAGACTACGACCGGATGTCGGACCAGGATTTGGGATACTACGTGGTCGACGACGTTTACGGTGGAGTCGAAGAAATCGGCGAGCAAAACCTACAAAACTATTTCGACTATGAGGCCTTCGGCCGAGACGCCAACCTAAATAGCGACTGGCACGCCTTCCGGTACGACGACACCGACTACGTGGTCCTGAATTGGAGCGGGCTCTAAGTCGCCGTCTCGAGCTCCCTCTTGAGCGTCACCTCGACGCTCGTAATGTCTTTCCATGGCTCGGGGAACGCCTCGACTACAACCGGCTCATACCCCGGTGAGCTCACCCGCAGGTAGAGCGGGCGGATGACGTCGGTGGTCGCGTGATCCCAGCTCGGGTGAGAGATAGCAAAGGCAAATCCCCCGGTCGCCTTGCGGGCCATCCGGCCGCGCCAGTCAGCCTGCCAGGGGTTCTTTCCCCGTCGCGTCTCGAGAGGACGGCTAAAGCCGACCCCCGTTTTCGCATCGAGCTGGACCTCGTGCCAGAGCTCGATGAGAGAGGGGACCGGGCGTTGGGTATCGTCTCCCCGGACCACCCCTACCAGGAGGTGGGACCACCCGCTCTCGTCAACATAGGTATGCGGAGCTCCGCTCCTGTAGTGAGAAGGGCACGCAATCCCCACAGTGAGCTCGTGGCTCGGGGCGAACGGGTCTACAACAACGGAGGGGGCGGGCAACACAGCCGGGCGTGGGTTCATTTCGTCTTCTTGGTGGGGCGTCGGCGGGGGGAGGCCTTGCGGCGCGGGGTCTTACTTGCGCGTTTGGTGGGGTGATTCTCTTTCGGCTCTGGCGCCGAGGCCTCGACGACCTGGGGCTCGAGCTCGGGCTCCGGCTCCGGCGCCGGAGGTTCCTCTTCGGCTACCGGCTCGGCCTCTGGGGCTTCGGGTTCCTTGGCTACTGCGACAACCGGGACGCTCTTCTGGACCTGTGCAGGTCCCAGGAGGCGAACCGAGAGCACCGTCCCGTCGTCGGCCGCTTCGACCTCGACGCTCCATGGCCCTCCAGTGATCGCGATCCCACCGCTGAACGATGCCGCCGCTGCGTTGCCGATCTCCAGGTTGGAAACGTCGCGCGCCTCCTGGGCGCTGTCGTCCGTCGAGAGCGGAGCCGCCTCCACCACCCGGCTTTCCGGAGAAGCGGCAACCCAATTCTCGGCCTGCTTTTGGATGAGCCGGGCCTGGGGCTCGGTGGGCTTGTGGATGCGGAAGGTGCCGTCCTTTCTCACCTCGAGCTCGTGCTCCATCGGAGAGAGGGCAGACACGCACCGCTGGGCGTCACGGCCGCGAATCTCACAGCAGAAGTTCCTGATGCACTCGTTGTACCGCTTGAGCTGCGTGAATCGGGAGGCGGGAATGAGGGCAATCGTGCCGCTCGGTAGTGAGAAATTCATGTCGTGTCGCTCCGGGTGGGGAAGGGGATAACCTTGTTGGTGGTGGGGAGGGCGGGCTCGGCCGGTCGGTCCCGGATCTGGTGGAGGATGAAGGCATCCTCTATCCCGTCCTGGCACGCCTCGAGGACGTCCCGAAGAGGGTCGCAGCTCATCGCCAGGGCCGCGCAAATGAAAAGCTCGGGGAGAAAGTCACAGACTTTTTCGTTGGGCCCTTGCTCGAGGAAACTGTGGATGGCGTCGGAGAGCTCGAGCTCCGGCGGCTTGGTGAGGTGTCCACGCGGACCGCTCCGGAGTTGGTATGCGCCGTTCGCTGTCGTCTTGATCACCACCCCAATGGACTGGAGAAGCAGCGCAGCGGCCTGGTCCCCGAGCCTTTCAAAAACGGGAAGGGGGGCGGGGGTATGGTCGAGCTTCATGGGGCTGTTCCTCCGTTGCTCATCTTCTCACGAACTCCGTCGAGACGTTGCTCGCGGAGCTCCAGGCCGAGAAGTAGCAGTAACCGGGTGTACTCCGCTCTTCCCATCCCTTCGGAATCGGCCGCCTGCTCAATTCGGCTTTTGAGCGTTGGATGGACGCGCAGCGACAGGTGTACCGATGGAGCCTGCGACATAAGAACCTCCGTGCCACGAGCGTAACACGGTCCGGGTGTACCATGCTAGCGCCGTCGGCGGCTACCGGCCTTCCACAGGGACATGACCAGGAAGTATGCTCCGAGAGTCACCACGATTTTCTGGATGGTATGGCGCGGGACCTTGGGCGCGGAGAGGGGCCACTCGACGCCTCGCCTGGTTGCCGAGGCCACCATGGCCGCCTCGCCAGCTCCGTAGCCGTTCCATGGCGCGGACGACCTCTGATAGGTGCCAGGGGCACCCACACGAACAGCGGCAGAAGCCTCTACGAGTCCCTTACGCAAAACACGGGCGGCTTGCCCGATCTCATGCTTCGGGCGACCATCTTGATAGGCTGTCCACAGTTCCCGTACCTGTGCCGGAAGCGGTGAGAGCAACCCCAACTTCTCCCCTTCTGTGTCGAGGCGCACTGCTTCTTCAAGCAGTGCCTCCGTGGTGAGCAGATGTTTACGGATGCAGTCAGGACAGTGCTTCTGGGGATGACCCAGATGGTCCTCCAGCAAGAGCAGTTCCTTGGCGGCTTCCCGCAGGTTGAAGAGGGGGTTCCTCAAAGGAAGCTGTGCTGCGTGTCTGGCGGCGACCCGCACACGGCCGCGACCGCGCTCCAAGGCTCCCCATCCGGCGGCCTCGAGCTCGGCGCCTGCCCTGATGTAGGGCCTCGGTCGGATCTTCTTGTGCCAGACCTTTCTCCCTCTCATGGGCCTCATCAGGACGGAAAGCACCCCACCGGCTGCGGTGCCCGCTGCGATGGTCTGAACCCGAGCCTTCTTCGACCCCTTGGCCAACATGGCGGCCAGGAGCCCCCCGGCTCCCGCGTAAAGCAGTGCCATCCCGGTCCCTGTCTCTTGGAGGGGAACGAGAGGGTCCGGGTAGGTGGTATCGCCCAGGCTCACTAGAACATCCCCGGACCGATCCCCACGTTGCCGAGGCCTCCGCTCCAATAGCCCTGGTCGCCATACCCGCTAAGGGACTGGCGGTGCTGCTGGAACGACTGAGCTCCGCCCCGGCGGAACATTCCGGACTTTGCCTGGCGACGGGTGACCTGCTGGGGTGCCCCCATGATCTGTCGGACGAGGGCCTTGACCTGGCGGCCCTTCCCCCGCTTCCGGAGACTGCGCCGTGTGCGGGAGATCATCCTGGTGAGCTTGCTCTTTCGACCTCTGGGGGGGTACGGGAACCGGCTTACACGAGACACCCAACGACGACGACCGCGACGTCCGCCACGGACCTTCCACAGACGCATCCCTTTTGAACGGGCCTTCATCAGAAGACGGCGGAGCCGCCGTAGTCCTCGGCCTCGACGCCGACGCCCTACCGCGCGGGTAGGAGCTGCCCCAGTGGGAACCGGCATATAGGCCTGAGCCTGGTAGGATGGAGCGTAGCTCTGTGCCATCGGGAAGGCAGGCCGGTATCGCCGTCGCTGCCGCCAGGGCGCACCCGGAGCTCGCCGATAGGCGGAGCTCACGCTGGGGGGTACCAGAGGACTCACCGAGGGAGCGGTCGCGGTATATGAGGGCGAGAGGCGGGCTCCCATCGTCGGCGGCCGAACTGAGGGAATCCCCGGCCGGCGAATCCCTCCACGGAGAAAGGCGGGGCGCATGTGGCGCTCAGCTCCAGGGCCGAACCGGTGGCGTGGCCGTCGCAGGGCCCCGTAGCCGTCATAATCGGCATCGGGAAGCATGGTTTTCATTCCGATCAATGGCATGGTTTCTCCTTGAAATCTAACGACGTCGCCGTCTGAATGTTTTGATGACTAACTGCCATCAGCTACAACCCCCTCAATGGCCCCAGCCGGAGATGGTCTTATCGACCGCCCTCTTGCCTGCGAAAAGGGTTACGAGTCCTGCGCTGATGCCGACGGCCGTGGCGGTCTGACGGTCCTTTTTCCTCGAGCTTGCAGCTCCGAACGCAATCGCGGCGATGGCCACCAGGGCGGACCCCTTGGCGATTTGGTCAGCATCGACTCCAAAGGTTCCGAAGCCGTCGAAATCATCGTCGTCGAAATCGCCGAATCCGTCGAGGTCGATGCTCTCGACCACTCCCTCTTCGTCATCGGCGTACATGTCCCCGATCCCGAATCGGCTCATATGGCTCGGAACCTGAGCTCCGACCTGGCCACGGACATAGGGATGGTAGCCAGCTCGAGCCGGCCCGTAGGACGGGGTGGGATAAAACCGTTGGTAATTGGTGTATGGGGTTTGGGGCCAGGTCGCGTACCAGGGCGCATAGCGTGTCTTGGGAAGGTCCACCCGGCGATAGGCCGGTCGGGCTCGAGCGGCTTGTATCCCTCTCAGAGCCAGCACCGCCCACGGCTTGCCACGGGCGGCCTGAGCGCGAACCAGACCGAACCGCCGAGACTGGAGCTTTGAGATTTGCAGGCGGAGGATTCCCGCAGCTCTCCACCGGCTCTGCGCCACGGCGAGCCGTAGGTGAGCTCGGCGCACCTGGATGGCTCTGTGAAGGGCTGCGGACCTGGCATGGGGACTCCCAGGCGCAAATGCGGCGCGGCGAGGAACGACTAGCCCGTAGCTCATGCTGCCTTCCCGTCCATGAATAGCGCCAAGAGAGCGGCAGCGCCGGCCCCGAAGAGGGCGGCCTTGTACTTCTTTTTCTTGCTCCCCTTCGTGAGGACATGGGCGAGCCCGGCTCCGGCCACCGCAAAGAGGCCGGTTCGCATCGGTCCCTTGGCGGGGATCATCCCCTGGACGTCTTCCCAATACCCATCGTAATCGTCGGCGTAGAAGCCGAAGCCGTCGGTTGCCTCGGCTACGTCCCTGAGTCCCTCACCTTCCTCCCGTCGGTCGCGGCGTTCTCTGCCGACGTCCATGATATGTTGGGCTGCCTTGCCGCGTCTGCCGCCGCGCCCGGCGCTTCGTACCAGCATCTTCATGCGGCGCTTAGTGACCCTCGAGAGCCGTTGGCGAAGCCGGTTGGCCAGTTCCTCGTTTCCGGATTCCTCCGCACGCTCGATGCGCTTGCGGATTCTCTGGGAACGGTTGTGAAGAAACTTTGCCTTGCGCTTGAGGCGCTTCTTGCTTCCTCGACGGCCCCACCGCTGCCGGTGACGGCCTCCCCCACGAAAACGGCGGCGCTGCCAGGGCCGTCGGCGCTGCCAGCGGCGACGGCGCCATCCTGCCTGGCCATACCCGTCGAGAGCCAGCTCGAGCTCGCCGAGGCCGTCGAGGCCGTCCTCGACCTCCAGTGCTCCAAAGTCTCCGAATCCGTCGAAGTCGTCCTCGAGCTCCAGCTCGCCGTAGGGTTCTGCGTACATGGTTTTCATCTCCTGGGAGGGCCGACGACGGCGCGAACGCCCTCGTCTATTGTGATAGTGCGTAACGCTCCCCGATGGAATACGCCGGGAGGCGACACCCTCACCCGGAAGAGTTTAGCGGTTTCGTGGACCTTTTTGGAGGGGAACCCGTGTTCCTTTGCCCATTTGAGGGCGGAACGGCCGGTGAATTTCCCCTTTGAGAACATGAGGGACTGAACCTCCGTGGGCGCCCGGTGTCTCGGATTGGTGCGCTGCCTCCGGTTTCGGAGCGGAGGACGAGGCACCCCGAGCGGATTGAAGAGCCTTTGTTGTTCCTCCCTCACCAGGGCCCAATCGGCTCGGAGCGCCGGAGGCTCCGCACAACATTCCCATCGGATCTTGTCCAGTTTGGCCAGAGCCGGATCGCCGGAGTATTCGCCTCCAGCTCGAGCTCCGCTCGGCTTGGAGCCTTTCACGAGGGCCACGGGGCGTAGCCCTCGGTCCTGGAGCGCCTTGTAGCTGGTGCCCTTTTCGTCCGTGAGTTGGAAGGTGACGAGCATCCCTGGCGCGTCCGGGTCGCCCCGCTTCGACCGCTCCAAGATGGTGATCAGTCGCGAAACCAGCTTGGATGCCGCTCCCTTCACGCTGCCGTCGGATGCCACTCGGGTGAGCTCCACGACGTTGTGCGGGTCGAGGCCGCCCGCGACCACCCTGGCCTCCCTGGAAAGGTTCCCCGTCGGAGTGTTCGCCGTCGCCACGGCCACTAGCCGGTCCCCCTTGTAGAGCCCCAGGGCGTAGAGCATCCCCCTGGCGTTGAGGTAGGGGAGCGCCGAATGGTGGGCCTCGATGAAGGCAGAAGCGACCTTCTTGTCGATATTCACGAGCCGGAGGTCTTGTTTGTACCCAGGGGTGAGGGAAACGAGCCAGTCGGTCATCATCGCTCGAGCGGCCCAATAGGGGACCTCTTGGGAGCCCCCCGACTCGCCTCGAGGGGCGAGGATCGGTTTGGTCGGCCCCTTGCGACTCTTGGAGGCCCCAATTTCGACCGGGAGCCTCCACCCCCATAGGTCCTCTCGTGTCTCCATCGCGGCCTTCACGGCGTTGATCGAGAGCCACGCCTTGTCGTCCTCAGTCAGGAGATTGCCGCTTGGTCCCCGCTCAGGAGCACCGACCAGCTCCGCCAAGGTGAGCTCCAGGTCCTCACGAGTCGCTTCCTCGAGGGCGCAATCGTGGTTCCAGGGCACCCCCTCGATATCACGGAGCTCCACGCAGTAGGCCAAGGCCATTTCCTGTTCCTCCATGTAGGTGAGGGCGTTGCCTACCATCCGGTCCGCCATCACGAATGGGCTCTCCCCTCCCCAGGCCTTTCCGAGGTCGGGAGGCGGCTTGTACCCCTTCTCTCCGGGAATCGGCGCGCCCTTTGGTCCGAACAGGTCGATCCAGTGCCCTTCTTTCTTGAGTCGGTTCTGGATGTATTGGGGCCCTCCATAGAGCTCTCCGACACCGTAGACGATGCCCCTCCGTTTCGTCCCCAGCGAATGGGCGAGTCGAGCCCCGGCGCAGAAGTCCTCATCTCCCAGAGGCCACATTCCGGTCATTTCGAGAGGGAACCGTCCGAATCTGTGATGGAGAAACCTCTCCGTTCCGACCTTCTCTGGAGATTCTCGAAAGGGGATGTCGGTGTAACCGAGGGCCTCGAAAATCTTGCGGGCCACAGCTCTCCCCAGGTTGACGGGGACGCCGTTTCCGATCTGGCCTACCATGCGGCCCCGGAGCGTGGAGGGCTCGTAGTCTTTCCAGTTTCCCTTCTTTTTGTAGGCGGTGGCGCCGGGTGCAAACTTGTACCAGGCCGGGACGTCCTGGAGCTTCGCCACTTCCCGGACGGTGAGGAAGCGCATCGTCCTCACCCAATCGAAATCGGAATCGTAGGAGCTCCGAGGCATTGTCTCGGAGGTAGTGGCGAGGCCGTAGGGGACGCCTTTCCTCCAGGATTTCGTCACCACTGGAGCCGAATACACAAACGCCGTCTTGGCTCCGAGCTTCCGCTGTCGCTCGGGCTCCCCAAGAGTAACGATCCCGTACATGTCCGTTAGAGGCTGTCCCTCCAGAGCTTTCTTGGTGCTCACCTTGGAGCGGACCATCGCGTCCGTGAGCTCCACCTCTTCTTCGTTTTCGGCCATTTGGTAGTGGCTGCCTTGCAGACAATTGCTGCAACTGTTGGCGAGGTTTCCGATGTTCACGCAGGAGTAGAACCCAAACCCCCCGCAGCACCCTGTCTGGAGTCGGTGGGACGCCGTCACCCAATGGGGAAGGTCCCCGAACATGGAGGGAGGCTTCCTCGGGTCCCGGTGGGTTGGAGGGGGGGGCGCGCGGAGCGCAGCGCCCCAGCTCGCGCCAATGGGCCACGCGACGAAAAACACCCGCCTCCGCTGTTGAGGGGTTCCGAAGTCGGCGGCGTTGAGGGTCCAGACCGTGCCCTCGTAGCCGGCCTTTTTCATTTCTCCCCACCACCAGGCGCGGTATCCGGCGAATTTGTCGGCCATGATTCCGATCACGTTTTCCATACAGACCACGCGAGGACGGGACTCGCGGGCCCACCTGACCACCTGGGGGAACATGTCGCGGGGGTCTTTGGCTCCGAGCGCAGCTCCAGCCCCGGACCAGGGTTGACAAGGCGGGCCCCCGGCCAGGAGATCCAGTCCTTGATCCGGGACCATCGGGGTCCACTCGAGGGCATCGCACACCTCGAGCGGGCCATCCGTCCCCCAGACGTGTAGGCGCAAGGTGGCGAGCGAGCTCACAGAGTCTTTCATCGGGATGGGGTCGCCCGTTCCGTCGTCCGCCTCGCAGGCCTGGACGATGGCCGCTCCCTCCATCTCCAGGGCGAGTGTCAGGAGCCCGGCCCCGGCGAAGACGTCGGTGGCGGTGGGGAACAGTAGACGGCCGTCCGTTCGATAAATGGAGTCCGGGTCCGAGGGCAACGTGGAGGCGGAATTTGGGCGGCTGTTCCGGTGTCGCCTGGAGCGGGCACGAGGCGCGTTTCGTCGGTTCCGCTCGGGCTCCTGGTCCATGCGGTCCAGGGAGCCAGGGATTCCGAACTGGAGCCAGAGATTGACGAACCGGTCGCAATCGGAGCAGCACCCTTGGGGGGGCATGACGGGGTTTTTCTTGGTCTTCTTGGGGAACTTGATCGCGCATTTGGCGTATTGCTTCTGTAGAACTGAGTCCGGATCTGCGTCTGGGTGCCGCTCGCGCCAAACCTCGACCGCTTCCGGGAGCAGCAGCGAGAGCCGTTGAGAGGCATATTCCTCGTCGATGGCCTTGAGTTGGTCCTTGAGGTCGGCTTTCACTTGGTCCATCAGGAACCCGTATTCCTCTCGGACTGCCTTCAGAAGGGGCTTGTACTCGTCGGCCTTGAGCCCCTTGGCCTTCGCTTCGGTGCGCTTCTCCGCCAGGGCCGCCTTCTTTTGTTCTCTTAGGGACAGCATGGTGGCGTCCCGGTCCACGCGGGCGCCCTCCTTGCGGTCGGCCTTCTCCTGGGCCTTGCGGCTCATCCCGCCCCCCGCGAAATAGAGCTTAGGGTCGCGCCTGGTGCTCTCGAGCTCCGCTCGCGCTGCTCGGTCGAATAGTCGCGGGTAGAGGACCGACAGCGCCCACCACCAGCCGATAGGCTGGTAGGGGCACATCCAGCACCCGCTCTTTCGGACGTCGCCGAACCCGCAGGCGTCCAGGTAGGCCTGTTCGTCTGGTTTTGCGATCCCCATTTCGGCCAGGGGATAGGCCTCTGTCACGTAGGAGGCCGTAAAGCACCCGACGTCCCCTCCCTTGGCGAGGCGGTCCGTCTCATCGGCCGCGAGCCCGATCAGGTTTACGTGGGGGGTGCGCCTGCCCGAGCGGACCTCCACACCCCAATTCCGGTTGGTGGCCCACGGTCCGAACTTCTCGACGGCCAGGTCCTCTGTCACCTTTCGGATGGGGGCGACCTTGTGGTTTCCCGTACAGCTCTTGTCCGAACGGAGCGGAATCGTCCCCTTCCATCCGAAATCAACGAGGATTTCAGGGCGTAGGTGGTAGACCCCAGCCGCAGCTCTCCCTTCGATGGTGTCGTACTGGAGCCTGCGGTCTGCCCCTCCGGGAGCCCACCAGGCCCGTTCCGCTTTGAACTGGTAGCCGCCTTCCTTTTTCCACTTGGCGGCCTGCCGCCTTGCGGCCTTTCGGTTCTTGTCCTTGGCTGCGGCCCACTTCTTTCTCACGGGCGCGAGCAAGGCCGATGTTTGAGCTCGGTCCATCCCTTTCGCCTTGGCCTCTTTTTCCAGGGCCGCGACTTCGACCTTCTTTTCCTTGTCCATCTCGGCGCGTTCTCGCTCGGCTTTCCGATAGAGAGGCGCGACGTTTTCCTGGTAGAAGACCTCCCACCCGGCCTCTGTCTCTTTCCTCCCCTCTTTCATCGCCTCGAGCCAACGCTCCAGGAGCACACCGGTCTTGGAGCCGGGCTCCGGCTTCTCCAGGACCAGAAAGCGGATGCCGTGTTTCTTAGAGAAGGCCTCGACCCTGGGGATGAGGCGGTAGGTGTGTTCCCATTCTGCCCCGGTGTCGGAGAACACGACTGCATCCACGTCGTCGGGTCCCAGGTACTTCCCGTCTGCGAGCAGCTCGCCCTTGACAAGCAGGCACAGCATGGTGATCGAGTCGCGCCCCAGGCCCATGTTCAAAATGGTGAGGTTGCCCTCGGGGGCATAGTCAGCGTCGGCGTATGACACCCCCCCGTAGAGCCCGGTCTGCCGTCCCGGTTCGCCGGGCGTGTCTATGCCATGGAGCTCGTCGTCTTCGTCCCAATCGGACACCGCGATAACGCTCTCTGGTTCCTCGTCGTCTGGGTCGGCCGGGTTCCACATTCGGATTTGCGCCTCTGTCGCACCCTCCAGGGACGTCACCGGGATTCTCACCTCGTTTCCGCTCCGGTCGAAAACTACGAAAAAATCGGGGCCTTCATTCCGTCCTGTCGGTGAGCCGTCCTTTTTTATGAATGCCTCCTTTGGAGCGGCCACCCATCCGTCGAATTGCCCCTCGGGTCCGATTCCACGGACCCTTAGAATCCCGTCGTACTGTTCCGCGTGCCATTCGCTCGTTAGGTCGGGACGGAGCTCAAGGGCATGTCTGATCGCTCTGGCTTTGGCTTTTCTCCCGCGAAACCCGAGCTGCTGCCAGTCGAGATTTGAGACTACGTGAAAACGGGGATGGTAGCTGGAATCCTTGCCAACAAAAGGTTCCTGATATCCGGTGACGGCCATATCCGGGTTGAACATCCGGCCCTGCCGAGCTGCCGCGTGGGTCCGTGCCGCTCGCCGTCTGTTTTTTGCGAACTTGCGGCCTCGAGCTGTGAGCGCCAAGGTACAGGTGTCCGTTCCGTAAAGCGTCTGTGCGCCGGGTACGCACTCAACGCGCTGAACAAGCCCTTTGTCCAGGAGCTCGTCCACGCCGGGCGGAAACCGACCCTCCTTGTTGGCTGCGTATCCGGTGGTGCCTCGGAGGTAGAGTCGTTCGAGGATTCGGCTCGCCGCGACCCGAAGACGGAGCTGGCCTTTCCGGTTTAGTAGCCTTTGCTGTGCAAGCGGGGCGGCCCTCATGTCGCGGTCGTTTATCCACCGTTTGCGATTGGTGGCGTGGGACCGGACGCGGTACTGCATCGGTGTCCCGCTCCGCAACGACATCTTGGGCCTCGGATGCTCGCGCTCCGCGACCACCGTCCCTTCGGTTTTCTGCCATCCTTTGGAGTCGGACCATTGATGGAAAAAGACGGTGTCTCCGATTTCGTAGCGCGGCCGGGGGTTGGCCACCATCTGCATCTGCGAGACAGACGTGGGTCTCACGGCGCCCGGAATCTCCATTCCCAAAAGCCCGGCCAGCACCAGCGCGGGATCGTGCCCCGGAGGCGCTTGTCCCATCGCGAACTCGATGCGTTTGGGGGATTCCTCTGGCACGCTCGCGGCCCGTATAGCGTATGGTACCAGGAACTTTTCGACAGTTATCGCGGGGTCGCGGGCCTTCTCTCCCTTCTTGAGGACGACCCCGAACATCACTGCGAGAAGGGGGAGCTCGTCGAATAGGCTTTTGAACTTCTCAGCCATTTCGGTGCCTTCCCCGAGCTGCACCTGAGCCGCCGCTGCTTCCACCAGCGCGACGGTCTTTTTGTCCGACAGC
>Ga0209434_1000545_pt1 | contig 17898 bp, 23 predicted proteins | sample ETNvirnome_2_300_FD_184068 | JGI IMG/M metagenome (GOLD analysis project Ga0209434, IMG submission 184068) | Marine viral communities from the Pacific Ocean - ETNP_2_300 (SPAdes) (version 2) | ecosystem: Environmental > Aquatic > Marine > Oceanic | place: Pacific Ocean | collected 2013-06-22
GGGCCAGGTCTATAGTTTAATGTCGATGATATCTGACATAAAGCATTCCAAGGTTAAGGTCGCGACCATTGCGCAAGGAAAGGCAATGTCCTGTGGCGCTGTGTTGTTCAGCTTCGGAGAGGAAGGGCACAGATACATGTCCGCCGACGCAACCCTGATGATTCACGACGTTAGTTCTATGGGCTGGGGCAAGGTTGAGGAGATCAAAGCAGACGCAGAAGAAGTCGAGAGACTGAACCAAAAGATATACCGCATGATGGCAACCAACTGTGGTCAGCCCGAAGAATACTTTTTGGACATTGTGCATGAGAAGGGACACGCCGACTGGTTCTTGGACGCGGAAGAGTGTAAGAGCCACAACATGGCGAACCACTTGCACGTTCCCGACCTAAAAATCAGCGCAGAAATTAAGTTCAAGTTCGGATAGAAACTACTTGACACGCCCGCATAGATTTGTTATATTAGTAATACCAAAGGAGGTAATGTGGCAAACACATACGAAGAGAAGAAGCGTTACGTGAAGGAATACATTCGGTCATTGAACGCGATTGAAGAGTGCATCGAGCCCTACAAGGAACAGAAGCGTGACTTGCGGGCAGAATTTAAAGAGAACGGTTGGCTCAACACCGACGAGATTCGGGCGGCAGTTAAGGCTTTTCGTCTGTATAAGGGGAAGTATAATATCGATGAGATAACAGAAAACTTCAACCTCATCACAGGAGAGGAGTAATGATTGTGGAATATGCGGAGGTGCGCGTGGGCGCGCATTCTCCCACCCGGGGCCATCCTTCGGACGCCGGATTAGATGTGTACTATTCTCCGACAGAACCGCCAGAGAACATCCCAATTCAACCAGGCGAAAGCAAGGTCATCCCTACGGGGTTGCGCTTTGGAGTGCCACATGGTTACATGTTGGAAGTGAAGAACCGTTCAAGCGTGGCAGCAAAGCGCAGCCTCATTGTGGGGGCATGTGTTATCGACTCTGGCTATGACGGAGAGGTTTTCATCAACCTCCACAACATTGGCAAACAATTACAGGTCATTAAGCCCGCCGATAAAATCGCACAGCTTGTTATGATTCCAGTAGTAGCGTTCCGACCTGTACAAAAAGAAGACGGCCGTTTATATGACGAGCCTATTACTATTAGCGATAGGGGCGCAGGAGCACTCGGGAGCACCGATGGATAAACAAACACAACAAACAATGTTTAGCTCAAAGTCGAAGGAGTGGGCTACCCCGCAACATTTTTTTGACAAGCTGAACAAGCGCTTCGGGCCCTTTACTTTGGACCCTTGTGCTAATTCATCTAATTATAAGGTAGCTAAGCATTACACCGAAAAGGATGATGGGTTGGCTCAAGATTGGGGAGGGGAGACGGTTTTTGTTAACCCCCCGTATGGGCGCGCCATTAAAGATTGGATTAAGAAAGCTTATGAAGAATCGCAGAAGGAAAACACAACGGTGGTGATGCTAATCCCTGCGCGCACCGACACCAAGTATTGGCATGAATTTGTCATGAAGGCGAACGATTTACTCTTTGTAAAGGGGCGCCTTAAATTTGGGAACGGAGAGAACAGTGCCCCCTTCCCCTCGGCCGTCGTGGTTTTTGATGGAACAAGGCGCTCCGCCTATGCTGACTTTCCGCGCATCGGAGTGATGTAGTGAACAGGCAGCAACGCAGAGCGCTAAAGAAGAAAGGAATTACAGAGGAAGAAGTAAAACTCTCCGATAAAATTTTTCTATTTAATAAGCTGCCTGACCAGTGTAGTGCCTGCGAGAATCCATTTGACAAGCAGGACAGAACTATGGTATTCTCTTGGAAGGTGGTAATTCACGAAGAAACAATCAGATTGTTTTGTCCTCCGTGTCTCAAAGCCGCTAAAACTTATATTGAGGAGAACGTTGATGCCGATTAATCGATTATCAAGAGGAGCGTTGCTAAAGCTTCTCCGGGGAGACGTGTTGGAAGATGGAGTGTGCGTAATTAAATTTTATTCTAGCAATTGCCATCTTTGTCACGCCCTCAAACCTACTTATGAAGAAGTCTCTCAAGAGTATGAGGGGCTACATTTTTTTGCCTTTAATATAAAGGACGATCCAAAGATTACTCAAAAACTTAACTTCAAGGGGGTGCCTATGATTTCTTTGGTTAAAGTATCCAAAGGCACCCACCCAGAAGTAAAAAAGATTACTGAACCTAAGCCGCCACATAAAACTACGTGGTATACGGCCGACGACATTAAAAATTTTATAGAGAAGGAGAAATAAAATGTCAAAAAATTTATACGATGCAACCATTATGCAATTGAGGGGAAGAGCGTTAGAAGCGTACGCCACATTAGATATGCTTTTTAGTAACCCCACAGCCATTCCCGATCATACTGAATGGTCAGCTGAAATTGTGAAGCATGCCGAGATCCTGGCAAAAAATGAAAACGCCATGATTACGCTGCAGCAGTATTTCGGACCGCGGTATGCACCTGTGGCACCTGCCCCGGCTGCTCCCGCTGCATCAGCAGTGGTCACGCCCGAGACGTCCCCCACGCTAGCGCGCGCCGTAAAGAAGGCGCCCACGACGGGAGCAAAGACAAAGAAGAGCAAGAAGGAATGAGAGACTCACTGTCGTACGACGACGTATTACTCGTCCCTCAATATTCCACCATCCGTTCTCGCGCCGACGTAAATACCGCGGTTGATTTAGGGAAGGGGGTTTAAGCTATCGCTTCCCCTCCTTTCATCGCCAATGGACACTATTACAGAAGCGCCTATGGCGGTGGCGATGGCCAACGCTGGTGGAGGTGCTGTCATTCATCGTTATAATTCAATCGATGAGCAATCGCAAAAAATTAGGACCGCGGTGGCCATAGCCACACGAGCCCGCATACACGAAAACCCTTCTAACGAAGAGGCGCCCCCAATTGGAGCAGCCATCGGAGTGTATGGAGATTACATCGAGCGAGCAATTGCTGCGAAGGAAGCAGGTGCTACCTTTTTATGCATCGATGTAGCGCATGGCCACCACATTCTAATGAAGGATGCCCTCGGCATGCTCAAACATACTTTGGGAGAGGGCCTGCATCTGATGGCCGGGAACGTAGCAACGCTGAAAGGAGTCAATCATTTATCTGACTGGGGCGCAGACTCAGTTCGGTGTAACATCGGGGGAGGCTCCATTTGTTCTACGCGAGTACAAACAGGACATGGAGTCCCGGGCCTGCAAACTATTATGGATTGCGCACAGACCGACCGCAACGTAAAAATTATCGCTGACGGGGGAATTAAAAACTCCGGAGATCTTGTGAAGGCTCTGGCTGCAGGCGCAGATGCTGTCATGTGTGGCTCGCTCTTAGCGGGTACCGATGAAACTCCGGGCAAAATTCTGGAGGACAGTCAGGGGTTCCGATGGAAAGTATACCGCGGCATGGCTAGCAAGGAAGCGCAAATTGAATGGCGCGGGAGATATGCCTCCGATGAAGGGGTGTCATCTCAGGTGCCCTACCGCGGCAGCGTCAAGAAAATCTTAGAGGATTTGGAGACAGGCATCAGGTCCGGGTTTTCCTATAGCGGCGCCCATACTTTACGCGAGCTTCATGCGCATGCGCGCTTTATTAGGCAAACTAGTTCGGGCATTAAAGAGAGCGACACTCATATCACCACGAGGAAATGGTGATGGAAGAAATAGATTATGGCAATTTAACCAAGCGCATCGTCTTTACAGAAAACGATCATCGCCAAGCTAAGCTATTAATACGGTGTAAATATGACAACCTCTCACAGTCCGATTTCTTTCGCCACATTGTGACCGGGTACATTACCGGAGATGAGCGCATTCAAGGTTATATCGATGAAGTCAAAAAGCGCGGAAAACTTCGCCGGCAAAAATCTCAGATTTTGAAAAAAACAGGTAAACAAAAATTAGAGGATTTTGGGCTAAGCGATAACGAAGTGGACAATATTTTCGATCTCTTAGAAGAGGAATTTCCAGAACTATGAAAGATGGACTATTAACATGTGCGAAACATTGTATGGATACAAACACGCATTGTGCGAGCCTTAAGTGTCGTTTTTGGATAAATTATGAGAAGGAACATGATTGCAGTTTGGTGTCTATTTATGTTAACGGTCGGATGACCTTAAGACAGGTTGGAGAACGGCTTGGAATTTCCTTTGCGAGAGTAAAACAAATTGAATCGCGCGCTCTGGAGAGGCTCAAGAATAATCCGATAGCAGCAAGTTTGTTTTTTTAAGGTATTTACTTAAAATTATTACTATTTACATTTGAGTTTACTATTTTAAGGAGATTTTTGTAATGGCTCGTAAAAAACTATTGACCGAAGGTGAGATTCGACGCTTCATGAAACTCGCTTCGATGAGGCCCTTAGGAGCTTCTAAAATGCAGGAAATGGGCGGCTATCCCGGTGCCCGCGATGAAGAAGAGATGGATCTAGACGCTGAGATCGAGGGCCCCGCCGGCGAGGAAGATGTTGAAATGGACCTTGAAGACGAAGGCGGCGAAGAAGAGATGGAAATGGACGTCGAAGAGGAAGGCGGTGGAGACACCGTGTCAATTGACGATTTTGTGGCCGCTCTTGAGCAGGCTGTCGAGGAAGTTACGGGCCAGCCCACCACCGCAGATCTTGAGACGGGCGGCGAGGAAGAGGTCGAGGGCGAGGAAGAGATGGAAATGGATCTTGAAGAGCCCGGCGGCGAGGAAGAACTTGAAGTCGGAGAAGAAGAGCTAGCGATGCAAGAAAGCCGCGCCTGGCGACGTCGTCGTCTGAAGGAAGGCGAAGGCTATAAGCAGCGCCTCCCTCAAGAGGGAGAAGCTTCCGAAGAAACGCGTGAGGAAGAAAGCGACGGCCCGGAAGAGGAAGAGGAAATCGTTAACGAAGTCTCCCGACGGGTGGCTCTACGACTCTCTAAGCGCAACAAGGACGACCAGTTAGCCGAGCAGTTGGCAGATCGCATCATGCGTAGGCTTACAAAGTAGTTGACAAAAACTTTTAGAGATGTTATAATTAACCACCAGCTGAAGTCTGGTGGTTAATTGTTTGAGGTGCTAAAATGGAATGGTGGATGCAATTACTGTTGTTTGTTTTCGGGTACGCAACATGCAAAACATTCTATTTCTTTGCAGCAGCACGCAGCAGCGTTAACATGTTAAAAGTGTCACAGCTTTTAAGCCTGGCTATGCTAGCGCGCGCCATGGAAAATTTTGCATATTCCAAGACCATCCGCCTTCACTACTTGAATGAAACCAACGCTAGCGACCAAAACAGGCGCGCCTTCATGTTACTTCATGAAGACGAAGTGAAGAACTTTAAAGCCAAATCTATCGCTCAACTAGTTGAACTGCATCCCTCTATTTTTAAAGAGACGCTTGAATTTGAAGATTGGCCCACCGGAATGAAGTTTTTAAATACACATCAGACCGCGGTGTGGGCTATACTAAAAGGGAAAAAATGATTGATGACATCCGCCAGAAAGTGTGTAATATTATTACCGGAAAGGGAAAAGAAGAAGAATCACAGAAAGTTCTCATTATTGACCGCGCCGACGCGTCCAGCGAAATAGAAATACGAGCAATTGGTCTCTTCACCGACATCTCAGAAGAGAAAGTAGCAGAAGTGGTACAAGGATTATTGTTTTTCAACGAAGGGAACAAAGCCTCCGAGGAAGAACCTCAGCCTATTGACTTTTATCTCTCCACATACGGGGGTAACGCTGATGATATGTTCGCGTTGTATGATATTATGCGGATGGTTGAACCTCAGACTCCTCTGCACACAATTGGGGTCGGCAAGGTAATGTCGGCTGGTGTGTTATTGCTGGCCGCCGGCACCAAAGGGCAGAGGCGTATTACGAAAAATTGCCGCATTATGATCCATTCTGTAGCAGCCGGCAACCATGGAGACCTCCACAATCTCGTTAATGAAATCGAAGCCTTGCAGGACCTACAAGAAATGTACGTAAATTGTTTAGTACAGGAAACAAAAATGACAAAATCTCAGCTGAAAAAAATGCTGGAACGTAAGGTGAACGTCTATTTATCTGCAGAGAGAGCAGTAGAGTTAGGAATTGCAGACATCATCGTGTGAGGATTGGGAATGAACGAACTACAAGAACTATTAAATCAAGAGTATAGAAAAAAGAAAGACTCGTTAGTCACGCCCGTTGATCTATTAGAAATGATTGAGGACGTGATGAATGATGTACTTGAAACCAATCTTTTAACCGAAGCTCCAAAAAAGAAGGCTGGTCAACAGCAATTAGCTTTCGGTAAACAATATTTTAAAGATGCTGAAAGTTTAGAATTTACGTATCGGGCTATTCCGGAAATTCCCGTCTCCGAGTTGGGGTGGGCATCGTTAGAGAGCAACGACGAAGGCACTAGAGCCAAGCGACAGCAATTGGAGCAATTCTTAAGCCAGATCAAGGGAGAGAATTTTCAAACCAAATTAAAGAATTTAAACGAGATGCTTAATAATCCGAGCAAGTTTATCCAGAGCGGGAAAGTACAGAGCAAGTCTCCCGGTGAAAGGATTGCCATGATTCTCGCGTATTTAATTTTCTTTAAAACTCTTACCACAATTATTACTAACTTTAATGCTGCCTCGGCAGGCTTTAATTTTGAATCCTTTTTGGGGGTGTTGCTGGGGGGTGGTCAAATTGCAACCGGCAACAAGACGATTGCTGATCTTAAATCTGCGGCGCGCCCAAAGGCACCTAATGGGATCCCAATTAGTTTAAAACTATACGCGGCAGCAACGGCGAAGGCTGGAGGCAGTTACACCGATCTGGTGAATGATTTAACCCTAGCCGATGCACCGCGAACAGGGACAGGCCAGGGATCTTATATGCAATATGTGGTGGCGACCAAAGATTTAAGTGGAGAAGGATTGCAGACGGAGGGGTTGATTAAGTTTTATAGGTTCAACCTTACTTTGGAAAACATCTTTCAGGTTTTTGCTAATAGTGGAAATGCCGGTAAACTCAATCATCAAGATATCAAGTTACCCATGGCGGTTATTGATGGCACCATTAGGTTGGATAAAGCGCCCCGACCGCCGCGCATGCCAGACATGCAAACACTGGAGTCTCTTTTCCTAGATGCGGCTCGACGACGAATGCCTGAGCTACCGGAAGAACTTTTCCAGGCCATTAATTATGCGAAGGCTCCTCATTTATTTACAGATATTAAAAGTAAGCGCCAAGGAGCTTTTAAACCGGGAAGGGGAGGTAAAAAACTAGTAACCTGGCACGGAACCCCCAGCCCGGGCAAGACAGAAGATGGCCAAGACGCCGATCCAGGCGAACTGGGTTTGGTTTACGATGGTGCCCCCCTCTTAAATATTTTACGAGCATCTGCCCGTACGGGACACATTTCGCCGGAGAATTTTGAGAAAATATGGAACGTCCTCAACGCGGCCCACGAGGAAGCGCTCATCAAAGTGCATGAGTATCGACAAAAGCTCAACCAGATTCAAGCCAATTGGGGCCAGGAGAAAGACGCCTTCGCCACTACCCAGCAATCTTTGGATTTTTATAACGAACTTCGTAACCGACCTTCTCTCCAACAACGGGCTCTTTTATATTCTTTTGGATATCAACATCGCAAGCAATTTGAATTAAACAAAAAGGATATCCTGGGAATAGCTCGATTGGCGGGCTCTTATAAGGCTTATGGAACAGCCGCCACGGGAACCGAAGGCCAGCAAGATGTCGAAATTGGGTGGTTACGCATTGGGCGCCAGGAAGTACAAGAGATGTTAAACGAAGTGGTTACTGAAACCAACGCGGCTGTCTTTGAAATATTTAGTAGCCTCAAAACATTAAACGATAGCCTGCAAGAGTATTTTGCCGGCGCGTTGGAAAACTCTCAGCCGGCAGAGACCGCCATCAAAGCCGCCGCAGATATTAGCACTAAGACTGAAGAAATCAAAGGATAATTAAACGTGAGGTATTAATGAGTCGAGCATACGACAACACACAAGATTTACAACAGAAAATAATGGACGGCGCTAACCTACTAGCAGATAATGTAGCGTCAACACTAGGCCCCAAGGGAAGAAACGTTCTCTTGAAGGAGAAGGGTAAAGAGCCCTTCATCACAAAAGATGGTGTCACTGTCGCACAGTTTGTCGCCTTAGAGGATCCGTTTGAGGATGCAGGCGCACAGATTATACGCCAGGCTGCCACGCAAACTAATAATGACGCCGGTGATGGCACAACAACCTCGACCGTTTTGGCGAGAGCAATCCTCCGCGAGTCACAAAAGTTTATTGCTTCGGGGGTATCGCCAATCGAACTGCAAAGGGGAATTGATATTGCTGTCAAAGAAGTGACAACTAACCTTATGGCCATGGCCACTCCGGTTACAACCACCGACGACATCGAACACATTGCGACAATTTCCGCCAACAACGATTCCGCCATCGGTAAATTAATTGCCATGGCTGTTGACCGAGTAGGACAGGACGGGTCGATTACGATTGAGGAGTCTCGCTCGATTGAAACGTTACTAGATGTGACCGAAGGCTTCCGCTTTGAGGCTGGCTATTGTGCGGGGGCTTTCATTACTGATGAGCGCCGCGGCGTTATGCACTTCGAAGAGCCCCTGTTGCTCGTTACCGACCACAAAATCACAACCGTGGAGCAGGTGCTTCCGGTCTTGGAGATGGTGGCTCGCGAAGGCAGACCGCTCGTCATGATCGCAGAAGAAATTGAAGGACAAGCTCTCGCGGCCTTGATTATGAACGCAATGCGTGGCACTTTAAAAGTGGCTGCTATCAAGGCTCCCATGTATGGAGAAGAGCGCCGCAACACGCTCGATGACCTGGCACTCTCAATGGGCGCAACTTTTATCACTCGTCAGAGTGGCCGGAAGCTGCCCGAAGTGAAGATGGCTGACTTAGGGACCGCTAAGTTCATTGAGAGTAGTAAATATCAAACCACTATAGTGGGAGGTAATTGCAATTTTGAAGCAGTAGAAGCCCGCATAGAAGCGCTTAAAACGTTGATTAAAGATACAGATGGTCTATCAGAATGCGAGCGCATCCAAAGTCGTGTCGTTCGGTTAGCATCTGGCGTGGCTGTCATCCACGTTGGAGGAGCGACCGAAGTTGAAATGACTGAAAAGAAGCACAGGATTGAGGATGCCTTGGAAGCCGTTAAGTCTGCTCAAGAGGAGGGCGTTGTCTGTGGCGGTGGAGCAGCGCTCCTACGAGCGTCCGATAGTTTAGTTATTGCCGCGGAGAACTCAGAACAGGCACTAGGGGGAACCATAGTGCAGCAAGCATGCCAAGAACCTATTCGTCAAATGGCATTAAATGCTGGAAAATCTCCTGACCTCATAATTAAAGATGTGTTGGCTGCAAAAAAGAATCATGGCTGGGATTTTCGTGACAATTGTTTGACAAACATGATAGAACAGGGTATAATAGATCCAGTGAAGGTTACTCGTACAGCGCTGCAGAACGCCGCCAGTTGTGCGGGAACCTTAATTACCACAAACTATGGGATAATTCAAACAGGATAATACAATGATTTTTTCGTGGAGCCAAGGCGAGTTATGTTATATCCCCCAAGGGGTAAGACTATACAAAGTAGATTCGCAGGGAAGTACGGTAGATTTTTTATATGTCCAAAAGCCCACGACTGCAGTTGTTTTCGGCGGAGAGCCTACTTTTTTAAGTTTGCAAGTGCTAGCCCATGGTCAGAAGTGGCAAGTTTTAAAGAGCGACATTTATCCCATGGAGGTACCACATGCTTATTAGACTAACTGAAGTATATGGAAACGGCGTTATTGCCGCCAATCCCAAATACACGTTGCGTGAAGTATTTATTAATCCGGAACATGTAGTCATGATTCGAGAAGAAGTAAAAATGCAACAATTACACGAGAAGGGCTGCCTGCCCAAAGAATTAAACCCCCAACATCGTTTTACCAAGCTTACTATTAATCGGGGACACACAGGCACAGAAATTGTGGTGGTAGGCGCGCCCGAGTTGGTGGAACAAACATTAAATGCTAACAAAGAAAAACAACTGTTGAGAGGGTAAATGGGTCAGCGCATCAACATTCAATATTCAGTGGACATGGACGAGTTATCGGAAGAGGTGGAGCGCCTCTTGACGGGAGCCTACAGTCATTACGGGGCCCTCGCCTCTTTATGCGCCGTAGACTCTCAGATGCCAATGCTCTCCTACGAGACGATAGAGAACATCGACAAAGTTCGTCTAGAATTAGGAGCCATCGATTATCGTCTGAATGACATTTATAATATTATTAATGGTTATCTTTCCTATCGGGCGCAGTCGGAAGCCACTCCCCCTGCGTCGATCTCCGAGGAGGAGACACTAGAAGATAAACTCGCTTCTTTTAAACAAATAATATCTGGGGCGGCGGACCAAAATGAAGACCCCGATTAAAGAAGTTAATCAGTTTAAATGTACATCAGAAATAAAGCGTAAGATACCCAAAGGAAGCGTTGTTAATTCCTTTTTATTTTTTGGTGGAGGGCTAGAGCTTAAGCTCGCACAAAGCGACCGATTTGTAATTGCACACACCAATCGGTATGTCGTATATGAATTTTGGCACTGCGCCATGCAGGACCCTCAACGTATCGTAGAGATGTCCAAGGCGCTTTTTCCTATCGATGATCCCAACACCTTCCACATTTTACAAGAAAGCTGGCCCAAGTATCATGATCCTTTTGCGCGCTCAGCTTTGTTTTTCTTATTGAACCGGTGCTCTGAGAGTGGGTGGATTTCAGCGGGCAAGTTAAATAAAAAACATTTTAACCCGTTGGCTCTCTCGCATCTTTCGCGATTTAATCCTAAAAACTTTTTTATCCTCTGGGATAAGGAAGAGGAATTGGTAGACAACATTAAAGACATTAAAGAATCGGAGTATCTACTTTTTCCCATTGGGGATTTTAGTTATAACTTTTTTGAATACGGCAAGAACAAAGGGTACGAAATGTCTACTGTACATCATAAGAATTTACGGGAAACTTTAAAAACTTTAGATAACAAGTGGGCACTCATCTACAATTATCATCCTCAAGTATTACGTTTGTATAAAGATTTTAATGTGACAATGATTAACAAGCGCGGCCGCGTGACCGGATGGAAACAGGATTGCCAGGAGGTGATCGTTGCCAACTTTTAAACTGCTGATGGCTTGTAGCTTCTTTATGATAGGTCAAGGCTTGGGGTGGTTTCACCTCAATAGTCAGTTTGTATGGAAGTGGTGGCAGGGGCGCCCATTTCTCCCTCTCTTCCTCTTTTCCCTCCCGGCCGCCTTGTGTTTTTGGTACGGAGTGCAATTAGCATATGAAGAAATGGGGGAAATATGGGGGCCCCGCTTTTTAATGTTTGCGTTGTCCTACGTAACTTTCCCGCTTCTTACGTGGTATTTTTTACACGAGAGTATGTTTACTACTAAAACCTTATTGTGTGTGAGTCTTTCCTGTATTATCATGGCTATTCAACTTTTTTGGAAATAGGACTTGACACTACACGTTGCCGCGGCTACATTATCCTTGAAAGCTCTGTCCTGCACAGGGCTTTTTTTTTATGATATCATCAAAAAGCAAACTATTTATAGTGTTGGAGTACGTTTAAATGGACATAGCAACCGGAAGTTGGTTTGAATATCTTAATGAAGAAGTAAGATTAGACGAGGGGGTAAGAGACATCGGTCTCCCCGATTTTGTGGCAGAAAGTATTGAACAGGCTCTGCCCGACGCAGACGAAAAGGCCAAAGTATGGATGGGTAACGTCTGGAAAAATATGACCTATGGCGACGCTGCAGCGCACCGTACGGAACTTCTTTTTAACACCCTCAATTTTCTCATCGATGAGTATGGAGAATTGCAGTCCGATAGTGTCGCCAGTCAAAAGCGGGTGACGCGCTACAAAAGTTTGGAACTTGACCCTACCCGCTTTCACGGCGCCCACCTCCACCCGGAGCACCGCCTGGTGGATCCACCACCGCCGGCGGTACCAGCCGACCCGGACTGGGAAGCCCAGCACGTAGAATTCGAAGAAAGCCTCACCAGAGAGGAGATAGTGCGCCATCTTTTAACCGAAGAAGAAGGCGAAGATCTTCCCATCCGAACCGGCCAGAATGCTCACCAGATTCGCACTTGGCGCAAAGTCAAGCTTGTCATTAAAAATGTCCGAGATGTTATTAGGGATGAGCCCATGGGGAAATGGAAGAAGGCATTCAAAAAAGCGGCGAAGGCCTTCTACAAAATTGAATCACTTGGTACCGAGGAAACTCGGAAGGCCAAGGCAGAAAAGACGGCCCACTTTTTAAGCGGAGTAATCCGAGACGGCTGGGTAAATTTTCAAAACACCTACACAGAGGTGTTTGCGTTCCTTAATGACCATCCTTCGAACTACGATGAAATTAAGGATGAGGACATTTATGAGGCCGCAGCCAGAGCAGAAGAATACTTCGAAAGCAAAGAGGATCCAGAGAACATTATTCATACATTTGATGATGGATCTTATTGGTACGATCTGAAAGTGTCTAATTGCTCGGTAGAAGCAGAACGCATGGGCCATTGCGGAGGCGATAGCCGAGGACAATTAGTTTCGTTACGCAAGCCCAAAGCCAAAAGCAGGGCCGAGTCTTCTTCTTATGTCACGATGACGTGGAACCCTGACGAAAACATCCTTTATCAAATTAAGGGTCGTGGCAACGAGCCGGCGCCCGAAGAAACGTGGCCCGCGATTTCGTGGTTTGTTAAAAACCAAAGAATTGCACGCGTGCTAGAAGACGGGGAGTATGCTGGCGACAGCGCAGGGTTTGAAGAATTGAATAGGTATCTTCAGAAAGAGAATCCCGGGCTCTATGTTCCGGACAATATGCAGGAGAAAATGGAAGAGGCCGAGGAAGAGGCTAGACGTTTGCTGGGGAATTATGGCGCTGGCGGCGCCAACGACAACTCCTCCTTCAACATTAATGTGATTAATCCACGCGACGAGTGGGGCGACGAAGCAGCTGGGGCCCCCGTGTTTGAGGCGTCCGCCGCTTTAAGCCTGCAAATTCCGTTAGGATGGGAAAACTATAAATTCGATCCGCGTACGTCAACGAATTTTATTGCCGTGCTATCTTCTAAAAAGCGCCGCGGCACATACCCTCAGGTCGCCCACCGGTGGGGCGTCGATGATGAAAGATACAAGAGCATTCCTAAAGGCGATCCTACGTGGGGATACGGCGACGCCACGCAAGACTTTTTAGAACTCTCCGGCCTTGAAGAGCTTAAAGATGATCTTCCAGGCGATGAGCGCACGATTGGTTATGACGTAGATGTGATGGAACCCTTTGTCCCTGGATGGGAACATGGAGATCCGAACCCGGAGAAAATAGCTTTCCTAAATGTCGAAATTACATGTAGAATAGAGCCCAACGTTACCGACATTAATGATGTGGAATGGTTTTTCGATGAGATTATAGACGAGTTTGAAGACAAGTATAGAGCCGTTGTTGAAAAGGTGCGACGGAATCTGGCAGAGGCGGGCTACGCCGCGCGTACGCCTTGGGATCATCAGAAGACTTCATTAGAGGATGTGGTCATGCTTAAATCCTCAGACACTAAAAACTTTGACCTCTTTGAGCCTGACAAGGCCCACTTAGAGTATTGGTTTACAGATCCCGACGTTCCCCGCCGACCCGGGTCAACCGTTGGAATCTATGAAATAAAACTGCCCACTAAACTCTCGCGGGATGTGTTTATTTATTGGCCTTTTAGGTTCCCCAACGGCAACGTAGCCATAGGCGCAATGCAGGCCGGCCCCCGCCCGGCGTGGCAATTTTTACATAAATTATTTGGTGCCGGCGATCAGCGGCCGCTACGAGGTGATGGCGCCCCCGGGGGAAATCGATGGGGATCACGTTCTATCGCGATGAATCGTAACGAAGCCTTTACAAACGAGAAACTTAATAAGAGCCTGCGACACGAGTTGATGGCTTTGAATAGGCAAGCCATTAGAGCCACCCAGAAAGGACAAGAGGAACTCCCCTTTGGCGATAAGTATAAACGTCAACCACCCCCGAGGCTGGATGTAGCCAGAGACCTGCGACTCATTATTCATCACGCCGGCGTTAGTATGTCCGACAAGCCCATGCAAAATGGACTCGGCTTAGGCTATGAAGTGCGCGTGGGTATTTCTTCCGCTGATAGTGTAGAGGAGATGGAGCGCACTAAAGAATTTGTTGAGTTTTTGAATGACAATCCTCAGATGGTGAAAGCGGCCGCCGAAGAAGTTATCATGTTAGAGATGATTGAGCCAATTAACGAGATGGCAGAGGAAACCAAAGACGGGGTAGTGAATGGAGCGTTCCGTGACAAGATGTCACAGTTAATTGAGGGGGCGGGATGGGCGGACGCGGCTAGGGAGGGGAGCCGAGTCGCGGAAAAGATCATCCTAATCAAAGACTGGATGAATGCTAATTGGAATCGAATGAGCGATGTGGAGCGGTATGTAGCAGTGATAGACTTCCTCATCCCGATGTCTGATCCAGGCAGAGCACTCTTTCCCTTCCAGGCTTCTACTATCTACTATCAGCCCGAGAACAGAGTTGGGATGCCCGAACATAATCCGGACTGGGTAGAACTGGTAAAAGCAGAAATGTTTAAGAGAGGGTATTCGGCTGAGATGGCCCATAAATATACGGAGCCGGTGACGGGGGCGCCCCGCAAAGTTCTCCCCATTGAAGAGCCTCCTCCTGAGAGGGCTCCCGAGCCGCCAGATCCAGAAGACGAAAGGATGCAGGCGCCGTTTAATCCTCCCGTACAAGCAGAAAGCATTGAAGAGCAAATAGAAAGGATTGACAAACTCTTGACAGAGAAAGATCCGCTCTATGATCTGCGGATCTATAAAGTCCGCGTGAATTGCGCGGTGAATAAAGACCGCGGCGGCGAGGTTCAAGAGGTTCAAACCGAAATGCGAGGGATTCAGGGGGTCACCACTATTCGCACATTGGGTGATACCGTACGCGATACTCCCCAGCAAACTTTTATGACCATGGAGATCAAGTTTGAATTAATCGGTGCAACCGGCCGAGTTCGTTATCGTGATAGGGTACTCATCCCTGGGCTGATGAAAATTAAAGGACTAACCATTGCAGGGCTCTCGCGCATTCATCGCACGAACGTGAAAGGTTCTATCCGAACTGTGCGCGAAGGAAATGTCGGGGCGGGATTTGGAGGCCGCACCGGGCCTGCCCAGCAGCAGGACATGATCCAGAAGATGGCCACACCGCGCTCCAGCTTAGAAGACGCTCTGCAGGACTGGGTGGAGGGAAGTGTGATGGCGTATGATGTTGCAGTGAACGCTAGAGACATGCGGTACACCACGATGATCCCTGTCAAAGAATTATTGCCTTATATGTCACGGGAATTCCGTGCACCCATGGACGCATTTAATGGAATGTACCAAAACTTCATTCAGAACGGCGCCGAGGCTCCCATCTATGTGGCTTTGGGGAAGAATGGGAGAATTAAAATTACTGGTAACGAGGACATTCTCTGGTTTGCAAAACGCTCTGGACTAGCGGAGGTTCCGGTTTTTATCAGTTATCAGCGGCAAGCTTAAAGGAATAAATATGTTAAACACTCTCAAGCTTATATTCTTGGTCACAGTGGGACTAGTGAGCGGGTTTGGAATGGGGCTGGGAGTGGTGTATAGTGTGGAAAAATCCCATCAAGCGCCATCGATGGCGGAAGCTAGCAATTGGTCAGAGGACGTAATTGCGCGAACGTTGCCGGTGGCAGACCAAAAGGCTATTAAAAAATCACGCTTAAGCGCCGTACGGGTAATGTCTCTCTCAGAAGATCAAGAAACTTTTTCGGCCGCGAGTGGAACCTACTTCACCACCGGTGGACGCTATTATGTGCTTACGGTCAACCATGGGATCGTGGGGCCCTGTCCTCTCACTAAGATCAAAACAGAAAATGAATACGTCACCTGTCTTAATTATGTGGAACTGAATGCTGGGGTAGATTACGCCATCATCGAAATCGAAGAGCTTACAGAACGAGTCCCTTTGAAATTCCCTCAGGCATTGCCTAAAACTTTCCGGTCGTCTAATATTATGACAACCACATATTACACAGGTTTTCCGAATAGTGCGGGACCATTCACTCTAAAAGGTAATATTATTGGGTACTTGGGCCGCGACTTTATCTATCTCCAGTCGTACGGATGGGCCGGCTCCTCCGGTGCCGGCGTGTTTGCCTCCAATGGTGATTTAATTGGGTATGTGCTCGCGGTGGATGTGGGGTATACTGCTTACGGCGTAGATGTGTTGGAAAATATTATTTTTGTAGTCCCCATCACCAACATTAATTGGGACGTCTTGCAGAGATAAAGCATGTTACGTGTAGGAGATTTATTAACTGGGGCGCCCGTGATCAATCCTGGGGTCAGTTGGTTCCAGGCGCAGGCCTTGGACGAAGGTTTTGATTATTATGAACAACTAATGGAGATGCCGCTGGAGGGATCGGCAATCATTCGGGACACCTTATACGGCGAGATTAGAATTCATGGTGACATAATAGACATGTGTTTATCCCGCACTTGTTTGGTGGTAGCGGAGACTGTTACGTTTGTTAATGAGCGCCGAGAGGATTTGTGTCGAGTTTTATGCCACACCTTGACATCCGAAGAACGCTATGAGTGGAAGGACTTATGGGTCAAAAAAGGCATTTTAGAGTTTGTGCTAGATAATTACCCACAGTACCTTCAGAAGGTATAGGATTAAAAAATGACGAAAGAAAATAACCACAAGTATGTTGAAATATTTGAAAAGATTGATACGCTAGAAGAGGCGCTTTGTGATATGCAAGATTCCTTGCAAATTTTAAAAGACACCCTTCTGGACTCGTACGATAAAGTAATGGGAGAAGAGGTGTGCGCTGATGAAATTGATGCTGCTAAAGCTATTTATGATGTCATCGGGGAGATTTGCGTGGAATCTCTTTTGGATGTTGATTTTAAAGGAGAAGCCTAATGAGCGACGAGCTTGAATTGATCACCGCTACCACCGAGACGGAGCCGGAAGATTTAAAACCTAAAAAGCCGAGCAATCGGGCGCCCCAAGGTATTCGTACGTTTACCGTGTGTCGGCAACATGATGAAACTGGAATCTCGGGAGAGGGGGTGGTGATGGAAGGAGTTATGTTTGCTACCGGTCATACAGTTATTCATTGGTTAACGCCGGCTCCCCGCGGTTCAATTGCGTTCTTCGATGCGTTTGGAGATTTCATCAAAATTCATGTTACGAGTCACCCCACCAACAACACAATTATTACGTTTGAAGATGGTGAACAAACTATTTATGAAGGAAAGGAAGACAACTAATTGGCTTATAAATATACCACTGGCTCTTTACGCCAAGGAGACATCTATTATGAAGATGATCGCCTAGGCGAGCCCACTTATATTGATTTCGGGATGGATACAATTTCGCTACGGCCTAGCGGAAGTGCGATTTTAAATGTATCTGCCTCGGCAGTGGGTATCGGCACAACGTCGCCCAAAGTAAAGCTAGACGTCGTCCACGACCCGACTTCTTTAGCAGATGATACCGGCGGCGGGGAAGTTGTAACGTTTGGCGGCGAGGATGGTAGCGATGCACTGGCGGCTGGTAAGTTGATGTATTTGCATTCGGGAGGTGATTGGAAATACGCAGACGCCGATGCTGTCGCAACTAGCGGCGCCGTATTGTTAGGAATTGCGCTGGGTACTGCTGTATCTGATGGGATCTTACTCCGAGGCTATTTTGATGCTACAGCTATTCAAGGCTCTTTTGTAAAAGGAGGCGTATGTTACATCTCAGAAACAGCCGGCGCCATAGATTTTACCGCGCCTTCAGCTTC
>Ga0209434_1000546_pt1 | contig 17854 bp, 25 predicted proteins | sample ETNvirnome_2_300_FD_184068 | JGI IMG/M metagenome (GOLD analysis project Ga0209434, IMG submission 184068) | Marine viral communities from the Pacific Ocean - ETNP_2_300 (SPAdes) (version 2) | ecosystem: Environmental > Aquatic > Marine > Oceanic | place: Pacific Ocean | collected 2013-06-22
ACTGATATCATACCATTCAGATTATCACTTCAAACCAGTGTGGGATGGTACTGAAGAGAATATACGAGAAATAGAAGCATTTAGATTGCAATTGAATATACCAAAAGAAAAAACATATATCATGCCCGCCGGTGATTGTAGGGAAACGTTAATTGAAATGTATCCAAAAGTTTTTGAACTTTGTGCTGAACTTGGTTATAGAATGACGGGTAGAGATCATATAATAGCTTTTAATACTAAGAGAGAAGTTTAATGCAAATAGCATTTATCCCAACAGTTCATACGTTAGAAACTGATAATACAGATTATCATATGGCGTTGACTCATTTAATTTTAAAATATCCACATTATAAAGAATATTATAGCAATATTAGTGGATATATAATTTTAGATAATTCATTAATTGAATTAGGTGGTAGTGTTGATATAGAAACTGTTATTGAAGCGGCAGAAATGATAAACCCAAATGAAATAGTATTGCCGGATGTGTTTTTAGATTGTGCTGCAACGTTAAAAATAACTGAAAAAACATTAAATAGATTAGATAAATTAGGTGTATCTGTCGAATATAAATTACAAGCAGTTGCTCACGGTAAGTCAAAAGATGATTGGCAATATTGTTGGAATGAATTAAGTAAAATTGATGAAATTGATTGTATTTCAATTCCTAAAGTAACAACCACAGTTTTTGGTCATCGCGGAGATGCAATTAAATATGCGCTTAAACATAATTTATTAGATAAGGAAATTCATTTATTAGGGCTGTGGGATACTATCACAGAATTAAAAAGTTATACTCCCAAACAAAAAAAAGCAATAAGAGGTATTGATACAAGTTTTGTTATACATAGTGCAATATCGGGCATGTCTTATTTAAGAAATGAATTTGATAAACCTGATTATAAGATTAATTTAGAGCATGAATATAAATTTGATAGTATGAAATTGGTAGAAGAAAATAAAAAGTTTGTACTTGATATTTTAAAATAAAGAATATAATATGAGAATAGCATTTACAGGCGCCCAAGGAACTGGTAAAACAACATTAATATCAAAGTTAAAATATACATTACCAAATTATGTAATATATGATGAAGTTGTTCGTAAACTAGTTAAACGAACAGGAATATCGATTAATAGAGAAGCGGATGATTATTCACAGATAGCAATTACAAATGAACAAGTAAGGCTAGCTTCAGAATCATATTTTAAAAAAGAAAATGCATTATTCGATAGATGTATAATTGATTCGCATTCTTTTACAGAGCATGATTATAAAGATGGCTTGGTTTCAAAAAAGACTTATAATTATAGTCAACAGATGTTCTTAATGGTTTTTAAGTATTTTCCATACGATTTAGTAATCTACATACCACCCAAAATAGAGTTAATAGAAGACGGCGTCAGAGATACAGAAGTTGCATATCGCGATGCAATTGATAAGATAATGAAACGGCAGATATTAAGACGTGGAGTTATATCGCATACTTTAAAAAGCATAAGCTTAGAAAATCGAATAGAAGAAATAAAATTATTATTAATGGAGTCCTAAATGATAAAAGAAAAAAAGATATATGGTCATTATGCTAATGGTAGTACACCAATGACAAAGGAAGAACAAAATAAAGTTATCGAAGAAGCCACAGAGGCTTATAGCATATTTATGGATAAATTAAAATTACGGAATTGGAGAAAAGATCCAAATAGTATGGATACCCCACGAAGAGTTGCTAAAAGTTTTGTAAAAGATTTATTTAATGGATGTTATATCGAGCCACCAAAAATAACTGCATTTGATAACGCAGATAAATATGGTGGTATAGTATTCCAAGGAAATATAACAGTTCATTCAATGTGTAGCCATCACCATTTACCTTTTGTAGGATATGCTCATGTAGCGTATATTCCAAAGAAAACAGGTAAAATAATCGGTTTATCAAAAATGAATCGAATCGTTGAATATTATACTCGTCGGCCACAAGTGCAAGAAAATTTAACTGAACAGACACATAAACATTTAGATGATGTTATTGGTGATAATTTAGGAGTTGCGGTTATGATTGAAGCAACTCATTTTTGTGCAAAACTCCGCGGAGTAAAACATAGTGGCGGTGTTATGAAAACATCAAAATTATCAGGAGTATTTTTAGACCCATCTGATCATCCAGAAGGTAAAGATGCTCGCCAAGAATTTTATGATTTTATTAAAACAATGAAAAATGAAAATTAAGGAGAAAAAAATGAAGAAAAAAGCAGTCATTAGTATTAGCGGTGGAATGGATTCTACAGGATTAATGCTTCATCTATTAAGGAAAGAATATGATGTGCATGCACTAAGTTATAATTATGGTCAAAAACATAGTTTAGAGCTTAGTCGTGTTAGTGATAATTTACAATACCTTAAAACAGAAGGACATAATATTCCGTATACAGTTCTTGATTTATCAACTGTAATGGGGATGTTTAATTCAGCGTTAACACGAGAAGATTTTAAGGTTCCTGAAGGGCATTATGAAGAAGATAATATGAAAGATACAGTAGTACCTAATAGAAATGCTATTTTTACATCAATAGCATATGGGCATGCCTTAACGCTATCGACCGACACGGATTCAGATGTTATTTTATGTTATGGTGTTCATACCGGCGATCATGCCGTATATCCAGATTGTCGTCCGGAGTTTTATGATGCTATTGAACATGCATTTAAGATTGGTAATTGGGGATCTGAAAGAGTATCATTTTATACGCCATTTTTAGATGGGGATAAATATACAATTTTAAAAGATTCACAGAAGTCATGTGATGTGTTAGGCTTAGATTTTGATACAGTTTTTGCAAATACAAATACCTGCTATCAACCTAACGAGTTTGGCGAATCATGCGGTAGATGCGGATCTTGTAATGAGAGAATTGAAGCATTTGATAAGTTAAAAGTTGCCGATCCGATACTATATGTTAATAATTGGTATACTATTTTAGATGAAGCTCGCAAGGTGAAAGCGGTATACCAGATGCAACCATCTAATATTACTTAGCGAATAATGATAAATATGAGCGATTTTATTGAAATGTATTGTGGTATGATATTATATCCCATCCAAATTAATAAACAGTCAGGTTTTAAACTATCTAATAGTATGACGATTTTATTTAAAGATAGTTTTATTACAAAAGTTGCCTCTAATAAACTTATACGACATTATAAAAAGATCGGTATAATACCACTAAAAGGCTATAGTTAATGTTTTTAAATCCTAAACAAGCAATTGATGAAGGCTGGCTTCGTGGAGTTCCATTAGATCACGTTCAGCCAAACGCTGTTGATATTAGAGCGAGTGAACTTTATAAAGTTCGCAAAGATAGTGATTTTGAATTATATCATGAAAAGAAAAGTCACCGAGCTAGAGATAAGGTAGACGACACTGCAGAAGCTTTATGGTCGTTAAAAAGTAATAATGTTTATGATTTTGTTTCTCCGGCATATGTAGAAATGCCCGACGGAGTTGTGGGATGGCTTGTTACAAGATCTACTTTAAATAGAAATGGTGTTTTTGTTTTAAGTGGGCTTTATGATTCGGGGTTTAAAGGTCATATAAATGGCATGCTTTATAATTTAATAGGTCATACATTAATACAGCCCGAATCTCGAGTAGCTCAATTTATAATGGCTTCAAGTGATAGTTTTGGAAAGTATATGGGTGGTTATAATACTGATGAAGGTCAATTACCGGAGCAAATGGGATGAAAAAAACTTTATATGATAGATATCCTAGAACTGCTGATAAAGGTATTAAGGGAGAAAGATGGTTATTTGAAAAATTAGAATCATGTAATCAGTATATTACTGTTAAAGATTTCACGGATGTGTATTTTATGCAAAAGAATGGAATAGATGGATCAGTATATAAAACTTCTTGGTATCGCCCTTATTATTTTGATTGTAAGCATAATTTAATAAAAGAAAAAGATGGTTCGTTTCTTTTATATTTGGAGTGGGCTAAAAAGCGTAGCCGGCCCGGGTGGTTTCGAACATCAAAAGCAGATAGAATTTATCATGTGAGTGTTAATGATAATATTTCAATTTTTTATGATCTTAAAGAATTTCGAAAGTTAATAAGGAAAGAAATAACAAAAGGAACTCTTAAACCTAGATATAAAAAGCGCTCTCCGAGAGAACAGTTTTTATTAATCTCTTCGAAAGATGCGCGATTTAAAGAGTTGTTTAGGTTTCAGTTTTGAAGTAATGATGAATAAAAATAAATTAGAAAAATTTATATTAAAATATAATCTTGGGGGTAATATTGAAAGTACTAAATGGTCTGTTTCTAATGATCAATTAATTACAATATTTATTACGCCAGATAAATCGTTAATGGGAAAAGTTACTGTAGAAAATTTTTCTTTTGAAAATGCAACTTTTGGTGTTTTTTCTACATCACTGTTAAGAAGGTTGTTAAATACTTTAGGCGATAGTATAGATTTAATATTACAAAAGATAGATAGTAAACCCGTATCTCTTGAAATTAAAGATACTAATGCGACAGTAAGTTTTATGCTAGCTGATTTAGCAGTAATTGCATCACCTCCCAAATTATCAAAGCTACCCGACTTTGAAACTAAAATTAAGATGGATAATAATACTATAAATACTTATATAAAAGGAAAAAATGCATTAGCGGATGTTAATACTTTTACAATAGTTAATGATGAGAAACTTCAATTGGTAATAGGGCAGTCTACACACAATACAAATAGAGTTTATATTCCTGTTGAAGGTATTGAAGTATTTTTATTTGATAATTTTAGTTTTAATGCTGATATATTTAAAGAGATTTTATTAGCTAATAGAGAATGCGAAGTTGCAATTTTAGAAATTTCAAATCAGGGGTTAGCTCATATTGTATTTAATAGTGGGGATTATAAATCAGAATATTTTTTAACGGCTATTGTAGATTTAGATTAATATGAAAATAAAAAACGAACATTTTATTTGGTGTGAAAAATATAGACCTAAAAATCTTTCTGAATATATAGGAAACGATCATTTGAAAGAAAAGGTTCAACAATATATTGATACAAATGATATACCTCATTTATTATTATTTAATCGCAATCCCGGAGTTGGTAAGACCTCTTTAGCTAAAATTATTGTTAATAATATTGACTGTGATTATTTGTATATTAATGCATCTGATGAACGTAATATTGATACGGTGCGAGATAAAATTAAAACATTTGCATCTTCTGTTGGATTTAAATCGTTAAAAGTTATTATACTTGATGAGAGCGACGCGATCACACCCCTCAGCCAAGCCGCACTTAGAAATGTTATAGAAACATTTAGCAAACACACTCGCTTTATATTAACATGTAATTATGTAGAACATATAATTGATCCTATTCAATCAAGATGCCAACTTTTTAATATAGTACCACCATCAAAAAAGAATGTTGCTATTTATTTAAGAGAAATCTTAGAGAAAGAAAATATTACTTTTAATTTAGATGATATAGCTCTTATAGTTAATTCTAAGTATCCGGACATTAGACAGATAATAAATTCTGCTCAACGCCAAACTATAAATAATAAGCTATGTCTTGATAAGACGTCTATTATTCAAAGAAATTATAAACTTAAGCTTCTTGAACTATTAACTACTTCTGGAACCTTTAATGAAATAAGGCAATTAATCGCTGATAACTCAGTTTCAGATTATACTGAATTATATAGATTTCTTTATGACGCCGCGGATAAGATCGCACCCAATAATGCTCAAGTAATAATTATTGAAATTGCAGAAGCTCAGTATAGGGATCACTTTTCTGTAGATTCAGAAATTACGTTTATGGCATTAATTGCTAATTTATTAACTATAATCGGGAGAAAATAATGATTAAATCACCAGATTTTTCAAATACAAATACACAACAAACGAATCTTTATGATCAAATAGATTTATCAACTACAACTTCGATTCACTGTGAAGAGTGCGAAGGTAAAGCATTTAAACAAACACTTTTGTTAAGGCGATTATCTTCTATTATATCTCCCACAGGTAAAGAGATTGTAATTCCAATATCGGCATTTGCTTGCGAAACTTGTGGAAGGATAGCGCATCAGTTATTTGAAAGCGAATTTCAATTGTAGTTATGCCCTTATATGAATTTATATGTCCGATATGCGGTTATGAAGAAGAGCGGTTACAGTCGCTGTCGGATTCAATGCCGCATTGCAACACGTGTTTTGACGAAATAAAAATGGTAAAGAAAATATCTGCAACATCTTTTGTTTTAAAGGGATCTGGATTTTATAAAACTGATTATGTAGATAAAACATCTGATAAAGCAAAATGAATATTTTTGATTGGTTAAAGGAGATTCGCACTAAAAAGCGACCCTGGGATAATTTTAGTGCGAATGATCAAAAGGAATTTCAACCTTATATGATTAATAGATTTTTATCAATGGATAAATCTCTTATAGCTTTAGTTGACTTTTTTCAAAAATATTCTATTGGATTGTTAGAACCTAAAGATACTTATAAATGGTATTGTTTAATAGTACCAACCGGTAAAAAATGGTTTCCGTACATAAAAAGCAAAAAGAGCGAACAATATCCTAATTGGCTAATTAATTTAGTTAAAAAACATTATGAGGTTAATAAAAAAGATAGTATTGAATATTTAAACTTTTTTTTGAATTATAAAACTAAAACTGCCGGCAGGAAAGTACTTAAAGATCTGTTATTATTATATGGCACTGATTTAAAATTAATACAGGGGGTTATTAAAGATGAATAAACATATATCCTATTCGCAATACAGTATTTGGTGCGGGTGTCCTTTTCGGTGGAAATTAAAATATGTAGATAGTATACAGCTTACAAAGTCAAATATTTATTTAGTTTTTGGAAAAGCCATGCATTCTGTTTTTCAAAAATATCTTACAATAATGTATGAATCTACTATTAAAAAAGCTGATGAATTAGATTTACCTCAATTTTTACAAGAAGAGTTATTTGCTGAAGTAAAAAAAATAAAAGAAGAAGAGAAAGAACTTCCCTGCACTAAAACAGATTTATATGAATTCTTTGAGCAGGGAGTTATAATGCTTGAGTGGTTTAAGAAAAATCGAGCAAAATATTTTTCTAGAAAAGATTGGACATTGTTGGGGTGTGAAGTGCCTTTAAATATTAAGCTTGAAAATAATATAAATTTTATTGGATTTTTAGATATAGTTTTACAGCATAAGCCCACTAAACAAATTAAAATTATTGATATTAAAACGTCAACTATGGGGTGGAATAAGTATCAAAAACAAGATAAAATTAAAACTTCTCAACTACTTCTTTATAAAAAGTTTTATTCTCATCAGTATAATTGTCCGATTGAAAAGATTAGTGTAGAGTATCTTATATTAAAAAGAAAGTTATATGAGAATTTTCAATATCCACAACGGCGAATTCAAACGTTTACACCGGCTCACGGAAAAATTAGTATAAATAATGTTGGAAAATCTCTAACAACGTTTATTAATCAATCATTTGATGAAACCGGCAATTATAAAATGGGTGCGGTAAAAACCCCCAGTAAAAAAAGCTGTAAATATTGTGAATTTAGAGATACAAAATATTGTGACGGAGAAAATAAATGAAATCATCTCGTTCAATAGGAGTATTTTTAGATTTAGTTATTGGACCTAATGAAAAAAAGATATTTGAACAATTAAAACAATGTAGTAGACAAGTAGCTAAACAACATTTTAAAGTTCTTTTTTTTCATTCTGGGCTTAAAGAGACTCAAATAAAATCTTTTATTCAGCGAAATTCTGATGATGTGTTTTATATAAATGTAGATATTACAAAAGATTTTAATAGAAGAGTTTTTTATATGATTGAGCCCGAATCTTCAAAAATTGTAATATGGGATTTTAGATATAAATTTATGGGGAATATAATACCGGGATTAGTAGAGTATAAAAAGTTAATTAATCATGTTTCAAAGCGAGAGCGAGAATATCATAGATGAGAGTAGGAATTGTGGGCTCGAGGCAGTACACAGATCGAATTAAAATTAAGAATTTTATTTTTAAGTTGAAAGAACAGTATGAGGGTAGTGGTAAACTTAATGAAGGTATTATTATTGTAAGTGGGGGTTGCAAAAATGGCGCTGATAAGTTTGCAAAAAAATATGCTCTTGAATTAGATATTAATTATGAAGAATATCCCCCATTTCATGATTCTTATAATTTATATTGTGTTTTACCTGAACGGCTTTATGGAAAGCCATACCACGTTTCAAATTATTTTGCCCGTAATAAATTAATTGCGAAGAATAGCGACATGGTAGTTGGCTTTATTCCAGAAGGAGTTCGATCAAATGGAACAATGTCAACAATAAAATATGCAAAATCATTTAATAAAAAAACTTTAATTATCATGTAATTTTTACATTTATATATATTTATATATAGATAATAGTTAGGAGAAAGTTATATGAAAAGCGTTAAATTAACTTCAGTAAAAATTCTAGAAAGTTTATATCGTAATTTTAAGACAGTTATTGTTAACTCATCTATGTCTCTTCAAAAATTAACAAATAGATCGATTTTTTTGTATTTAAATGATGAAGATTTTAAAGAGCATATAGAGACAGCTGATCAATTAATAGTAAGCGGCAGTAATTTTTAAGTTATAGAATAATAAATTAATTACTTTTTATAAAATAGTGGAGTTGCAGTATAATGGGTAAGCGCAAAATATTGTTATTAAGTGATGATTTGAGAATGTATAGTGGAGTTGCTACTGTATCTAAAGATATAGTTACAGGAACATTGCATCATTATGATTGGGTTCAGATTGGGGGAGCTATAAATCACCCCGATGATGGAAAGGTTGTAGACTTATCTGATTCATCTAAAACTGAACTGGGAATAAAAGATGCGTATTTAAAAATATATGCGACAAATGGTTATGGATCCCCCGATTTGTTAAGACAAGTTATTAATATTGAAAAACCTGACGCTATATTACATTATACAGATCCTAGATTTTGGCTTTGGTTTTATCAAATGGAGAGGGAAATAAGAGTAACAACACCTATATTATATTATCAAATTTGGGACGATCTTCCCGACCCAATGTGGAATGAGAATTTTTATAGAAGTTGTGACTTATTAATGGCTATATCAAAACAAACTTACGGGATCAACAAACGCATATTATCAGATTATGAAGATTGGCAAGTAAAATATATACCTCATGGAGTAAGTTCTAAACGGTTTTTTCAAGTTAATTCAAATAATTCCAACTTTCAAGATTTTAAGAAACAATATAATTTAGATAAATATGATTTTAAAGTATTATATTTAAATAGAAATATTAGAAGGAAAATGCCAGGAGATGTAATTTTAGGGTTTAAACATTTTATGGATCAGTTAAGTGAAGATGATCAAAAAAAATGTGTATTAATTTTCCATACTGCCCCTGTAGATGAAAATGGAACTGATTTAAGAGAAGTTTGTAAATCTTTAATACCCGATTATTCTGTAATTTTTACTTATGATGACGGCGGCGCCTTTGATGATAAAAAAATGAATTATCTTTATAATGCTGTAGATTTATATATTAATATAGCTTCTAATGAGGGTTTTGGATTGGGGAGTTTAGAAGCTTTAACTGTTGGCACACCAATAATTGTTAATGTAACTGGAGGTCTTCAAGATCAGTGTGGATTTAAAAAATGGATCCCCAATCAAACTGGTGGTGGACAATCATTAGAATATTTGACAGCGGATGATTATATTGAATTGGGATCTAATCATCAGGGGAAATATAAAGAACATGGAGAGTGGGTAATACCTGTCTGGCCCAAAACAATTAGCTTACAGGGATCTCCCCCAACACCCTACATTTTTGATGATAGATGCGATTGGAAGGATGCAGCAGATGCGATTTTAAAGTGGTTTAATATGGGACATGAAGAACGAGCTCGTAGAGGAGAGGTAGGCAGGCAGTTTGTAGCTGATAATAATATAGGAATGGGCTCTATTGAGATGAGTGATAGATTTATAAAAAGTATAGATCAATGTTTTAAAAAATGGCATCCGAAAGATCGATTTGAATTAATTAAAACTACGGAGATAGAGAAAAAACTCCCGTTAAAATTAATAGGTGATGAATGAAAAAACTAGTTTTGATTACAGGACCATTTAGTACAAGAAGTGGATATGGGGATCATGCTAGGTCAATTTTTTATGCTTTAAATAATGCAAAAAAATATGATATTAAATTGCTTGATGTGCGTTGGGGAGATACCCCCAGAAACTATTTAAACCCCAAGAATTCTGATCATAAAGCTCTTTTAGATTGTATACTTGCAGACCTCATGCTTGAAAAACAGCCAGATATTTACATCGATATTAGAATTCCAAATGAATTTGAAACGTATGGGAAGTTTAATGTGGGAATAACAGCCGGAATTGAGACAACGGCCATTTCTCAAAAATGGGTTGAGGGATGTAATAAGATGGATTTAATTATAGTTCCATCTAAACACAGCAAAGATAGTATAGTTAATACTGTATTTGACGCATATCAAAATTTACCAGATGGGACACAAAAAAAGGTAGGTGATTTTAAAGTAGAAAAGCCGGTAGAAGTTATTTTCGAGGGTATGGATACATCTATTTTTAAACCCCTTAATGTAAAGGATGTAGATAGGAGTATTTTAAAATTAATTAATAATACTATTAAAGAAGATTTTGCTTTTTTATTCGTAGGCCAGTGGGTAAAAGGTGGCTATGGAGAGGATCGAAAAGATATTGGTCGATTAATAAAGATTTTTTGTGAAACGTTCGCTAATAAATCTAAACAGCCCGCATTAATCTTAAAAACTAGCGGCGCAACATTTTCTTTTATAGATAAGCAAGATACACTTACTAAAATAAATAATATTAAATCTAAGTTTCCAGCTACTTGGAAATTACCACCCATATATTTATTGCATGGTGATTTAACTGATGATGAAATGAACCATTTGTATAATCACCCTAAAATTAAATGTATGGTTTCTTTTACCCACGGTGAGGGATTTGGTCGGCCATTTTTAGAGGCATCAATGGTAGGCCTCCCAGTTATAGCTCCCGGGTGGTCAGGGCAGATTGATTTTCTTGATCCCGAAAATACTATTTTTATTGAGGGAAAACTTGAACAAGTACCCAAAGCAGCAGTGTGGGAAGATATAGTTATACCTGAAAGTCAGTGGTTTGTAATTGACGAACACCGCGCATATTTAGCTTTAAAATTTGCAGTCGAGAATAAATATAGTATTAAAAATAAAGCTAAGAATATGATGCATAAAAATATAAAATTATATTCTCTTGATAAAATGATGACATTATTTAATGAGATTTTAGACAAGCATACAGAACATTTAGCCACATCTATACCTTTAAAGTTGCCCAAGTTAAAGAAAGTAGATAAATCTGATAATTCAGATTTAAATAAAATTAAGCTCCCCAAATTAAAAAAAATAACTTAAAATGAAAATTATAAGTAATTGTGCTTTGTGTGAAGAACATTCATTGCACGTAATTGAAACTGATGATACTACTATGATGCAGTGTTTGTTTTGTGGGTATGCCACTTCTAATAAATTAGTTGGGGATAAGGAAATAAATGCCGAATATCATAAATTACCAGATGATATGAAGCGGTGGTCAAAAGAAAAGGACGGTCAAGTTTGGATTCCCGGCATTTTAACATTGCCGGAAGGAATGATATATCCTATAGATATTGACGGGCATATGAGTTGGGCGTATGCAGATATTAAACCCATACCACTTGATGAAAGAGAAAAATTTAATGATTCTACTGGCACAGTTTATGAGGTTTTTTATGATGTCGACAATGCGGTAATATATAAAAAGTTTTATGAATGTTTATTAGAATTAAATATTAAGGTTCGTGAGAATAGATTAAAAGATTCTCAAATTAAACTTCCCAAACTGAAAAAAATAAATGGCTAGAAAGATTGTAAAATGGGCACAAGTTCGACCCGGCGATATTATATCGTTTAACTATCAATCGAAAAAGAAAAAGCGGATGCTTGAGCAAGTAATTGTAGTTTTGAATCCGCGGTTACCCGTACTGTTAAAAGATGGTTCGGAAATGATACAAACTATTGGGTTGAAAATAAAAGAGGCACAGGTTCTTATTGTTAAGGGTGGGATATTACATACGTTATTTGAAGCTTTGGGTAACGTGCAGGTAGTTGATAAAGAAAATTTTATTTATAGGGTAGAGATAAATCGAACCTTTATTGTGAATGACATATTTGGCGTAAATGATAGATTTTATCAAAAAATAAAATATTTTGTACGCAGATACGATATTTATAGAATTTATGATTGGGAAAAGTTGCGCAAACTACCACTTTATTTAGAATCTCTTGAATTTGAAAGAATTACTGGGCGCACAGTCGACGTCTTATGAAAATATCATATTCCATTTTAACACATAATGAAACTAAGTCGTTATTAAAATTAATTGATTTTCTTGTCGGCCATAAAGATGAAGAAGATGAAATAGTTATTCTTGATGATTATTCAGATAACGAAGAAACTAAAAAAATATTTGATGTTACAGTACCGGTTTATGATATAAAATTTGAACAGCGACACCTTTTAAAAAACTTTGCTGGGCAAAAAAATTATTTAAGAAGAATGTGTGGGGGGGATTATATTTTTAATCTTGATGCTGATGAGCTGCCAAAATTACATTTAATAAGAAATATTAAATCGATTATAGAAATGAATTCAACTATTGATTTATTTTGGATTCCGCGAATAAATACTGTCGATGGGTTAACTCAGGAACATATTAATAAATGGGGGTGGAACGTAAATGAAAGTGGTTGGGTTAATTTCCCCGATTTTCAAGGCCGCATTCATAGAAACAGACCTAATATTAGATGGAAAAACCCTGTTCATGAAGTTATGGAAGGATATAATGAATATTCTTTTTTACCAGCTGAAAAAGAATATTGTATTGTTCATCATAAACTGATTGAAAAACAAGAAACTCAGAATAAATTTTATCAGGGAATAAATTAAATGTATAAGATAGGAATAGTAGGAAATGGTTATGTCGGCGGTGCAATAGCTCACGGATTTTCGCCCGCGTCTACCGGAACTTGCCAGGTTAAAGTCTACGATGTTTTACCCGAAAGAACATTGAATACGTTAGAAGAGACTGTTAATGATTCTGATTTTGTATTCGTATCTGTGCCGACACCAATGGATAAAAATGGTGCTATTAGTTTGGATTATATCCGAGAAGCTTTTCATTCAATAAGTGATATAAATGAAAGAGATGATAATATTATTATATTGAAGTCAACTGTTATTCCCGGTACGACTCAAATGTTACAGGCAGTTCACCCAAATTTAAATATTGTTTTCAGCCCTGAATTTTTAACTGAAAAATCTGCTAGATTAGATTTTATAAATCAGTCTAGAATAATTTTGGGCGGTGATAAAATGCACACATCAAGAGTTGCTAAATTATTCAAAAATAGATTTAAATATTGCCATATCATTCAAACAGATTTTAAAACATCAGAAATGATTAAATATTTCAGTAATATTTTCTTTGCAGTTAAAGTATCGCTTGCTAATGAAATGAAATTGGTTTGTGATAGAATAGGTGCGAATTGGGAAACTACATTAGAAGGAATTGCGGCGGATGGAAGAATTGGTGATTCGCATTTAAATGTTCCAGGTCCAGATGGTAAAGTGGGTTTTGGTGGAAGTTGTTTTCCTAAAGATATATGTTCATTTATATCATTCGCTGAAAATATAGATATAGATGTGAATACCATTAAAGGTGCTTGGAAAACTAATCTTGATGTGAGACCAGAAAAGGATTGGGAGTTACTCAAAGGGAGAGCGATTATCGACACTTAAAATAATGGAATAGTTTATGAAAATATTAGTTACAGGCGGTGCTGGTTTTATCGGTACAAATTTAATAAAAGAATTATTAGCAAATGGTCATAATGTAGTATCAATTGATAATTACTTTACAGGAAACAAAGAAAATCATCAAGATGGATGTCTTTATTATAAGTATGACTTATCTTATAATTATATTAGAGATGATGGTGATGGATATGATACTATATATCATCTCGCGGCATTAGCTAGAATTCAACCATCATTGAAAGATCCATATAAATCTATATATAATAATTTTGTCAGCACATTAAATGTTTTAGAATATGCAAGAACAAAGAATATTAGATTTGTTTATGCCGGCTCGAGTTCATTTCATCATGGATTATATGAAAGTCCATATGCTTGGTCTAAATTTAGCGGGGAAGATTTATGTAAACTTTATAGCAGTGTTTATGGTATTGACACTGCAATATGTAGGTTTTATAATGTTTATGGTCAATATCAATTAGAAAAAGGTACTTACGCTACAGTGATGGGTATTTTTGAAAATCAATTTAGAAATAAAGAACCGCTGACAATTGTCGGTACTGGCGAACAGAGACGTGATTTTACTCACGTGGACGATATAGTTGATGGTTTGATCAAATGTTCTAAACAACCATTTCGTGGTGAAATATTTGAATTGGGTAGCGGTGTTAATTATTCAATAAACGAAATTACGGATATGTTTGGAAAAGATTATCCTAAAAAATATATATCGATGCGGTCAGGAGAGTATGATGTAACATTAGCAGATTACACTTTAGCGAATAAAGTTTTAAATTGGATACCCACAAAAAATATAAAAACATATATAGAAAAAATAGTTTAATGATAAAAATTAAGTTATATGAATCAGAAATTCATAGAAATGAAACTACATTTCGACCATTTCTTCTCGCTCAAAATTATTTTAAAGAAATAGGGATTGAATTTACTAATTCAGGAGATTATGATTATGCATGGATAGGTCAAGCAAGTATAATAGATAAAAAGAAACCACTGAAAGAATCAATTGAGAATGGACTAGAATTTGTTTCAAAAATAAGTGGAGATTATATGATAGTGGATGGTCAGGATTCAACATCTTTAATTGGTACAGTAGATGTATTTAGAGAATCAAATGCATTATTATTTTTGAAAAATTCTTATTTAAAAGATTTTGATTTATATAAAAAGGGTTCGGCTAACGGTAGATATTATTGGGGTAAAGGGAATTATTCTGTCTCAGATATAGATGAATTAAAGCCCCGAATGAAACTTACAGGCTGCAATTGGCTACATACGGTTCAGCCAAATTGGATGAATTTTACCTCAGAAAAGAAATATGATGTATCTTGTATGTTTTCGTATCCGACAATTGATAAAGTATATGAACACGATTTATGCCAGACCGATTATTATGATCCGCATAGGCGAGAATTATTTAAAGCGCTCGGAAACAAATATAAAATAGCGGGATTAAAAAACGGTAAACGAGTTTCTCAACAAAAATATTATGAAAAGATGTTTAATTCAAAAATAATTATGGCTCCATTGGGGTATGGCGAAATGGCGCCGAGAGATATTGAATCAGCTATGTTTGGTAGTGTTTTAGTGAAACCTAATTTGGAATATATAAGTACTAAACCTTTTATATTTGAAAATAATAAAACATATATTGCAGTAGAATATGACTGGTCAGACTTAGAAGAAAAAATAGATTATATATTAAGTAATTATAACGAGCTAAGAAACCGTTTAGTTCAAAATATGAAAAAAAGATATATTGAGGAATATGAATATTCGAAAATTGCAGTACATTTATATGATATTTTCAAAAATTTAGATAGTATAGCGGTGAGTTAATATGAATTATATTTTTGCATTTATAGGCGAGTTTGGGTATGAATTATTTAATTGGCAGGGAGTTGTAAGAAAATGGGCAAATAATTATAAAAAAGATAATGATAAAATTATAATATGTTCGAGAAAGGGATTAGATATATTATATGAATTTTGTGACTTTTATATAGATATATCAGAAGTAGAATCTTTAAAATCCAGTGTTGCAGATTGTTATACTTCATATGTTTTTTTAAATGGCACGGGACCTCATCTGCCTCGTAGCGAATGGCAGGCTGCGCGCGCTGGGGAACACATTACTAATATAAAAAATGATATAATGGCATTAGTAAACGAACAAATATCGACATATAGTTTGGAAACTAAATGGGTGTGGAGTTGCGATTACGAAATTATAGAAGGACTTCATTTTGGCTTAGAGCGCCCGGGTGGAATAGGTGGCATATATAATGTAGGGCACAATCAATTAAAAGTAAATAACAATGAATATGTGAAATTGGAATATAATGAAATACAAAGATCGCTAGTGGAGGAAAAACTAGAGTTTTCTTTAAATGAAGATTATATATTATGCCAAACAGGATTTCGTATAGGTTATAGTTTATCAGATTTAAAACCCGATTATAATAAGATATTACAACAACCGCGCGATATAAAAGTAGTTTTGATGGATTTTAAAACTAATAGATTGAACGACAGCCTTTCTGCTTTTAATGTAAAAGGTGATAGGTTTTATAATATTCAGGTTTCTAGTTTAGCGGAGCAAGGTGTGCTCATAAATTATGCTACCAGATGTACCTTTTTTACTGAAGGGCATCTTAGAAGTCACACATATCTCCCGCCTATGTTTGGAAAGGATGTAGATGTAATTGCAGATGAAAAAATATTTTCATTACACGAAGCCCCCTTAAGCTTTTGGAATAAAAACGTATTTAAATTTGGAGGGCAAATGTTTGCTATACCTATTAGAGAGAGCATAGATAACAATGATTAATATTTATCAACCATCATTAGGTATGGAAGAATTAAAGGCCATTGAGAAAGTTTTCAAAAGCAACTGGCTAGGTAAGGGAAATCTTGTAGAAGAGTTCACCGAGAAAATGTCAGAGAAGTTAAATGTAGATAGGGATAATGTAGAAACTATAAGTTGTTGTACAGAAGGTTTGTTTCAATCTATGAAAATTTTTAACATTGGTGGAGGTGATGAAGTAATTATCCCTTCAATACATTTTATAGGTGCTATAAATGCAATAAAATCTTGCGGAGCCAAACCAGTATTTTGTGATGTTGATAGAAGAACATTAAATGTACATTCTAATCATATAGAAGAAAAAATCACATCAAAGACAAAAGCAGTTATGATATTACATTATGGTGGTGTCCCCTGCGACATGGATAGTGTTGTTGATCTGTGTCAAACAAATAATTTAAAATTAATTGAAGATAATGCTAATAGTGCATTGTCAATTTACAAGGAAAAATACACAGGAACTATAGGAGACATTGGTGTTTGGTCTTTTGATTCTATGAAACAAATAGTGATGGGTGATGGCGGATTAATTTATTGTAAAGAACAGAGCCACATAAAAGATATTCAGCAAGAATCATATTTAGGTTTGATGTCAAGTAGTGGATTTTCAAGTATGGCAGATAAAAAATGGTGGGAATTTGATGTTGATAGACCTGGAAGAAGAACCATAATTAATGATATCCAAGCTGCTATAGGATTAGAACAACTAAAGAAGATTGATAACTTTATTAAGATAAGAAAAAATATACATGAGACATATTCAAAAGAGTTATCAGATTTAGTTTGGTTAGATGTTCCGATAGAGATACCAGAAGATAGAACAAGTTCTTATTATATGTATCACATACAAACTGAACATAGAGATGACTTAGCAAAATATTTAAAAGATAATGGTATTTATACTACGTTTAGATACTATCCACTACATTTGGTTGAATTTTATAATGAAAATGAAATGCTGGAAAATTCAGAATATATTGC
>Ga0209434_1000547_pt1 | contig 17843 bp, 23 predicted proteins | sample ETNvirnome_2_300_FD_184068 | JGI IMG/M metagenome (GOLD analysis project Ga0209434, IMG submission 184068) | Marine viral communities from the Pacific Ocean - ETNP_2_300 (SPAdes) (version 2) | ecosystem: Environmental > Aquatic > Marine > Oceanic | place: Pacific Ocean | collected 2013-06-22
ATAAGAGTATAAGTAAATGTGGCAAATTGTCCGCCTTGATGGGCAGCTAACTTAGGGTGATGATAGCCATTTGTTAAATTGGACAGCCCGGTAGTTTTGGGCATTTCCGACATTTTATTAATAATAATTTGCATAAATTCAGTAAATTGCGCTGGATCCGAAAAAACTTGGCAACCTTCGGACCAGCTTCCGTGGGGAGGTGTGCCGCTCTTATTATAAGTTAGATCAGGGGCTTTGCCCATGCGAGGAGAGTGGGAACGGTGGATATTAATCCCATACCAGCCTGATTCAGTGGGGGACGGTGAAGAATGTTGTTCTGCATGTACTGTCGAATCCGCCGTGTTATCTAGATAGATAGTAACGGGCCCGGCCAGTTGTCCTAGTGCGACATGTCCATGGTGATCCCATACCTGCCACGAACTATATTGTCCCGGTTTTAAAATAGCTGTTCGATTGCCAGATGCGCCATGTCCGCCGGGGTGTTTCGGATTTTCAAGAACATATCTTCCTGGCTTGGTGGTGATCGGATAACTTCGAGTTTCCCAACTTTCGCCGGATTTCCATGAGATAAACATTGTATCTACAAACAAATCAGAACTGACAGTCTCTTGGGCGCGGACACCAATAAGATTAACTTTTCCATCAGTATACATGGAATAGCCTTTTGCCATGCATGCTTGAACAATAGGGGGAACATCGGGAGTAATCTCTACAGAGCCGGAACCTGCAGGAATGCCACTAACGCCATCGGCGGCAGATCCCACAGAAGACATATTACTAAATGTGCGTACTAGACTACTGCATTGCGGATCCGGAGGATTGGACGTTTCAGCGGGGATCTCTTCGGTCTCCGCCATACTAACAAAATCGCCCATTGCAGTATTCCAACTACCTTCGTTGTTGCCGGGTTGCCTAATCTTGTTTAAACGAACTCTTACCCAATCGCCCACTTTAGGCATCTGTCCGCTATAGCTTTCTTCAGATACAAATTTCGTGCATAATTTAATAGCATCTTCTATATCGGCGACTGTGGTACCTTCAGCAGTTGCCATGGCACAAGGGTTCTGTAAAAGAATGTGGGGGTTTTGTGGCCAATCCTTGTCGACAATATACCCTCTAAACACAAAAGCTGCCATCCGACTTGGGGTATTCGTAACCCCTCGTCGTTGCCGGCTAGCCTCTCTTTCGCGGTTGACCTTGGGATCGCCATATAACAAATCAGCATCGCGCGTGTTAAACGGAATAGGCGGGCTGACTACGCGTGCAGTAACAGTAATAGAATTGCCTTCAGTTCTCTGAGCGGATCTGTTGCGGTGTCGTACAGCTTCTACGGCATTGTCTAGTGACTCAAGCCCCGCCATCGTTGACGTCTCCTTGAATAATATCAAACAAGCTTTCTTTGTCTGTTTCAGATAGCTCTACGCCGCGGCCTTGTTTCTTTTGAAGCAGTGCAATAAGTTTTACTAATTGTTCGTTTGACCTTTGCATCGTCTCCACATGCTTGGCTGCTACGGGGCTGAGGTGCTTGTTTTGCTCTGGGTCGATTGCAATCTGGTTGGCAATCTCGTTTAAAAATTCCCGAGCACTTTTACGATCATCGCGGATATTGTCGAGAGCTTCGTCCATCAAAATAGTTAAATCTTTTTTATTCATACTTCTCCGTTTTCCCAGCCATCTTTAAAACTATAATATTTCTTGCGAAATTTCTTAAGCGAATTAACAATCTGCTTGGTATTGAGTCCCGTAATTTCTCTTAAGTATAAATAAATAGCCTTTTTATTAAAAATATCGATGTCTTCTTTTGACTCAAATAAGATAGTAATAGCTTGGTATACTTTAAGATCGTTCTCCTTCATTTGGGAAGTGTCCCAAGAACTTAGTTCTTTATAAAAAGATGTCCAGAACTCCTCTTCTTCTCGCACGGTAACATAGGACTCATTGGTGGAAAGAAATTCTTCTTCATAGGCTTTGGAAATATTATCATAGTCAATCTCACGTTTGTTGCGTTTCTGCTGGCGCTTAACTTTATGAATAAACCAATTTTTCGTGATTACTGAAAAATACGAAAAGGCTTTAGAGCCTTTGTTTGGATCGTATTTATCAAGAATTGTCATTAACCAAATCTTGCATTCCTCTCTTAAAGAGTCGCAATTGGGTAAATTAGTAAACTTATATGTGAAAACGATCTTATCTACCATCTCATTAAAAGCCGGCTGGATATATTCTATATATAATTGTGTGCGCTCGCGCTGATCGCTAATGCGTGCATATCTAATTATTGCTTCTTCGTGATCGCTAGTAAAATAATAATTTTTACGTCGTGTTCGCTTCTTCTTCGGCGTTGTCGTCATCTGGTGGTTCTTCCTGGTTTTGGGGCAGCTGCTCTTCTGTTAGAGATATAATGTATTCAAAAGTGTCCATTTGTTCATTAAAAGATATTGCATGCTCCAAAAGCCCTCGAAGAGTCTCATCGCCATAAAATGAATCTAATTCATATACGGTTTTAAGATGATGCGCGAAGGAATTGACCATTTGTTGAAGATCTGCTAATTCTTCTGAAACGGAGACAATCCTGACAATTGCGGCGCGTGCATATGCTAACATGCCGACGCTCAGCAATACAGAGAGTGTCAATATTGCTGATAAAATAATTTCAAGACGGGTCATAATTTTCCTTTTTAGCTTGGGCTTTTTGTTGTTTTAATATTTCGCGGTTAGCTTCAATATATTCTTTTGTAATCTCACCCACTTCCTCCTCCGGTTCGCTGCCATTATCTGTTACAATGTTGGGAGTAGTGAGTATTTTTTTCAATTGATTTTGGCCATGGCAAAGCGGACACTCAGTCATCACTTCTTTTATAAGATGAAAAATGAGTTGTTCTTTTTTGCAGCCCTCGCATCGATAGCGATAACGAGGCATTATTTAACCATCTGCTCTAAATCATCGTCAGTAGCAGTGGTCTCATCCAAACGAACAGTGGGTGGGTTCATCACAACGAGTCCATCCTTTCCTTCCTGCAGTTCGAAGCCTCTGAGAATAGGGACGATATCGGTTTGACCCATGAGCGATTCTTGGAGCGCTAGCATGATAGCGCCGAGGGCTTGATTTGATAATTGTAATTTGGTTTCCATTAGATTAATCTCCTTTAAATATTATTTTTCTAATTTTGCTAGATCTGCATCATACATCATTTTTGCTAGATCTTCAAATGTGATTGCCGGGGTCCATCCTAAAACTCTCTTGGCTTTGTTTGGATCTCCCAGTAAAAGTGGTACTTCGTGTGGCCTAAATAGACGCTCGTCAATCGTGACATGTTTTTCAATATCTAAGCCGGCGTAATTAAAAACCACTTCTAAAAATTCTTTGACAGTGTGGGTCGCACCGGTGGCGATTACATAATCGTCCGGGATTTCTTGCTGCAACATCAACCACATTGCCTCTACATAGTCTCCCGCAAAACCCCAGTCGCGCTTGGCATCAAGATTTCCTAAAGACAATTCCTTCTGGAGTCCGAGTTTTATCTTGGCTGCGGCCATTGTAATTTTGCGTGTGACAAAAGTTTCGCCTCGTCGAGGGGACTCATGATTAAATAAAATGCCGCTCGATGCATGAAGTCCATAACTCTGTCGATAATTGTTAATTAAGTGATGAGCAAAGACTTTAGAACACGCATAGGGTGATGCCGGGGAGAGACAGGTGTCTTCGTGTTGAGGATGTTCGGGATTGTCTCCGAACATTTCGGAGGAGGACGCTTGGTAAAAACGAGCATCGGGGCACGTATTTCTTACTGCCTCCAGAAGGCGCAGGGTACCCATTCCTACATAATTGGCTGTCTCTTCAGGAGTATCGAAAGAGACGCGAACATGGGATTGGGCCGCAAGGTTATAAATCTCGTCTGGCATATACTTGCGGAGGAGGCGATGCATGGCTCCAGAATCGTTCATGTTTCCATATTCTAAATCAAAATTAAGAACATGATCTCCGTTTTCGAAAATATGATCGATCCTGTCGGTAGCCAGAATTGAGGTGCGGCGCTTCATGCCGACGACGTGATATCCCTTCTCTAATAACAAGTCGGCCAAATATGACCCATCTTGTCCTGTAATGCCTGTGATTAGGGCTGTTTTATCTTTCATTGCTTCCTCTTACGTTGGGATAGTTTTCTATGAACCAGTCACACATCGTCTTTAATCCGGTTGAAAAGTCGGTGTAATTCGAACGTTGCCAGCCTAAGTTAAGTAATTTGTCGTTGTTGCTAGGTTTTTTGTATTGCCCCGATGGTTTCGTAATGTCCCATCGGAGTCCGTGAGTATGCTCTAAATTATAAGAAATCTTCTCCGCTACTTTGCTAATCGTAATCTCTTCAGTGTTTCCAATATTTATTGGATATTCATCATTATAGTTCTCAAGCAAAAAAATCAAAATCTTTGCGATGTCTCCGGAGTAAGTAAATTCTCTAAGGGGGGTTCCATCGCCCCATAACTCCGGGGTGGTTCCGGACTTCTTGGCTTCCCAAATCTTTCTTATTAAAGCCGGGATTACATGACTATCTTCTAGGTGGAAATTGTCATGTGGTCCATATAAATTATTGGGTACCGCTGTTATAAAATTACACCCGTGCTGCATGCGATAAGCGCGGGACTGTACGTCCAACATTCGTTTCGCATATGCATAAGCAAAATTGGATGAGTGCGGAGGTCCTAAGTGAATCTGTTCTTCTGTCAAGGGATAGCTTACCTTATCTGGATAAACACAAGTGCTCAATACAGATATTACTTTCTTGACTTGGTGCTGGTGGGCTGCCTGTAACACGTTTGTATTAATAAGAATATTGTCATAATAAAAATCTCCTAGGTAGCTCATGTTAGCTTTAACTCCGCCAACTCTCGCGGCCAAATGAATAATATATTCCGGCTTGTATCTCTCGAACAATTGTTCTACTTCATCAATGGCACGTAAATCACAATCTCTAGACGATAGAAAGATCGCCTCTGGGATAATCTCTTGGAGGGCACTCCCAACCATGCCGGAGCCACCTGTTACTAAAATGCTTTCTGAGTTCATCTATCTAAAATCCTTTTTTCCCAATAAGAATATTTGGACATGTCTAAGCTTTTTGATGTAGCCTCGTCAAGCTTAGCTCTCAACAAGCCTTCGTCATTTAAGTCTTCAAGGCTGTCCAACGATACAACCGGGAGGTGAGAGTATATGCTTTTATACAGAATAGCCTGTTCGTTGAATGAAAAAACAATTGGTATCCTTCCTAGATAAAGCGTCTCATAAAGTCTGTGGGTGTCTGGACCGTTACCAATTGGACACACAACTGCTTCATGATCCAAAATCTTACTAATAAATGAAAAATAATCTAATTTGCTTTGATCCCAATTGATCAAATCGGAATATTGGCACATTTCTTTCGTTGGGGTGCGCCATTGCGGATTGGTATTAATATTAAAATTTGCATAAATAAATTTACTAGGCGGCGCGCTATCATTATCTTCAAACAAATAAGAGATCGTTTTTTCTTTTTCTATGGCATGATCCCACCCTACGCCGTGCCCGTTGCGGGCAGCTTCTACCGAGTTCTCTATTCCCATTGGGATAGAAACAGTTTTAGGATGAGACGATAAATTATTATGACAATACCACTTTATAACATTTTCAGGAAGCAGTGCAGCTATCTCATCAGTAATAGCATAATCACTATTGCCGCTTATCAATACCACATCATTTTCAAGTGTCTTGATGAATTCAAATTCCGGAGCCAAAAAATCGGTTTTGCAAAAAATGATATTTTTGCCATCATGTAAATCACAGAATTTATTAAATTGAATTATATCACTCATTGTTTTCGCTCAAAAGCACAGAATCCATTTCTCTCATCCGGCATGTCAATTAAAACTTTATAATCTTTATCTTCTAATAATTGTAAACGAATTTTCTCACACTTATATTTGGCTGAATCATCACACACCAAAATTCTAGAGCGCTCTTTAAGTAATTTATATTCTGCGTATGTGGTGAACTCGCCGCCATCCAAGATTAAAACATCAATTTGTGCGGGAATCGTAGACAGCACATTAGGGCACCCTGCTTCTACCGCATCAAAAAATTCTCTATAGAACTGGGGCCAACGATCATGGCTATGGGGACTTTCCATCACTTCAGATAATGAGGGCGTGTCTTCCGGCTCAATAATCCGGCCATGAATTAATTTTAACTTAGATTGGATGATACTATTGTAATTATACAAACGATTGTTCCAATATCTTGCGGCGCCGTCATAAAATTCTTTATTCGTCTCTAGTGCATAAACCACACATTCATCAAATCGTTCAATTAAGGCGTCCATAATACATTGTGTTGTTCCCTTGCCGTTCCAAACTCCAATGTCTACAAATATTTTATTCTCGGGGTCTTGAGCAAGTTTATAAATAAAGTTTCCCGCTACTGAGCCGCGTGTAATTTGTCCTACTAAGCTTTCTATTGACATTCTATTTCCATTCCTTTATGTTTGATATAATCTAAAATTTCATCACTCATCAATTCCGAAAAGTGGTTTTTCCAGTCTCCTACAATTCCTTTCCGCGGGCTTACCGATGTGTGTTGCAAACTCGGTCGATGTAGGGGTTGTGAGGTTTTCTGTAAAAATATTGAAAGCTTTTCGCATGTCTCTTCAAAGTTTAAGTTTAAATCTTCATATTTGATTTTGTGAAATCTTTCATCTTTTAAATAAGGGTTGACGTGTCTACACCATCTTTCTAGCATTGAAGTATTTTTATAATACGAATAAGCTTTATCAAATGCATATTCAGTAGGTTGTACCCTAAAGGCTAAATCAAGTGGACCACTCGATGAGGGAAAAGTTCGAGACGTTAATAAGTGTGGGTGAGAATTAAAATAATGATGGCATGAAACCATGACATCACGAGGATCCCTATAAATATAGAAAGGAACAATATTGTGTTCATTAAAATCAAAGTCTTCAAAAAAGATATGATGGTGATGAGATTTAATAATCGGTCCTTCGTTTTGAGCTAGTGATTTCAAATGCACTTGAACATCCTCTTTATATGCTCCTGATTCATAATTGTCTTCTGATTCAGTCAGATGAAGATCTTCTTGGTTAGTTGAGGCACCAACGAGGTTCGCCAGGGTATTAATTAAAAAATGCGTTCCTGATCTTTCATGCGATATAACCATCAATTTCTGCATTTAATCACCCTTTAAGATCCTATGACTGTCACTATCAAAATGTTGGGTCGAAAATTCAAAGAGTTCTGAGTCTTGTAGGGCCACCATTTGATGTCTTAGTCCACGATATACATGAAAGTTTTCTCCTGGTCCCAATATAAGCTGCTTGGCTTTTTCGATTTCATCGCCTTCTGAATAGTATATCATCATTTTGCCCGACTGTAAATAAAATACTTCATCTTTTAATTTATGGAAGTGCCAGGAGCAGCGTTTCCCCTTGTTGAAGAACAGCAATTTTCCGCAATATTCCTCACAATTAACAATCCAGCGTTCCCAGCCCCAACCTTTCTTAACGTGCTTCATTAATAATACATGATTATTTTCACTCATAATATCTCTCTCTCATTGCATTAAAAAAATCTACATCGGAAGCTCCTTTGTCATCAATGTAAACATCGCCAGCCGGCTTTCCTAAAAATAAATCATGGTACTTGGCCCCCCACTCTTCCAACTGTTCAATTGTCATTTCATAAAACGCATTAATGGCTTGGGGGGCGTTGTTTTCGAATCGTCCCATCCCGCGGGCAGTGTGGAAAATAATGGTGTTTCCTTGATCATAGAGATCATTAATCATTCCAATCCGCTCTCTCATAGGTTCACAGGCATCATAATCAAAATCCGCGGCTTTCGTACATATAGTTCCATCAATATCAAACACATAAACCACTAACGTCTTCCTCCGTTAAAACATACGTTCCAAACTTAGTAACCGAATATGAAGCGCAGCGATTGGCAAAATCAATGGCGCTATGCATATCTTGACTCTCCAAATAAGAAGAAGTCAGCGCTGCCAAAAATACGTCGCCCGCGCCGCATACATCAAACACCTCTACTTGCTCAGTGGGATATATTTCACCCTGGTATTCACAACCTTGTGCACCGAGCGTGATTATCAACTCATATGTGGTGGGTAATTTTTTAGCTGTTTCGTTTTCTTTTTCGTTAATCTTAAGGACGCATCCTTCAAAACAAGAGAGGTCTGCTTTTTTAGAATCTACAAATACAGCGATTTGTTGTTCTTTACAATAAAGGGACAACCTGTTGCACTCTTCGTGTGATAAAAATCCTTTGTTATAATCACTTATAACAACTATATCTTTGTTTGTCAAGTCTTTAGGATTAAATTTATAATTTTCAAGCATATATGTTTCGTTTTTATCTACTCTCAATAAGTGTTGGTTAAATCTGTGATCGATGTAACGATGTTTTTCAATTTGTTGGGAATCTGTAATGAAATCTACGTTGAGCTTAAAGGCTTCGAGATTATTAAAAACGTTTCCGGCCATCCCTACTCGGGTTTCACTTTTTATTTGTTTAAAAACTGGTACGGGTGCCTCCGGACTAAGCCGCTCACATGACCCGTAGTGATATATATCATAACAGCTTTCACCGATTAGTAATACGTTTGATAATGCTTGTGGTTGAATGCTCATTCAGTTTCTCAAAAAATCCGATTATCTTTGCATGTTCTGACCCAATTACTTTCTTTTCCTTCCAGTCTGCGCCGACAATCATATAATCTGGTTGGTATTCTTCTACTAAGTGCGACAACTCTTCGTCGCTATTAAAAATTTTAACTTCATTTACCCACTTAATATTCATTAACACTAGCCGGCGCGTATCCTGGTCATTGATGGGTCGGTTATTACCTTTCATCTCTCTCACTCTCGCGTCGGAATCAATGCCCACCAACACATGCTCACCCATTGCTGCGCAATGCTTAAGCATACTTAAGTGGCCCGGATGGATTATGTCGAAACATCCGTTTGTAAACACTTTAGTCATTAAATTATCTCCCATTTTTTCTTATATTGTGGAAAAAAAGGATGGTTTTTGTCATGGGTTTGAAGCTCTTTTTCTTGCTTAATGTACCGATGTAGCACCATTTTTTTCACTTTTTTAGTATTAAGGTGCTCAATGTAGCACGCAAACGAACTATCGATACAATGTATCTCGTGTGCCTCCTCTATAACCTTGCCATAGTGAAAAAGACTGTTTAAACTCTTTTCTCCGAAAAGGTGTGCCGGTCTAATAACTGGCAGATCTGCACCAAAATGCTTATTATCAATTATGTAGTGGCGCTTTAGGTCATCATGGACAAACACATAAGGCTCATCTGTTGCTAGCTCGTGATAAAACTCTTCCTCCTTCTCTTTATCTCGTTCATAAAAAAAGGCGGACCACCGATCCTTAAAAGGGAATCCACATTGAGTATAAAAGGATTCATCAAAGCTTTTACAGTTTTCTAAAAAGTCGGCTCCAAAGTGTCCTATGTTAATTATTTCGTCGACATAAGATGCAAAAAGATCTCTTTTGTCTTTGGCATCCTGGTCGCCCTTTACTGGGATAATCTCAATTCCTGCGTCATCGTGGAAGAGATCTCGAACACTGTGGGCGTTGTGGTGCTTGGCGGGCATATAAACTATATCAAACGTTTCGCGTAATTTGCGAACAAGACCATTACAAATAATATGATCTCCTAGACCCAGGTGGGGCATAAAATACGCTTCAGGCATTGTTTAACCACTCTTCTAATTTCACTTGAGGACTCCAATTTAATATCTTTTGAGCTTTGGTATTGTTTGCTAAAGAAATTTGTGCTTCCGCGGGGCGATTTCCAATAAAAGTATATTCGCCTCCCATTATTTCTACTAGCTCTAGAATACTATAATTTTGGCCAGTACCGACATTAAAAACTTCTCCTAAACATTCGGAATACTTGCATGTTGCGGCCGCAATATTGGCAGCAACTACATCCGAAACGTGGGTAAAGTCACGCCGTTGTTTGCCATCTCCTACAATTGTCATTGGTTCGTTTGCTGCCTGCTGACGCATAAAGAGCCCAATGACAGGGGCGTACTGACCTTTGATAGGTTGCCGATCTCCATACACGTTAAAATAGCGCAAGCAGACAGTTTCCATTCCGTAGAGTTGGTAATACATTTTGACTAAATCTTCTCCGGCGCATTTCGTGATAGAGTAAGCATTTAAGCAGTCTCGGGGCATATCTTCGTTTAAAGGAGGGGTATTTTTCAACCCATAGGCAGCAGACGTTGATGAATATACAAGGCGCTTAACGCCAGCCTCGCGGGCGCATTGCAGTACGTTACATGTCCCCACTACATTTACTTCAGTTGCATAGGTGGGATTCAAGATGGCTGGCTGGATTCGAGACTCAGCGGCCAAATGAAATACCCAATCAACGTTGTCAAACCATGGACGAATCAAATCCAAATTACAAATATCAATTTTATGTTTTTCTGCATTGGAATTCCAATAAAATTGATCATGAGCATCAGAGGATTCATTGTCAATGACAACTACCTCGTGTCCCATACTTATTAATTCATCTACAATGTGGCTGCCGATAAATCCGGCGCCTCCAGTTACTAACGCCTTCATAAAAGCCCCTGTTGTTGAAAGTGATAAGCTAAAGCATTGCTGTGCTCTACCACGGTATGATCGTTTTCATCAAATACTGCGCCCACAAATTCTAAATTGTTGCGCTTCGCTGGGAAGGGGGAACCTCCAAAGAATTCATCGTGGATAAGAGTATTGTTATCTACCAAAGGCAATATAGCATGCGCGAAAAATTCATAGTCCGTTCCATAACGATCTTGTTGGTTCCAACTCTCGATCAATTCTTTCATATTGGGAATGGTGCCCTTTTTGGCACCCCACATCCCTCCTAAAACAGGGAACTTGTGATAAGGGTGATCCCTCATAACATGAAAGCCCTTATCACTTTCCAGCCATTCATCGACGGCCGCTTTCTCGCGGTTTCCAAGCCGACAGTCTGTATCGCGCGAAATCATGACTTCTACACCTTCTTCGCCGGCGGCATAAAATCTCCAAAACATACCCGTCCAATCTCCCGGTGTTGGCATTTCTACAACTTCTACATGGTCAAATGTTTCTAGTTGCCACTTAATAGGATCAGGTGTGCTCTCTCCGATATAATATCGACAAGTCCAGCCTGGATAAATCTTAGGTGCGAGTTCGGCATTACGAATAGCCCCTACAGTATATTTGAGATTGTCTCCCCATAGGGAAAAGGTAATCAGTTTCATGCATTGCTTTCCGGGGGTTGCTGCATCTTTTTAAAATATTTCTTAAAAACTTCTTTTTCTTCTTCTTGCTTCCAGCCCTTGTTGTCTTCGTTGGTAGAAACGCCTTTAGGATTAAAATAATATACTCCCAAAATATCGGCGCACTTCTTAAACTCCTCGCCATTAAACGTGCAGCGGAGCCAGAATTCCCAGTCGCCAGCAGAACGGTACTTTTCATCAAAGTAGCCATGAGTCTCGTGTAACGACCGCCTCCACATTGGATTATTGTGTGGAAGATTTCCACGCAACATCGCTTCTTGCGAAAACTGTTCAAAATTATAACGTTGGGCCGCCGGGGGAATATTTTCATATAAGACATTCGGCTCATGCACCACATAACTATCAGTATATGCCAGTGCGATCTTCGGATGACTTACAAGCAAAGATGCCTGCTCTTGGAAGGCCCAAGGGGCGCGCCTATCATCACAATTGACGTTAGTCACGAATTCACCGGTGGAGTCTTTGATCGCCTGATTCCAGACTCCATAAATTCCCGGGTCTTCTTCCAAACGTTTATAAATGATGTTGTCCGGATATTTTTCTGCATATTTCAAAATAATTTCTTGTTCCGCGGTTTTGTCGGCAGGATTTACATCATAGAGTAACCATTCACATCGATCCTTAAAAATTGTTTGCCGCGTGACATCGTGCAACAATTGTTCAATATGTTCTGCTGCATCATATACCGAGGTAATAAGGGAAATCTTTGGCAACGCTTCTATGTCTAATGTTGTATCTTGAGTGCCCAAAGTTGCCTCAACAAATTGAGTGTATAAAGCTTCAGCCGCAAACTCTCTCTCCAGGCGTTCTGCTAGTCCGGCAAATTCTTCGCGAACTCCCTCTTTGTTCTCTTCATAGCATTGACGCATCTTTTCTTTCGCAGATTGTTCGCGTGGGTATGCCCACATCGTGCCTTCGCGAATGACGCCTTCCCATACTACTTCTTTTGGAATTGGTTGAATATCAAACGCTACGTTGTAAAACTCTTCATTCTTGTCGCTGTCTATCAAAAAGTCTAATTGTCCCGACCACCCGGTGGCCACCACGGGTAAGCCACTATATGCTGCTTCAAAAATCGGAAGCCCAAAGCCTTCACCATGAGCCAATGTTAAAAAGGCGGAGATCTTAGGATGAAGATAGAGACTGTGAATCTCTTCATCGGTCATATCTCCATGTAACAAATATACCTTACATTTGTGATCTTTGCTAAACGAAGCAATAAACATCTTCATTTCGTGGTGAAGTTGAACTCGATCCATATGGCAGTTTTTCATCATATTGGTTTTAAGAACTAATCCGACTTCTTCCTCTTTAAACTCTTCCATAAACCATTTAATTGTATTTTGAATATTCTTACGTGGCCCGTATTGAGCCACCACCACAAAATTGAAATCGGTTTTTAAATCGAGTTCAAGGTCGGGCAACTCTTCATAATGTTTAACAGGATAGTTGACGGACTCAATGGGTTTTTCAAGACGCAATTGTGTTTCGCTTCCATCAGGGTGTTCTGCGTTATAAACGCTATTAATAAAAGTATTCTTAGAATGATTAGATACCACCACAATCCTATCGATAACTTCATTAGATTTTATTAGCCACGAAGGATCAACGGCCGTAGTTTCGATGCCGGCAGTATAACCAATATTAATCGGGGCTAGCCTTTCCCACTCATTGGGGATGGTCACCTGCAAAGACACATCAAACGTTCCTTGCTGCTGTAAGTGGTGAATGGTTTTTTCAATGGTTTTGTCGATCCATTGACGCTCCGGCGTGATCTCATTCATCCATGAGGTTTTGCCCCATTGAAGAGGCTGAATATAAATATCAAAGAGATCTTCTCTGCTTCTAAGGGACCGCAGGGCAAAACGTGCTTGTTCTCCATATCCCGAGCGTGTTAACAAAGGCCCTTTTAATAAAATCTTTTTACGCATTATGCCACCTCTAATAAGTGCCAACGGCGGTATCCGTCGCGAGTTTCCCACGATCCATGCTTTTCTACTATTTCATCCATTATTCGAACCCATCCTTTTTCGTAATCTTCGAAATTATAATTCTTCTTTACATGCTCTCGACCCAAAATCGACATCTTCTTATAAGTCTTGGCATTTAAGTTTAAGGCTTTCTTGAGAGTGGCATGAAAATCTTTCTGGGCTATTCTATCCTCATAAATATAAGGAACCTGAAGGGAGCCAATAACCGCCTTAGAGGCAGGTTCAATTCCAAAGCCAAACCAGTTTTCACCGTCTGTTACTTGTTCCTGCAGCCCTCCTGTCATATTAACAATGATGGGGACTCCGCATGAAAGAGATTCTAAAGTTGCCAAGCCAAACCCCTCTGCATCTGAGATATTGATGGTAAAGTCGGCCGCATTATAAAGTACGGCTAATTCTTCGGGTGGAACTTTTTGTGTCGATAAAAGAACCTGCCCCTCTTCTAACCCTAAAATATCAATCAAATGGGGCAAATCTTGGCCATGTTGATCTCTGGCATCTGTGTGCATTAAGAGAACGGCCTTGTCGTGCCCTACATCATCTAAAAATTCCTTAAACCACCAAATAAGAGTTCCGCTTTGTTTGCGGCGAGCATTGCGGTTGTTCCAAAAGAAAATTTTCTTTTTATCTTTGCCACGTAAAATATTCCCGCGCACTTCTTTAACTTGACTTTTTCTTTCATCAGTCTTAAATTTATAAAAAACATTAGAATTTACCGCATGGGGCAAATAACGACTGGAGGTGTCGGGAGCTACGTCCTGTAAAATAGCGTGTGTTACTTTGGAAATACAGATGACTTCATCGGTAGAATTATAAAAGCGAGCATTAAACTTGGGCGCCGGGAAATTATCCCACACATGATAATATACCATGGGCATGTGAGGTCTTATTTCGTTTTCGATCTCCCACAGCCATCCATAAAAACGAGGATCGGTCATAAACCATAATACATCCGGCCTTTCTTTTTGAATAATAGAGCGAATCGCTTCATGGTTTCCATATCCATCAATAGGATATACCACCCAATCGTCTCCATGCGGATCTACTTTGTGAGGTTCATAATTGTCATGCTTCATGGCGCCACCGAAGCAAATAAATTTATAACGTCCAGTTTTGAGCAACGCTTCAATCATATATTTAGTTTGGGTTCCCACTCCGCTAGGCGAGAGGGGATGATCCGAAAGTGTTAGAATCTTAATTTTTTCCATTTGTTTCCTTAAGGGCAATGTTTAGTTTTATAAAATTTGCATCCGTACCCTGCGGTGCATGATAATCTGTTTTTAATATAGCGCTTTTTCTTAATATTCCAAAGTGCCATATTCAAAAGCTTAAGAGCGTTTTGTGTCTTTTTCGGGCCACTCGTGACTCGAAAGAATTCTACTCTGTTGTTTTTGGCTGTTCTCTTAAGCAGCGCAAAATGAGTTTCAATATCTTTAGGATCTTGACACGCGCCCAAAGCAAAAAAGTGCTTATACAAGGTAAGCTGGTAAGTGACCATTTTGTCATTCTTTTTGCGGGCGTCCCAGCCCCATGAACACGTCTTCCAATCGAAGATATGAATCTTGCCATCAGGTGTGACTACAATTGCATCAATATAGCCTTTGAATTTGTAATCTTCTTCACCTTCAATATCAAGCATGAGAGGGAACTCTACAGCTAGGACTTCATATTCCTCAAAATATTCATCTAAAGCATCTTGAATTTCAGGAAGAATCTTCTTTCCCTGTTCTCGCATATCTGATACAAGCCTGGAATCGAATTCGACATCTTCGGGGAGCTTGGCAAGGTGTTTCTCGAAAGATTTGAGAAAATGTTCGTCGTCATCAATGTCTTCCTTTAATAACTTCTTTTCGCAAACATCATGAATTGCAGTTCCGAACGCTGTAAAGGCATTTCCCTTGAATCCATCGATTTTGTCGACGCGTGTTAGTTTATGATAGAAGGCGCAAAAGGCCCAATCCTTTAGCTCACTATAGCTTATGTGTGGCACATATACTCCATTTTATATATTATAACCTGTTTAGAGAGTGTTGTCAAGATTTTTTGCATCTTGGAGCAATAAAAGCTTTTCTGTCAGGGCCGGGCTAATCTTTTGAAGAAAGGTGTGATTAGGATATAAATAAAAATCAGCGAAGCCCGTAGCAAAATATTCTCTCAGGGACGTGGGGGCGTAAGCGTTAATAAATAACCCCACACATATCATTCGCAACTTATCATATCCAACTGTCTCTAGCAAAAACTCATCAAATTCTTTATTATACTCGGTCTCCATGAACCATTCGAGGGGAGCTTTGTGGCCCAGGGTCCAGAGTTTATCATGTAAGCGTTTTCGCTTGTGCAAAAATTCAGTTTTTATTTTGTTATCTCCATAAATTTCATAGCCATGGGGAGATTCGATAGAATGTGCAATTTCATGAACAATATCATCTAACATATCTTTTTCATTATCTTGTATATTGGAAACATGCAGAATGCCATCTTTGTAAAAAGCATTAATATTTCTCTCTTCGAATTCTTCAAACCATCCTACTACTATCATTTCTAGTTCTGATAATAAGTGTTCAGGAATTATTCCTTCTAATTTGGCGACCACAGCTTCAACGTCTATTTCTTCATTAATTAAATCGTCGTTGAAATATACATGCGTTCCCCGAGCAGTGTAAAAATCACTCCTCATTTCCTGCAACTGTTTCTGCTTCTGTTTCAAGTGTTGTAGCATCGTCTAATCCTAGTTTATATCCTCTTAAAAAATTCTCTTCAGCAACTGCAAACATAAATTCAGGAAAATCGGACGCGACTGTCTCTGCAATCATATGCACTGTGACTTCTTCGTCTTCGGGTTGTAGCTTGGCTCCTGTATAATTAATTAAAAATTGCTTTAATTCTGAATCCTTATCTGGTGTGCTCACCAATATTGGATTGTTGTGTAATTCTTCTTCTGAAATTACCTTTTCTGTATCACTCATGATAACTCCTATTTTTAGTTATAACATAATGTTTTCAATTATGCAAATATTTTTATAAAACTTTTGATGCGAGCGTGGCTACTTCGCTACGCTCTCCCTTTTTAAAGGTAACGTGGCCCGCTAATGGAAATTCTTTAAACTTCTCTACGGTGTGGGCCAAACCATTAGATGTTTCATTGACATATATATTATCAATTTGTTCAATATCTCCCGTTAGAACAACTTTTGTTCCATCACCAACTCGTGTAATGATAGTTTTAATTTCATGCATGGTAAGATTTTGAGCTTCATCAATTATCATAAAGGCATTAGCGATAGAACGTCCGCGAATATAAGTTAAAGCTTCAATTTCGATCTTACCCTTCTCCACATACATTTCCAAATTGGTTTTGTCCCCCATCAAAAATTTTAAATTATCTTGAATGGGCATTAGCCATGGCAACATCTTTTCTTCCATAGTTCCCGGCAGGAATCCGATATCTTTTCCAAGCGGTTGGACCGGCCGTGAGACGATTAAACGAGAATAATGGTTCTCATCGGCTCGAAGCCCAATGGTTTGCTGGAGACCTGCGGCGATTGCAAGTAATGTTTTACCAGAGCCGGCTCGGCCAACAAGACTCACTATTTTAACTCTCGGATCCATTAGCAAGTCGATGGCAAAGGCTTGTTCCTTGTTTCTCGACTTAATATTCCAATCCGGGATGGAACTATAGATTACTTTTTTCAAAGGGATATGATAGCCATAGAAGCGTCCTAAAGCGCTCTTCTTGGGGCTAGCATTGGAAACCATCATCACATACTGGTTGGCATGCCAAGTTCCTTCAGTTTCATCGTCTGCGATCATAATATCTTCATTGGCATAAAATCTGTCAATTACTGCATCATCTACTAGGTGCTCTACAAATCCTTCATACAATTCAGAGGAAGAAGTAACAGCGCTTTCAATAATATAGTCTTCAGATTGAATTCCAATTGAATCGCAAATTACGCGCATATTAATATCACGCGATACTACGATGGTTTTTCGGGGATTTGCAAATTCTTGTGACAACATCTTGACCGCTAAGGATGTAGCAATAATAGTGTGGTCAGGAATTCTTAAATCTAGATCGGGTGGAAATTGGAGTGATTTTTTAAGACACCCATAAGACATAACTTTAACGATGCCTTTTCCTTTGTCTATGCGAATCCCTTTGTTTAGATCGCCTTTACTTCGCAAGTCGTCTAAAATACGAATAATCTTGCGAGCGTTAACTCCCACGGCGTCTTGGCGCTTCTTATGTTTGTCGATTTCTTCTAATACTTTTAAAGGAATAAAAATATCATGATTGTCAAAACCATAGATTGCATTCGCATCTGTCAGATAAACGCTAGTGTCTAAGACATAATTTTTTTTAGCCATAAAAGTTATTGGTAACCGAGGTTAAATAGTGCAGACATCTAAATGAGTCCGGTTTTTAGACGTCTCAGGAAAACCGGGAAACCCCTGCCTACGTGACGGTCGGGCAGCCCCGTATCGTTA
>Ga0209434_1000548_pt1 | contig 17840 bp, 7 predicted proteins | sample ETNvirnome_2_300_FD_184068 | JGI IMG/M metagenome (GOLD analysis project Ga0209434, IMG submission 184068) | Marine viral communities from the Pacific Ocean - ETNP_2_300 (SPAdes) (version 2) | ecosystem: Environmental > Aquatic > Marine > Oceanic | place: Pacific Ocean | collected 2013-06-22
CAACCTGCCTTTGTTGAAATGATTGATAAAATTGTTTTTACTTATAAATTTATAAATCTTCCGAATATTGATAATCTGAAATGTGAATGTGAAGTTCACCTTATAACAATTTTAAGCAATTTTGATCCTGCAAAGGGTTCTAAAGCATTTTCATATTTTAGCGTTATAACAAAAAATTGGTTTATTCACAAGGTTAAAAAAACTGCAATACAATTAAAACGAGAAGCACAATATGATGAAATTTCAAAACAAATTGAAATGGAGCATTTATCCATATATAATCAATATGATAATATTCGTGAAAAAAAAGAATTTATGGAGCATTTGTGGGGAGAAATAAATAGATGGGACAAGCAGAATCTTAAAGAAAATGAACGAAAAGTCCTCGAAGCAATAAAAATTCTTCTCAAAGATCCAGATGTAATAGAAATTTTCAATAAAAAGGCCATTTATTTTTATATTCGTGAAATAACCAATCTTAATACCAAGCAAGTCTTAAACAATCTTAATAAATTTCGACTAGAATATGCCACTTTTAAAAAGAAATGGAATGATTAGCTATTTATAGGGTGATGAAAAAAGATTTTGAAACGCTAATAGAAGAAGCAATTGATAATGTTAGACAAGATCGTAATCAAACAAAAAATCTGTTAAAAGATCTGATCCAATATATTGCTGCTTCTGAAACTCGACATAAAGAAACCGGCATAACTGCTGCAAAGTATGTTGAAACTTTGCAACGCTCAAATGAACAGCTTGTTAAAATTGCTGCTCTTAAAAGAAAAGAAGAAACAGATAACACAAATTTGTCTGATGAAGATCGTGATGAAATTTTTAAAGAATTGAATGAGGTTGTAAAATGACGGATCCTTTTCATGACGGCAGAGCATTTACTGGAATGCTACCAGAATCAACGGAACGCTTCCCCAGTCGTTCATTAAGACCAGAAGATTCTTTTGTTGATGTATGGTTTTCTATGGTTAGAGAGTATCGTAAGCCCGAAGGAATTGATATTTCTGCACCAGTCCCAGCCCTGGTGTTAAAAGTTGAAAAATCTGCCGATGCGCCATTAGAAGGTAGAACAAGTAAATTAGAAAATTTATCGACTGCCAAAAAAAGAACAATTATAAAAATATGGTGTAAATCTGCTATTGATCAACAATCTTCAATTCCGAAAAATTTAAATAATCCGGGGGAAGAAGAACATTTAATTTATCAAAATTATTGTTATGAGCCCAAAGATGCGGAAATATCTGAGAATCCTCCTAAAATTGGGGATATAGTTTCGGTGACTCATCCGTGGGCTGTAGGTGGTTATCAAAATAAAATTGGCATTTATCATGGACCAATGGTAACATCGACCTTTCTAACACTTCTAGGCCGACCAGAACTGGCCGATTACGGTTTGGCCGAAGTTCCTGACGAACCGGCACCGGAGATACCTGCAAGAAATCCGATGTCATTGGATAAAAATAATGATGTGATTAGTCAAATTCATCCAAAGATTCGACAGGATGTAATTGATTTTATTAACGATGCGGAAGATGAGGGATACGACTTGGTTATTACTACTGCTTTTCGTAGTTGGGAAACATCAAATCGAAAATTTATGCAAGGTCGTAAGGCAATTTATGCACCTCGAAATCCTGGTAAATTTAAGGGAGCAAAAACAGCAGCAGAACTTGCAAAGTCATCGGATGCGGCAAAGGCTGCATATGGAAAAGTAAAGGCTCAACATGATAAGGAAAAGGCTGTTTGGGATAAATATGAAAAACAAAAGCGCCGACATGTTGGGAAGAACAAATCGGGACGAGAGCGTGGCTTCAGCCGAGCTATGGGTCGTGCAGGTTATTGGCAAAAGACGGGTGGAACGATTTCGGGTGCTCGTGGCGGAGAGAGTTATCACAACTATGGATTGGCTATAGATATATGTGAAATGAATTATTTTAATAAATATAATCAGACCGATGCGAGAGCGTATGCTGCCCATCGAAGATTCACAACGGCAAAGAAAAGGCATTCAGCCGCCAACAAGAGATTTCGGAAAGCTGGATTCGCTGGGCCAAATCCACCATCTCCAATCCAAGAAGCATCGCTGGCCGCCACCCCTGCTCGGCCTTTGTTGCCTGGTCAGACAATACTTCCCCCGGATTCTCATCAAAAATATTTTCCAAACAAAAACAGAACCGGAGCCCCAAGAGTCGATTGTTGGTTGTCTGACTCACCAGGACATAGATTTGGCCCATCAAAACGAGGTAAGCCGTTCCCCAGTTGGTCGAAAAGAGGCATGGGTTATCCACAACCAAGTCAAGATAAGAAGAATAGATGGATTAAAATTGGTGAAATTGCTCAAAAAGCCGGTGCTGGCCGCTTGCATCACGGTATTAAACCCCCAGGCAATCCCGTGAAAGATTTTCCACATATGCAATGGAAAGGTGTTTTCAAGTTCAAATATAAAAAAAGTAGGGGAGTGTGGGCGCTGTTAAAAAAATGGTACGAACCTAAAGGGGCTGGTAAATTCAAAGATAAACCGGGTAAATTCTCGAAAGAAAATGGTTGGAGTAGGGGCGAAACATTTGTGCTTTTGGATTAAAAATTAAAACTTTAAAGGTAGAATTTTATGAGTGGAGAAGAATACGAAGGAAAAATAAAGCCTACGGCAGGCCCTTTTAAAAAAGCGAGTGATGCCTCGGGCGGGACAGCAAGAATGTATGCCCAAGCTGTTTCTAAAAATAAAGAAAATACTAAATCTGAACGTGGGATGGCGGGTGACCCTTTAGACGAGCCTGTTCAAGAATTTATTCAATGTTCGACAGATAAAGTTATAAAAAATAATAATAATGCGTGGATTGTTCTGGGAAGAGATCGTCCATCTGCCCGAATAAGTGGTTTCGGCGGCAGGGGCGATACACAATCCGCTGCAATCGATATAGTGGTCGGGCGGCTGGCCTGTCTTGGGCCGAGTATGTCGATCACAAATGATGGTGAAAAAGTATGGGTTAATCCTGATTTTAAATTCGACGCAGCAAGAATATATATTAGTCAAAAAACTGATATTGATGGTGCCTTGGATATTGCCGAGGGGAAGGTTGGAAGTCCAAAACCACGTTCGGGAATTGCTTTGAAAGCTGATGCGGTTCGTTTAATTGGTCGTGAAGGAATTAAACTTGTCACTAGAACAGATAACTTAAATTCACAAGGTGGCTTTATAAATGGAATTCGTGGAATTGATTTAATTGCGGGAAATGATGACAAAGATTTACAACCAATGGTGAAGGGCAAAAATTTAGTTACCTGCTTTAAAAGACTTTGCCTCCATGTAAATGAACTATGCGGCATTGTGGACTCTCTTTTAACTCATCAAACTTCTTTTAATAAAGCAATTACAAGCCATTTTCATGTTTCGCCGTTCTTCGGCCAAGCAACTACTACATCTCCACCAGTTGAATTAGCTGGAAAGAAAACCATGACAGACCACTTATCTCAAACTAAGCAGTCGATAGAGTGGTGGAAATCTAATATAGAAAATTTTCAATTTGAATTCTTTAGTGATATTGGGAGCAAATATATTAACAGCAGATATAATCACACTAATTAAAAATGCCAAAAATCAATACAAAAAAATTTAAACCACTCATTACACCTGATTGGACAAAAATGGAAGATTTTGATGCTTTTTATCAAAAAGCATCTGGCAGTTTTGAAAATCGGTACTCCATTCCCGTAACATTGTCTCAATATACTTCTACGGGTGGTGATGATCCACAAACAGGCTTATTAATGAGAAAGCAACAAGCTATTCCAATAGGCGTTGAAAAAATTTTAAATTTCTATAGCAAGCAAGACCGAAAGTCACCCCAACCTTCTGTTGCGAGTGCTGCGGAGGCTGAAGACTGGTACATTTCCATTCGACCCAAGTCTCCCTTGAAAATTCTTGTATCAATAAAGTGTGATATAGTTGACAATCTTACAGATCAACAACCTCCTGCCCCGGCAACTGCATTGGCACGTCATGAAATTCAACTCAATACTTATACCCTTGGTAAGAAAATAAAATTTGTTCAAAAACTTTTACAAAAATATCACAAAGAAATTCACGATTTTCATGGAAAAGTTTTAGGAGCAGACTTATCAAGAGAAGCATCAAAATTATCTAATGTTATCCCTGCTTTATCAAAATTAATGTTGGACAATGGACATGTTTATGTAGATGAGCGATCTGATTTAATTTTATTGGGAATTGATCATGATTATAAAGTTCTGTATGCACATTTAAATCAAGGAACAAAATTTCAGAATCTTTATCTGCGTTTTGATAGATTTTTAAGAGAGTCAAGTATTAAAAATGATCGAACAATTAATTTTTTAAAAAATTTGGATGAACTTTATCAAATTTATAATAAACAAGAAAAAATCCCGTGGGACGAGTTTTTTAAAAAATTTGTTGTAAGACCGCCAAAATATGATTTTAATCTTCCACCGCCAAGAAGTCAAACAGAGTCGTTAGTCATTAGAAAAGCCAAAAAATTAACGCCAGGGCCATTAACAAAAGAGGAGTTGGACAAAGAAACTTCTAAATATGAAACTGCAAAGCTAGAACTTCAAGAAAACTTAGATTCAATTGCTGAATTTGTTGGAGATGATATTTTATCAAATCTAAGTGCCCTTACAGACCACATTACTAAGCTTGAAGCTGTATTTACAGACCTTTTTAACATTATTCCTTTAAAAAATTTGATAAAATCTGCTTTAGAATGTTTAGGGTTTAGGGGCTTTGAGTTTTTAGATCAGTCGAAGCAATTTATGAATCAATTTAATTCTTTATTTGAAGAATCATCAAAATTATTATTTGATCTTCCAGTTATGGATTTTCCTAATGATTTTCCTGTTGTAGATTATATGGCAGATATTGGTAAAATGATTGCCAAAACAACTTTAGAAATGCTTAATTCTACTGTAATTGGTATGGCAATTGCACTTATAGAATCAATATTGGATGCATGTAATGAGTGTGTTATTGCTAATGAGGCCGCAGGTCGAGGGCGGTTTGATGGTTTAAATTTTGGGGCGCTAGATTTAACTGATAGTGGCCCTATCGCAAGAAGTTTAAAGGGTGCTATTGTTCAAGGGACTCTAGGAACTCTCGGCCAAGGCTTGAATCAGCGACTGGGAATTGAACAATTAAGTGCAGAAGTTCTTGAACAAAGTAGTGCTTGGGCAAAACATAATGTTGGAATTAATGCCTGGTCTAAAGCAAAAGCCACTTCTGGTGGAGATGCTGATGTAAATAAAATAAAAGAGCAGCAAGTTATGTCTGCAAAAGCAGAAATTACAAAATTTTTACAAGCATCTTCTACAATTTTAACTCCTGGTGAAACAGGGAATCTTCTTTTGGGCTGCGGCGTGGGCAAAGAACCAATAAAGGCTATCAAAAAATTATTAAAAGCATTTCCAACTATTGAATTTGCACTCAAGGGTGAAAAAACCGAAGTCGAAGGCGAGGATATAGAATCTTTTTGGAAATCAATTGGAAATCTTATTGGTGCAGACCCGGTGATTCGTGCGGTTTCTGATGCAACCGAGAGATTGCCAGAGTCTTTAAAGTGTTTATGTGATGAAGATGAGGCTTGGCTACAAAGTCAATTATTAAAAGAAAAAGGTGATGATATTACACCCGAACAAGTTGAACATCAAGTTAAGCAATCAATTGCTCGAAGAAATACTCGATTTCACGACTTGAACAAAATTCTTAATGAGGATCAGCCTTTTCGTGGGTCATTCCCGGTTTATTGCACTCTTAAAAAAGACGGAACAGTTGAACCAGGGTTAATCGAAAGACATCACCCAAATTTTATGTTTATGATGGATCAAACTTTAAATGTTCTTTATGATTCTGTAGAAATGGCTTATAATCGAGATATTGAAGGATATCTTCCGTCGCTTCAATATAGCACAATTCAAGAAAATACAATCTCACGCACAATTTGGACTAAAGATGAGTCTGGTGATGCTGTTAGGATGATTAATCCAAAATTTGCAGAACTCGTCAATCAAGGCCGATATTCTTATGGATCTTTACCGCATGGCTCAACTGTGCCTGGAAGTGCTCCTCAACCAACCGACCCCAGTGGAGAACCTCCTCCTGGTGAGAAAATCAAGTGGAATCCCACCATGCAAGCAATCACTTTCAATCTGGGCACTTGGAATAACCCACAGGGTGCAGGAATGTGGGAAGAAGGTCAAACTGGTCCAACCGGGGAACAAGAACATGAATGGTATGTGGCCAATTTCCTTGTTTCAAAAATCAGTGATCATCCATATAAGGACATTTCATTTAGAGGTAACAAAAATTTTAGAGAAGAACCGGGCAGATATACACAAAAATTTGGATATTCTCCTCGACTTATAAAAGAAAAAGTACAAGGCCCAAATAAATTTGTTCCAGGCCTGAAAGAAACGTTTAGAGATTTTTGCAGAAGTGATAATCCTGAACCATTTTTTAATATTTTTGATCAAAATTTTAGTCATCTTTATCTTTTTAATATTCCAAATAATATTATGGATCAAGCTGGTATTAATCTCGACTCATTGACTGGGTTTGAAACCCAACTTTCTTCATTAGAAATACCTGGCGTAGGCGTCAATGCTGGTTTGATCGCTGGGGCGACACAACAAGCTTTCGGAATATTAAATCAGGCAAAATATGAAATACAATATGGGGTGCCATTCACATCTGATTCTCAAAACCCAAAAGATAATTTTACTTTAGATATTTTATTATCGCCTGGGAGTTTAGGTTCTCAACCCGTGATTCGAGGACTTGTTGGAGATAAAGAACTCGATCCTGGTGCTATCCAAGTTATTCAACATAGGCCAGGATTGCAATCAGTTTCCAATGATCATACAAATCATTCAGCACCAGAAAAATATTTTGCTGAATGGATGAAACAAATATGGTCTGGTGGTGGAGAAATCTGGCTCAAAGATTCCAACGGATTCCACCCTTCACTTAAACCAGATTATGCAACGGGTTTAAAAGCGACTGCTTCAGACGCTTTGCGACTTCAGCCTCTTTTTGACTCGATTTTAAAAAATGTTTACTATGGTAATGACTCATACGATGGAGTTTTTAAAGATTTGTTTTGTTCTTTTACAAATCAAATAGCTGCGGAAGCACAAGCTGGAGATCCTGGTCAACCATTTTTTGATCTTGAAAATGTTTCTGCATTAGACTTTAGTCCTTATAAAAAAATTGGAGAAGAAGACTGTAACCCAAGTCTGTTAAACCTTGAGGTTATCAAAGAAAGGGTTAAAGAAGAATTTGGATTAATTCAGTGTATTGAAACAGCATTTTCGAATAAAGATGGCCTTGGGAGCAACAGAGAGAGTCCTTTTGAAAAAGCAAACTTTGGTGGTGCAGTTCTTCTTACAGTAAGAACTTATGTAATTGAACATCTTTTACGTTCTATTTTTGTATTTTATTATTTTCGATATAAAGCTGCTGATGATGTGGATGAAGCTCTAGTTTTGTATTTGTTAAACAAGATTAAAGAAGATGTTGGAGCAAGAAATTTCCTCCCAGAATTTAGAAGGGAAGCTATTGAACTATATAACCGAAATAAACCAACAAATAAACCTGATGGAACTTTTGATGAAGCTTTAAATTTTTTCGTGCGTTGGCAAATTTGGTCAGTATCAAACCAACTTTCTACAATTGTTGGTTCCCAAGGAGACACCAGTCTTGATAGCATATTACTTGAATCATGGATTCCTGAATATGATGTTCCTCGTTCTGATCCTACTAATCCAAATTCAAGTGGACTAGTTTATGATTCTGAAAAGGGAGAGTGGGTTGTTAGGTTTTTAAAGCCACCACAAAGTTCAGATCAGAATTCTAATAGAGAAAAAATAACTCAACAAGAGCTTATGAGTCTTTTTGCGACCCCACCAATTACAAATTGGAAAACAAGCGGTGCTCCCACTATTGGTCAGCTTTCTTTAGATAAAATTCAAGAAAGAAAAGGAAGTGGTGTCCGCTCTACAGATATAGTTGAAAATGATTGGCGAGGGCGGCATTTGTATCTTTGGCCCCTGGGCGCACAGTTTAGAGAATATTTCGCTCCACCCTCAAATATAACGATGGGAGGTGGTCACGGTCGAAGGGATGGAAGCTATAAAAATTTTATCAATGATATTTGGACATTAGAACCTCCAGTTGTGACGGCGGATGGTAGCGTAACTGAGATGAGTCCAAACATTTCGAGATTAAGAATGATGGAGGGTTCATTACAAGACGAATTATCTCTTAGTAAAAATCCACAACCCGCTCGTCTTAATGAATCTCGTGAACTTCACATTTTGAATCCCTTTACACCGAATACGGTTACGCAAGGTTCAGCCCAGCACGACGCAGGAGAACAAACCACACCGATGTTTTATCCCGATACTGCAAGATGGCAGTTAGACGTACCAGGAATGTTTGAAGAAGAAGCCATTGAACGTGTCGGCACCACCGGCCAGCAACATGACGAACAGGTGCCCGGTGGGGGCGTCGATCCTTTTACTGGCGATAGTGTAAGCGCAATGGGTGATGGCGAAGGTGGCGAAGGTGGCGAAGCTGGTGGCGGCTCTGGTGGCGGATACAGCCCCCCAATGGAACAAACAATAACTGTGATTGATAGACAACCCGGTGTAAGTACCGCTGGTGGTTATAACATTGGTATACCTGGATTTCTTAGAAACGGACTCGCCCCAACACTAACTATACAGGAAACGGAAGTCATCGAACGTCGTGGAGTGAGTTCGAACTCGTCTTTAAGTGAGCTTTCGCTTGGGGCTTATAATGCTTGGCAAGACCAAGCCGGATCAGTTTATAAGTTTGGAGTATCGAGAAACGAAATGCTTGGAATGGAATTTGCTAAACGATTTATTGCTTCAGCAATACGACCGTGGATAGCACCAGAATATGTTTTCATGCCAAGATATCATTTTCCAGCATACTATGCTGATATTCCCCGCTGGGAAAAGCCCCACGTTGGAACAATATTTAATAATGGCGGATCGGTTGAAATAAATTCTGAAAATGGACAAGTTACAATTAAAAATTTGCCTGCGACTTGGGTGCCCGAAAACTCCCTCAATGCCCCCTACCGGCCTAGCGGCGTCAACTCTCCACAAGCTGGAGATATCAGCAATAATACTAAATGGATTTACCCAGGATATTTTTTAAAAGAATTTTCAGTAGTAAATCGTGAAAAAGTAACTGCGCCCCCCATTCTAATACGTGGCTGGGATGACATTTATAAACAAATCCATAAAACCCAGCAGGATCGATTACTTGAAGTTCGACGGGCTATACACAATCAGAGTAGAGATGTTTATCATGATGAAGGGGAAAATGTTGCTCACGATTACGAACGTCCGGGTACGCCAAACACCCTCGTCTTCGTTAATGGCCCTGCATATAAAAGGCCAAGCAACGTGCCGTGGGTGCAATTAGTTGATGATCCAATTAAAAATGGATTTGCTTATCTTTCTTTTGATCGCTGGGATGGTGGCCCTGGTGAAGATGGGTTAGAACTGGTCGGTTCAGATAGGGTCGCAGCAATTTCACCTAGACCAGGGATACAGGCGACATTAGGGGTTCCACCCCCATCTTTTGAGGAAGCGGAAAACTATGTTCCTAATCTCCACGCAACGAGGGGCACAGTAACCCGAACTTCCTCGGGAGAAGTCACCGGAGCTGACCCTGGCCAGTTTGGAGACATCGGCGCAATTTGGGTCGTTAAAGACTATACAAAAAATGTTAATGGCACTAATATTAATTTTGGAAATTGGATGTATATTAACGAAGCGCATGGTAATGCAAAAGACACCTTTCTTTCGATTAGGGATGATCGTGGTCTTTCGCCCTGGTATTATATACACAGAGATAAAACTTATTTATATGGTTTACAGTTCCTCCTAGATTATGAATCTCACGGCGCAAGAATTCAAGCATGGACGGTTCCAATTAATGAATGGTTTTATGTTGGAGATTTTGAAGAACAATCCCAACAAATGGATAATATTACTATTGACGTTGCTGCATTGTCGCCGGTTGGTCCAGCTTGGTCTAACTTCGGAATAGCACTTACTTCTGGTGGACGTGGGTTTGGATATAGGTCGCTTCATAATCATGCTGTGGCATTATTGACCGCAGATAAGATTCCTTATATTAATCTGCTAGATTTTGATCCTATGTCTATTGGTTACATATTAAGATGGGAAAAAAGCCGGATTGATAAAGTAATTTCTGAACTCGGACGGCAGCGCCGCACGGCTGGGGCGTTGCCTGACGGAACCCTTGACGATTCTTCAGTTACAACTGACACTGGTGGTATAGGGTGGCCGAGCGAAACTTTAAAAAATATGTTTGAATCCGCTGTGGCGAATGAAGATACAGTGACCGCACAGCTCGAAGAACTACGCAACCTTTCAAACACATATGTTAGGTGGATAGATGATTGGGAAAACAAAGTAAAAGTTCCATTAACTCAAGCGGAAGATGGTAGAATGGCAATGAGAGAGGCCATTCTACAAAAAGCTGAAGAACAGCCTGTAAGTCGAAGAGCGATGATGGAGCCTTTAACTTTCGATTTATCAAATGGAAATTTAATTCAAGAAGTATATCTTAGAATTGGAGAGTTAACACCAAATAATTATAGTAGTACAGGTTACGCTAGTGCAAATCGTTTATGGGTTTCTCGCAGTAGCGATGAAGATCTAGAAGGTGTTGTCAATATTGATGCTTTTCAAAATTTTATGCAAGAAAAATTCAGTGGTGGTCCACACTCGTATCGTTTGGCAAAAAAAATAAGAGAGATCGCTGGAACTGCCCCAGGCCAAGACGATTGTGGTGAAGATTTAACTGAAAATCAGCCACAAATTATATTTGAAGATCCTCACGATGATCCTGAGTTGCGTGATTTTTTTGATAGCATTCATGTAGGGGTTAGAATTTCCTATGTTTTGCCAGTGGGCGAGTTTGAGCCAATCGTAGGCCATCCGGATTCACAAGGTACATCCTATGAATCGCAAGATACGGCGCAGGTGTATACTGCTGAAGAAGACGAAGCCGCCACCGCTCGTGGCTCAATCCCTGCAACAAGGGTAATGCTTGGACAAATAAAGGAAATTTCAGATCTTTCCATAGCATCCAAAGAAAAAGCATACTTTGTTACTGAAAAATCTGAAACTGCGCTTGAAGGCTCAACCGGCCTACGAGATATTCACATTGTTCCAATTGTTTCGGTAGAAAAACCTCTTGATATGACAACTAAAATTAGCACTTGTCTGACACCTGCGACCAAAACAATAACTAAAATTGTAAATGGTGCTGCACAAAGTGTAGAAATATCAACTCCGTGGTTCAGAAGTGAATACCAAAAATTTGCACAAAATGAATCTCACCAAGCTATACTAAGAACACCAGAATATAAAATGTTGTTTAAATATTTATTTCCTATTGATCGAATGCTTTCGCTTGTAAATATTTATTCTTCCCAGTACCTTGCTAATATAAAAGATATACATCTATTGTTTGATTCTACAAAAGAAGCAATTGCACAATTATTTTATACTATGGATAATAGTGGAAATATTCGGGCTTCTGAGTGTGGCACATCCAATATAGATTTTCAAATGAGTCTTTCTTTGGGTCTTCCAATTTCAGGTCTTGCAGGACAAATGGCAACAATGATTGCCAAAGCCGCCGTATTGACATTTAAGGGTTTTATGGAAACTTCTGATATTAATATTATACTCACTAGAAGGATTCTTGATCTTATCCATGTTGTAAATAAATCAATTGCAGAAGGAGCAAAATTGGCAAATCAAGCACAAGAAGTTGGTGCAAGCGTTGTACAAACTGGAAAAGATATTGCTTCTTTGGCTGAACCTTGTCAAAATAATTTACCGGGACAACCCCCAGATGCTTGGTTTGATCCAATAAATGAGAATTTTATACCAGAGCCAGATTTTTGGATGGTTTCCTTAGCCTTGATGCCGATGACAATGCTTCCAATGTTTTGGCTTGGTCCGCCACTACATCCAATATTTGGACCAATTTATTGGGGATTAGACTTGAAACCATCACCAAATTGGTTGAATTCAATGCCACCTTCTGACTGGCTTGATAATCTTTTCGGGAAAGAAAAGAATAAAGCATTTCAACAGACTATTAATCAGCCGCCGACCAGTTGTCGGCCTGATGTTGGGCTGCCCCCACTGGGCCAAAATCCAAATTCTTATTTTAGACAACAACTACTTAATAATGGACAAGATGGAAGCGGACAAGATGGAAATGGACAAGATGGAAATGGACAAGGCGGCGGATCTACTTCTTGAAAAAAATAACAATAAAAGGGGAGAATTATTATGTCTGGAATAACACCTAAATTACCATTAACAAAAAACACATTAAATGATTATGCTTGTGTAACTGATTATAGAGAACTTGTAAAGCAAAATTTTAGAATTCTAATGTACACGATTCCTGGTGAACGGATGATGGACTTAAATTTTGGAATAGGGTTGATAAAGTTTTTATTTGAACCAGACTCACCAAAATTATATGGTCGTATTTCTGCAAAAATAAAACAACAGGTTGAAAGATATTTACCATATATTAAAATAACAAATATTGTTTATAATTCTGTCAAAAACGATTTTCAAATAGATCCCAGTTTTTTGAGTGTGGGTGTTGAATATATAATATTGCCATTAGATGTGGTGGACAAGTTAGAACTAACTTTACCGGAAGACTAATTATTTGGTAAGGAGTCCATAAAATTGCCATCTAGCAAACAGTACCCAACAATTAAATATACTTCACGAGATTTCAACTCTATTAAAAGCGATTTAATAGATTATGCAAGGAGATATTATCCGGACACATATAAAGATTTTAGTGACTCTGGATTTGGATCTTTAATGTTAGACACTGTTGCATATATCGGCGACATTCTTTCTTTTTATCTCGATTATAGTGTTAATGAGTCTTTCCTTGATACTGCCATTGAGTTCGAAAATATTTTAAAAATTGGAAAACAAATGGGTTATAAATTTAATAGTAGCCCAGCTTCTTATGGAGAAGCATCTTTCTATATTATTGTTCCAGCATCAACGAGCGAAATTGGTCCTGATTTTACCTACGTCCCAATATTAAAAAAAGGTTCAGGTTTGTCTTCTATGGATGGAGTCGGTTTTACTTTGAACGAGGATGTAAATTTTTCTAACCCTAATAACGAAATTGTTGTTGGTCGAGTAGATGATGTAAGTGGTGTTCCAACCTCATATGCAATAAAGGCATTGGGCCAAGTAATTTCAGGTAAAATCAATTCTGAAAAAATTAGCGTTGGTGATTTTCAAAAGTTCTTAAAACTTTCATTAGCTGGAGAAAATATTACTGAAATTTTATCTGTTACTGACATAGAAGGCAATGAATATTTTGAGGTTGATTTCTTATCTCAGGATATTGTTTATAAATCGGTTATTAATCGTGGTGATAATAATACTGTAACCCAAGCAAACTTAAGACCCTTTGCTGTACCCCGCAGATTTACTACTGAAAGGCTTAAAAACAAAACAATTTTACAGTTTGGTTTTGGCTCAAAAGTTAATGATGTAACTATTAATCCGCTTGTGGATCCAAGTATGGTTGCATTAAAAGTACATGGTAAGAACTATACTACAGATGTTAATTTTGATCCCACTAATTTTACAAAAACAGATAAATTTGGAATTGCTCCAGCCAACACTACTTTGACTGTTGTTTATCGGTCGAATGATGCAAGAAATGTTAATATCGGAACGAATTCTTTAATAAGGATTTCTGCTCCTTTTTTTGATTTTCCAGATTTATCATCCTTAAACTCCAGTCTTGTTACGGGTGTCGTAAGTTCGTTAGAAGTTACAAACGAAGAACCAATTACAGGTGATGTTACAATGCCTTCGGTTTTAGAATTAAAGACAAGAATTCATAATGTTTTTTCTTCACAAAATAGGGCAGTTACTTTGCAAGATTACAAGAGTCTTTGTTACTCTATGCCTACGCAATTTGGTTCAGTTAAAAGAGTTAATGTTATTCGAGATCCCGAATCTCTAAAACGAAATTTAAATTTATATCTTATTTCAGAAGATTCCGCTGGCAAACTTACAAAAACTAATGAAGCAATTAAACAAAATTTAAAAATTTGGCTCAATCAAGGCCGAATGATAAATGACACAGTTGATATTTTGGATGCTAAGGTTATAAATATAGGAATTGAGTTTGTAGCAATTGGAACTTTAGAAACGAATAAGTACGATCTTTTAACTGCTAGCATACAACGGCTAAAAAAATATTATAATAGGATGTATGATATAGGAGAGCCGTTTTACATTACACATGTTTTTAATGAGCTTAATAAAATGGATGGAATAGTTGATGTTACACGAGTTAACATTGTTCAAAGAACTGGCGCAAACTATTCAAGTGAAATTTTTAATATTGAGTCCAGACGCTCAGATGATGGCCGCTATATAAAGGTTCCTCAAAATGCAATTATAGAAATTAAATATCCAGATATTGATATTATAGGTACAATAAAATAGTGGCACTTAAAAGATATATAGCGACTAAAGATAATACAGTTACTAATGCTTATAAAGCAGATTTAGTAACCCGAGGAACTGGCAGTAATATGGGTTTGGCAGATTCTCTTTCAGTTTTTTCGATTTATGCCCAAGCAGCAAGTTCATCGGCGGAAGCATCAAGATTTTTAGTTCAATTCCCTGTTTTAACCGCCAATTCGACTGGTAGCATTCAAACCGACCGCACTTCTGGAAAAATTCCAGCTAGTGGTAGTGTTGATTTTTATTTGCGAATTTTTAATGTAATTCATAGTCAGACACTCCCACGACAATTTACTCTCATTGTGTCGCCCGTTTCCCAATCATGGGAAGAAGGCTACGGCCTAGATATGGAAGATTATAATGATTTAACATATGATGGTACTGGTTCTAATTGGGAGTATGCTAAGTCAAAAGTACCGTGGGTAGATGGGCACGATGTTTCTTCTTCTGGAGGAAGCTTTTTAACTGGAAGTTCATATCAAAATTATAATTATACACAATATTTTGACAACGGTACAGAAGATTTAGAAATCAATATTACGGGTCTGGTTGAACAGTGGCTAACTGGTACTTCTGGGGGCGGTTTTTCCAATTATGGTATTGGTGTTTATTTAACCTCTAGTCAAGAATCTGGTAATCGTTCTTATTATACTAAGATGTTTTCTGCTAGAGGTAGTGAATATTTCTTTAGACGGCCAATAATCGAGGCCAGATGGGACTCTACAAAAAGAGATAATAGGGGAAATTTTTATATTTCGAGTTCAACTCTAAACTCCGCCGATAATTTAAATCTACTTTATTTATACAATTATGTCAGAGGTCAGCCGAAAGATATTTATGGTGTTGGGACTGGTTCAATTTATTTGACAGTACATACTTCCGCATCGCTTGGTGAACAGCTTACAACTACTCCGCAACAACCTGTAACTGGTGGTTGGGTTTCAACTGGTGTTTATTCCGCTTCATTTGCTTTGTCTACGACGGCGAGTGTTGTTTATGATAAGTGGTTTTCGGGTTCTACATATTATCATACTGGAAGTTTTGAGCCGCAAACTTTTAATTCACATAACGCTTATTTTACCCCAAAATACATCACTACCATTACGAATTTGAGATCTGAATATTCTAGCATTGGTGTAAATAGATTAAGACATTTTTCTAGATTGAAAAATTGGAATCCAACAATTTATACGGTTGCATCGACGAAAATTGAGAATAGTTATATTGAAAATGCATATTATAAAATTTTTAGGGTAATTGATGATTATACTGCAATAGATTATGGGACAGGAAGCACAAACCACACAAGGCTTTCTTATGATATAAGTGGAAGTTATTTTGATTTAGATATGAGTTTGCTTGAGTCAGGATACTCATATGGGATTAAATTTCTTTATTTTATCAATAGTGTCTATGAAGAACAAGAAGAAGTTTTCAAATTCCGGATAAGGTAAAAAAATGTCAAGCACTAAAGATCTTTTTAAGCGTAAAAAAGCGGACCAGCTCTTAGCCAATTCCAGTCTTAGAAAAATTGGATCTGGTATAGAATCCGCTGATTTTGTTAAATCTGAAATAGACAATAAAAATAGAATGATCCCTGGTGTTGATTTTACGTCTGCTTCAAACTTTGCAATATACGGTTCAGCAGAAAAATACTATGAAGATTCAATTAGTTATATTCAAAAGCAATATCCATATGATGGCTCACATAAAGAAAAAGTCGAATGGGAATTAAGCTCTAGCTATCTTGATAGATTTATTTTTGAAAATGAATATCCACGAACAAATGGTCATATTTTATTAGGAACAAATTACGGCGGTGTAACACTAGAAGGGCATGGTTACGATTTATCAGGTAAAACAGAATATATCCACTTTAAGGGAAATAATGTTAATACTGCCGTAAATGTTGCAAAAGGGCAACCTCTTTCTTCACAATTTAAAGATTTAAATGTTTTTAGCACTGCTTCTGAGGGAGCTTCAAATCTTGATATTAGCACTTCCACAGGAAATACAGCAGAGTTTTGGTTTAAAAAAGACAGTTGGATATCGGGCAGCGAGTCTGGTAGACAGGTTTTTGTTGATATATGGAATAGTGCTTCATATAGCAGTGGTATGTATGCTAGATTTCGAATAGAATGTGATTTTAATGGCTCTCCACACAAATTTCAAGTTTCTTATACTGATGGCACTGGTGGCTTTCAAGAACTTTTTTCAATTTCAGGTCCTCACTCATGGACAGGCCACCACATTGGACAGAATCTCAATCTTACCAGTTCGATATGGAATCATTATGCATTTAATTTTAGTTGCCCGACAGCGACAACGACCAAAGCTGAATTGTATGTTAACGGAAAGTTAAACGATACAATAGAAACCTCCTCCTGTCCAACAATTAGTATTACTGGTTCAATGCTTGGCTGGATTGGTGCTCTAGGCACTTCTTCTAATACTGTTGGCGGAAGTTTTGGTAATTTAGGATACGGAAAACTTTCTGGTTCTTTGGATGAGTTTCGGTTTTGGAAGAAAAAACGCACCGAAGAACAAATTGGTCGGAATTGGTTTGCACAAGTTGGTGGAGGTACAAACACAGATTTACTTCTTGCTGTCACGGCTTCTACAAAATATAGTTATGAAAATCCTGTTGATTTGGGTGTTTATTATAAGTTTAACGAAGGGATTATAAATGCTTCTAGTTATGTATCACAAGATGCTGTAATATTAGATTATGCTGGCCGTCTTACAAATGGAGCTTGGGTTGGATATGCCGCTGGTTCACGACGTACCGGCTCCGCTATGGTGATTGGTGGCGCTGCACTGTCCGAATTTAAAGAACCAATCCTTTATTCTACCCATCCAGAAGTTTTAAATTATACAATAGAAAAAAAGAATATTGGAAAATTTTATGATTCTACAAATAATTCTTCAATTTATGGAACTATTCCAGAATGGATTTCGACAGAGGATCGGAGCAAAGGTAGCGATGCTTTAAGGAATTTAACTCAAATTGTTGCAAGTTACTTTGATACATTACAAATACAAATTAAAAATTTCAGGGATATTAAAGATAAAGATTATATAAGTGGAAGTGATAAGCCCTTTCCATTTTCTGCAAGACTTTTGGATTCTTCTGGCCTTATTTCAACTGAAGTTTTTTCTATGGCTTCTGATTTAGAATTTCTTGT
>Ga0209434_1000550_pt1 | contig 17801 bp, 21 predicted proteins | sample ETNvirnome_2_300_FD_184068 | JGI IMG/M metagenome (GOLD analysis project Ga0209434, IMG submission 184068) | Marine viral communities from the Pacific Ocean - ETNP_2_300 (SPAdes) (version 2) | ecosystem: Environmental > Aquatic > Marine > Oceanic | place: Pacific Ocean | collected 2013-06-22
AGTTCAAGTAGAACCCGATGAAATAGAATCTTATCCGATACCTGGGGAGGAAGGTAAGTTTTATACTGAAAAACTTGATGTAGAAAATGCAATGAAATTTGGACAATATGAATTTTTAGAAGCCTGTCAATCAATGGGAATTGTTGGGAATAATTTACAGGGAACTAATCAGACGGCAGAAGCATAATGGGATATTTTGTAGCACATTTAAACCTAATATTAAATAGAACAACTTTTTCTAATCCAAAAGAATGTAAACGGGGAGATATTTACGAATTAAGATACAAAAGTGATACTGCTGTTAAGAGTAGATATATAATTATGGCGTTGAATGTATATAAACGTAAGGCTACAGGAACAGACTTTCTTTTACATGCATTAGATTTAGATGAGATCCCAGTTATTAAAATAAAAAAACTATTAGGAACAGCAGATGGTGTTGAGACAAGAGTAGATGAGAAAATGGAACATCAGCGGATGGTAATTACTGGTCGTAATACAGCATATTATAATAAAGAAGTAAAAAAACTTCAAAAACTATTACCTGGTATTTATAAAACATTTAGTATTGATAAGATTACACGAATTCAACTTTGTAATTATAATTTTATTAAAATAATGGATAGTTCAATGAAAAAGAAATTTGGGATAGTAGATGAAGATTAGTTATGGTATTACAGTTCATAATGAAGCAGATGAACTAAACAAGTTATTAGAATTTCTTATCCATAAGACACCCGAAAGTGATGAAATAGTTATTTGTGTTGATGGTGATGATGATGAAGTTAGGTTTGTATTAGATAGTTGGACTCAACAATATGCTCACACTAAAACTATAAAGATATATCAAAGAAAACTTGAAGGTGATTTTGCAGCCCAAAAGAATTCAGTAATAGAAAATTGTGATGGAGATTATATTTTCCATATAGATGCAGACGAGATACCACACGAGAATCTCGTTAATATTTTACCAGAGATGTTAGAAACAAATGATGTGGATTTAGTGTGGGTCCCACGAGTGAATACAGTTGAAGGACTTACTGATGAACATTGCACAAAGTGGGGATGGAGAATTACAAAGTTAGGTTGGGTAAATTATCCAGATTATCAGGCACGAGTATTTAGAAATAGAGAAGATATCAGGTGGACACGGAAGGTTCATGAATATATTACAGGATGTAAAACATATGCACATCTACCACCACAAGAAGAATTGTCGTTATATCATCCTAAAACAATAGATAAACAAGAACAACAGAATAAGTTATATGAGAAAATACTTACCAACAATTAGTGAATTAATAGATAGACTTTCTATTATACAATTAAAAGAGGTGTTCATACCAGAACACAAAAAAGAATATGCCGAAGAAATCAAAGATATAGTTCATGATTTAGATGAGTTAGGTTTAGATGGTAAAATGATTAGAGCCATTGTAGTATTATCACAGATGAACTTACATATCTGGCACAACGAAACTAAATATAGAGCAGGTGAAGGTGATGGAAATCTTGGATTAACTCACGGATTAAATGGTATTAGAAATACTGCAAAGAATATTATACAAGATCAAATTGAAGATAGTGGAAGGAAGGATTATAAGGTAGATTGTATAGCTGCCGAGTTTGATGATTGGGAAGTGAGTTGGTAGATGAGTTATAAAATATGGCCAATAGGTAAAGTTCCAAAAGAGTTTCAACGACCAGAACTTGACCAAGTGAGAGAGTATGGTTATGATTGGAAGGATCCGTGGGATGTAGTTGATATGTTCGAACAAGAGGTTGCTAAATTCGCAGGATGTAAATATGGAATAGCATTAGACAATTCTACTAATGGTTTATTTTTATGTTTAAAATTTTTACGGGGGTTGACTGATACTTGGGGGGCACCAGATAGTGTTTTAATTCCTAAAAGAACTTATTGTTCCGTACCGATGACAATTGTAAACTCTGGACATAAGGTAGAATTTGAAGATATTGAATGGAGCGGAGTTTATCAATTAAAACCATATCCAATATATGATGGTGCAACGAGATGGACAGAAGGAATGTATGAGGCAGATATTGGTTATCAGACAGTTTCATTTGGGTTAAAGAAAAGAATACCTATTGGTAAAGGTGGAATGATACTAACCAATGATAAGGATTCTGTAGAATGGTTTAAGATGATGAGATATGAAGGTAGACATAATGATGTTCCATATATCGAAGATGAGTTTGGGTTAATAGGTTATAATATGTATATGACACCCGAAGATGCAGCAAGAGGATTGATTTTAATGAATCATACTCCAAAAGAGAATGAGGATTCTGGTGGTTCATATAATTGTATTGATTTGACAAAACAGGAAGTATTTAATGTTTAAAGAAACTCGTGAAAGGTCAGTAAGAAAATCTATTGGTTGGAGAATCGTAGCAGTAAAATGATTTTAGTTACAGGTGGTAGTGGGTTAGTAGGACAACATTTAAAAGATATTATGCCAGAAGCAATGTACATAGGTTCTAAAGATTGTGACTTGACAGATGTTACACAAGTAGATGCTATGATGAATTTATTTAAACCAAAGATTGTAGTTCATTTAGCAGCAAGAGTTGGTGGTTTATTGGATAATATGAGTTATCCAGTAGATTACCTTGAAGAAAATATTTTAATGAACACTAATGTTATAAAGGCCTGTCATAAATATAATGTTGAAAAGGTAGTAGGTATTTTAAGTACTTGTATTTATCCTGATGTTGTTGATACATATCCTATGAAAGAAGAAGATATGTTTAATGGTGCACCACCACCTGGTAATTTTCAGTATGCAATATCTAAGAGGTGTCTTGCTAGTCAAATTGATGCATACAATAAACAATATGATAAAAAATGGTCTTGTTTAATTCCTTGTAATCTTTATGGGGAATATGATAAATATGAAGAACATCATAGTCATTTTGTATCTGCGTTGATTAAAAAAATTCATGAGGCAAAGGATAGTATAGAGTTGTGGGGAACGGGTAAACCATTGAGACAATTTATGTATGGTGGTGATTTGGCAAAGGTAATAAAATATGTAATTGATAATAATGTGGTTGGAAATTTTAACGTGGCACCAAAAGAGGTCTATACGATTAATGAGATGGCTGAAATAGGTATTCGGTCATGTAATAAGGAACATTTGAATATAGAATATGATAATAATAAACCAGATGGTCAGTATAGAAAAGATGTTGATTCATCTAAATTATTATCAATATTAGATAATTTTAAGTTTACTCCATTAGAAGATGGTATAAGGAGAGTTTATGATAACTTTAGTTAAAGATACAATTGATAATAAAGATATAGATAGATTAGTTGAGTGGTTAAAAACTTATCCACGATTAACAAAGGGACCTATAACATTAGAATTTGAGAACAAATTTTCTAAGTGGTTGGGGAGAGAATATTCTGTATTTTGTAATTCAGGTTCATCAGCAAATCTATTGATGTTATCTGCATTAAAAGAGGGTGGTTATTTTAAAAATGATAAAGTAGTAGTTCCATCAGTTGCATGGGCAACAGACCTATCACCAGTAATACAATTGGGATTAGACCCAATTTTATGTGATTCTAATATGGAAGATTTGTCAGCAGATTTAGAACACTTGGAAAACTTATTTTTATTACATTCTCCATCTGCTCTTATGTTTGTTTCAGTTTTAGGTTTAGTTCCTGATATGGATAAAGTAGTTAAGTTATGTGATAAGTATGATGTTATTCTATTGGAAGATACTTGTGAGGCGATGGGGTGTGAGTATAAAAAACAAAAACTTGGAACATCTGGCAGGATGTCAAGTTTCTCTACATTCTTTGGTCATCATATTTCTACAATTGAAGGTGGAATTGTTTCAACTGATGATTTTGAATTATATGAATTGTTATTGTCTATACGGAGTCATGGTTGGGATAGGGATTTGAGTGTGGAAACACAATTTCAATTACAACAAGATTGGGATGTTTCTGATTTTGATGCTATGTATACTTTTTATTACTCTGGATTCAATATGAGGTCAACAGATTTACAGGCATATATTGGACTAACTCAAATTGATAAATTAGATGATTGGGGAAAAAAGAGAGAACATAATTATAATCTTTATCAAGATTTAATTAAGAATGATTATTGGAAACCAAAATCATACCATGATTCACTTACATCTAATTTTGCATATCCAGTAATAAGTCCACATAGAGATGAGATAGTTAAAAGTTTACAAGAAAACCAAGTTGAGGTTAGACCTATGATTTGTGGTTCAATGGGAACTCAACCTTTTTATGTTAAAAAATATGGTGAACTTAAATTACCTAATGTTTTTATAATAGATGAGTATGGATTTTATGTGCCGAATCATCCTATGTTGACCTCAAGTGAAATTAGTTTTATTAGTGATATAGTTAATGGAGAGTTACAATGAAAAGAGCGTTGATAACTGGTATCAATGGACAAGATGGTTCTTATTTGGCCGAACTGTTGTTGGAAAGGGGATATGAGGTTCATGGTATATTGAAAAGAAATTCTGTTGCTGAAAATCAAACTGCTAGATTAGATGATATATTTAAAGATTTAAAATTAGAATACGCTGATATGCTAGATATGGCTTCACTAATGAGAGTTTTTCAAACAATTAAACCACATGAAGTTTATAATTTAGCAGCCCAGTCACACGTACGCATATCATTTGACCAACCCATTTACACAACTCAAGTTGTTGCATTGGGTACATTAAATTTATTAGAAGCAGTTAAATTAGTTGATAAAAATATTAAGGTTTACCAGGCATCATCTTCAGAAATGTTTGGTAATTCTATGGACGATGATGGATTTCAACGAGAATCAACACCTATGAAACCAACAAGTCCGTATGGGTGTGCAAAAGTATATGCATATAATATTTGTTGTAATTACAGAAATTCTTATGATATGTATATAAGTAATGGTATACTTTTTAATCACGAATCACCAAGAAGAGGTACTAATTTTGTTACCAATAAGGTTGTAAAAGAAGCAGTTAAAATAAATTTTGGGCTATCAGATAAATTAATGTTAGGAAATTTAAATGCTACTCGCGATTGGGGACATGCTAAAGATTATGTTCGTGCTATGGTTATGATATTAGAACAAGATAACCCGGATGATTTTGTATGTGCGACAGGAATATCACATTCAGTAAAAGAATTCTGTGATTATACTTTTTCTAAATTGGATCTGAATTACAAAGATTATGTTGGGGTAGATGAAAAGTATTGGAGACCAGAAGAATTAGTTCATTTGAAGGGAGATTCTACAAGATTAAAATCTATTGGATTTGAAGCAGAATATACATTTGAAACAATGATAGATGAAATGATAGATTATTGGAGACAAATTTATGGATAAAAAAATAGGTATATTATTTACAAGTAGAAACAATTATAATTTATTAGATAATTGGTTAAATAAAGTAAATACCGAAGGTTTTGATATATTAAATATAGATGAGGATTCGGATGATAAAAATAAAAAAAGTGGTAAGTCAATATGTGAAAATTATGGCGTAGTATATCAAGATAGAGAAGAGCGTGGAATGCAAAACAATTTAACTACTGCTTGTAAATATTTTGGAGACAGGGGAGTAAAGGTTATTATTTGGTTTCAACACGATTGTTTTCCACTACACTCAACTTTTTTCACAACATTTAATGATTTTGTAATAGGAAATGACTTGAAAGAGTTTGGGGCAATAGGATTTAATTGTTATCATGATGACCGAGCACATCAAGATTTTCAATCTATTGGACATTTTTTAGACAATACGGCCCGGGCCCCCTTAGAAATTGGAGATTTTTGGTATAGAAATAAAAAATATTGGGGAAATTCACGTCCTGATTATTCTAATCTTGAATGGAACAAACCATTTGCAGTAGAATCTACAGCGTGGTATGTAAGTTGTATTAATATAGAATCATATTTGGAAAATATAATACCAACTGGGGATTATCATTTCTTTCACGCGTGGGATGATATATGTTTTCAGTATTTGAATAAAAATATTTATAATGTTTGTCTTTCATACTTTGATTTTAAACACGACCAAAGAACAAAGACGGCGTATGGATTACCAAAGAATTCACCAAAGGCAGGAACTGTTAGAGAACACTATTACGGAAAGTGGGGACACCACGAAGTTTGGAAAGAAAGATGGGGGTTTGATTATGGAGATAGAACAACGTTTGAATTTGTTAAAGAACATTATAAAGAAACATTACTTTGGGATTTTTATTATCATGATCCTATAAATGGACCCTTGAAAAGTTTTGATATATGAGAAAAAAAACTTTATTCGTTGTTTCTGTTTATAGGGTTGGAGAAAGAATACACCCGATAATACCAGAGTTACATAAATTTTCTGATATTGATTTACTTAAAGTAAATGAGATGAGTTCAGAAATGAATTGGTATGGTACAATAGATCCAAGAATAAATTTCGAAAAATCATATCACCAATATTTTGATAATATATTTGATAGAGGATATGATGGGTTTAAAAATAAAAATATAGACATAGATTTATCTCATTATGATATTGTAATTTATGATGATGATAGACCAAGATATGGAATGGGAAAATTATATGATGTAGTTTCTAATTTTGGTATTCCAATGTTAGGTAGTATTCATGGTGGTGGTAGAGGTTACGGACCAGAAGATTATAATAAGGGTGTTGGTAAAGCTTTTGATTATTTATTAGTATTCGGTAATACGGACATTGATGTTCATGAAAAGGGGTCTAAACTAATAAAAATGGGAATACCATCAAACGATATTCTAAAGACACATCAGAAGTCAGAAGAATATATTTTATGTCCCACTAATCTTTTGACAAATCATTGGGAAAAATTAGATATTTGTCCTTTACAGGTTGATGAAAATTATCTTATAAAATTAGGATTAATAGAGTTACAGAGAGAGTTTGGTAAGAAGGTAGTATTTAAGATAAAAACAAGACATAATAATCCAAATCCACAAGATGATATAAATTTTATGAAAAGTATAGTACCTGATGATTTAGATTATGAAATTTTCATGGATGTAGAAGATGATAATTTATTAATGTCTAATGCATTTTTGGTACTTTCACCGGCATCTACTTTAGCATTTAAATCTATTCAACTTGGAATTCCTACAGTTCTAATAAATAAAGCTGGTATCTTAGGACACTTTCGTGATTACAAAGGATTAGTTGATTTAGACACCCAACAAATATTTGATGAGATAGAAAGACAATATACTTCTGATAAAGAGGTAGATTTCATACAGAATGTTATTGAGGGTGGTATAGATTTTACTTCAACTAAAAAGTGTATTGAAGGTATAGAAAGAGTATTAAATGAAAATAACTAATGTAGATGGTTATTGTTTATCTTCACCATATGGTGATGGTAAGGTATTCGGACAGCCACTTGGAGTTAAAAGTATTGGAATAGTAGAGGTAAGAACAAGTGGTGGTTTAGTTGGTATCGGTGAAACCTATTCTGGTGTATATGTTCCTGAATTAATTGAACCAACTGTAAAATTTATAGAATCATTAATAGTTGGTATGAATCCATTGAATATAGAGGATGTTTATAATTCTATGGATATACCTTTCGTTGCCATGAGTGGATTTATTCGAAGTGTTATTGGTGCAATTGAAATGGCACTTTGGGATATAAAAGGTAAAGTAGAAGAAAAACCATTATACAAATTATTTAATGAAAGTTCCACTAATGATTTTAAGGTATATAATAGTGGTGGTTCTGTATCATTTAGTCCAGACGAGATAAAGAAAGATATAGAAGATGTAACATTTGATGGATACAAGATGAGAGTAGGAGTTCAGAGTTGGGGAGATGATTTAAAAAGAATAGATACGGCAAAAAAAGAACTTGGTTCTAAAAAATTGATGGTGGATTCTATAATGGGAACTTTGAACACTTGGGATAAATATATGGCAGTAGATAATATAAATTCTTTGAGACATCATGATTTAACTTGGTTTGAAGAACCATTACATCCATCTAATTTAAAAGATTTAAAGTATGTATGGCAAAATTGTTCACCACTAATTCCTATTGCTACTGGAGAAGGTTTGAGTGGTAAATTAGATTTTGATTCTTATTTAGATAGTGGGTGTGTTGATGTTATCCAACCAGATGTTACTTATTGTGGTGGATTTATTAGGGCAAAAAAGATAATAGAAAAGGCAAAGAGTAACGGTATAAAGGTTGCATTGCACGTGTGGGGAAGTAGTATTTCTTTGATGTCCGCCTTACATTTGGCAATATCAACGGATGTTGATTGGTTAGAAGTTCCAATGGTACAATTAGAGGTTATGTCAGATGAATTTTCTAAAATAAAAGAGAATATAGATAATAAGAAATATGTATTTAATAGTGGGCTGGGATTAGAAATTTCAGATAATATTAAAAATAAATATCCATTTGTAAATAATAGTGGATATAAATTAAAAAGGATAACTCTTAGTGTCAGCTAAAATACTATTTACACTTATTGGTGCTTCATCACCAGGTACACAACCATTAAATACTTCTTTATTGAGTGCTGTGTGTTTGAGAGCAGGCCATGAAGTAGATTTATTTGATACTACATTTATTGATTTAGGATTTGAGTTAGATACTGAGGTTTCACAGAGGATTTCTCAGTTTAAAAATGTTGATCACAGTAGGTATAATTTAGTTAGAGATGGAAATATTGATGGAAAAAGGGCTTTTATTGATAAGATAAAGAAATTTAAACCTGCTGTTATTTGTGCCAGTGCTATGTCAGATATGTTTTATTATACAAGAACATTTTTGGATTATATGAAAAATGAAGGTTATGATATTCCTGTTATCTCCGGAGGAATTCATAGTACATTACAACCAGACGATACTATGAGCCATAAATGTATTGATTATACCGTTGTAGGCGAAGGTGAAGATGTTATACTTCCATTAATAGATAGCATTTTAGACAAAAAAGAAATTTCACCACTTACAGATGTTCCCATTTGGTATAGAAAAAATGGGGAAATAGTAAAAACAATAGGAAATAAATTAGTAGATTTAGATGACTTACCATTTTTAAATCTTGATTTTTATGACAATAGACAATTTTATAGGCCATTTAGAGGTGAATTATTGCGAAGTGGTGATGTACAGACTATGAGAGGATGCCCAAAGAGATGTAGTTACTGTGCAAATGCAGAATTAAATAAAATGTATGCCGAAATGGATGGTTGGACTGGATGGAGAACATATACACCAGAACGATTTGTTGAAGAGGCCAAGTATTTATCTAAAACTTATAATTTAGAATTTTTTAAATTTTATGATGAAGATATGTTATTAAGACCAACTGATGATATGGCCAAGTTATCTGAACTTTATAAGAAGGAAGTAAATATACCATTTACGATGCAATGCCATCCTAATTCAGTTTCTGCACCAAAGGCAAAACTTTTAAAAAATATGAATTGTGCTAGTGTAACTATTTCTATGGAATGTGGTAATTATCATTATAGAAAAAACATACTAAAGAGACAATATACAAATGAAAAATTTTGTCAATCTGTAAAAACTATAATGGATGCTGGAGTAAGATGTGCGGCTTTAACTATGATAGGATTACCATATGAGTCCAGAGATATGATATTCGAAACCATTGAGTTAGGGAGGGTGTCTAAGCCTTCACACACTAATGCTAATATATTCTTCCCATATTTAGGTACTCCGCTTGGTGAGGTTGCTGCTGATGCAAAATTTGTAAATTTGGAAGAGGTTAGAATTTCTAAATTTGATGCGTCTCGAACTTTATTAGACATGCCTCAAATAAAACCAAAAGAAGTTGAAGCCATTCGTAGACTTTGGAGTTTTTATATAGGATGGCCAAAGTTTTTATTTCCATTTTTTAAATGGCTAGAAAAGGAAACAAAAATAAGAAAAGTAATATATAATTTATTACAAAAATTTGAATATCGATTAAAATTAATTAGAAAACATAATTAAAAAGAATAAGAGGTTATATGATAGGTTGTGATTTAATAAGAGATTTAAAACTCTTTAATATACCACAAGATTATTTTAATGAACTTGATGATAAATATGGTATTGTCAAGATAGATCCAGATAATCTACCTTCAGATAAAGTATTGAATAAAATTCAAATTTATTTTGGAGATAGAATATGTCTTGATATGATAGAAAGTATGCCAAATTTAAAGTGGGTTCATTTAACAAGTATGGGTTATGATAAATTACTTGGTTTAAAGAGAAAAGATTTAATAGTAACCAATAGTAAAGATACAATGGATAACGGAGTACTTGCAACCACCATTGGATTTATGTTTGCTTTATCAAGAGGATTTAATTATTGTTTAAAATCTGAGAATATTGATAGGTATGAATTTAATCAGTACTTTGATAAAATCCAAGATGTTATAGGACAGAGTTGTTTGATAGTTGGTATGGGAAATATAGGAAGTAAATTAGCAAAAATATGTGAATCATTACAAATGAGAGTTTGTGGGATCAGACAAAAGTGTTTTGCTAATGTTTATACATTAGAAGATTTACCAGATATGGTTTCAGATTTTGATTTTGTAATAAATTTACTACCATACACAAAACAAACTCAGGGAGTTTTCGATAGTAAGATTTTTAATACGATGAAAGAAACATCTTTCTTTATAAATGTTGGTAGGGGAAAGACAGTTGTTGAAGATGATTTAATAGTGGCTTTAAAATCTAATACGATAGCAGGTGCAGGACTTGATGTTTTTGAAAAAGAACCATTACCCAAAAATTCTGAATTACGAAAGTTAAAAAATACTATAGTAACACCACATATTGGTGGATTTTCAAATCAATACTGGAAAAGGCAAAGAAAATTGTTTTCTGAGAATTTAAAAAGATATTTAAATACAGAACCATTATTAAATGAGGTAAAGTTGTGTTAGAGTGCAATTCCATCGTTATAGTTCCCTGTAAAATGGATTCTAAACGATTACCAAATAAAAATTTATCTTTAATTGGAGATAAAACTTTATTAGAACATACAATTTTGTATGCACAACAATCAAAATATAGTAAACATATAATTGTATCTACTGAATCTGACGATGTTAAAGAAATATGTAAAAAATATAATGTGATGATACACGATAGACCAAAACATTTACTTGGGGATGCCGATACAGTTGATGTTTATGTTAATGTTTTTAAACAATATAGATTTGGTAGAGGAATAACTCATGTTGTAGGTTTACAACCAGATAATCCAGATAGACAAAAAACATTGGATGAAATATTAGAGTATTTTATTACTAAAAAGTATGATGATTTAGTAACCGTTGGAACTGATGGTACAAGAAATGGTTCGGTTAGAGTTATTAAATCAGAATTTGTGAGAGAGGATAATGTCAGTAGGAGAGTAGGAACAATATTAGATGATTGTACTAATATACATACCGAAGATGATTTAAAAATTGCAACAGAGAGGTTATTAAATGACTAAAATAATATCAGAAATAGGTTGGAATCATATGGGTGATATGGAAAGAGCAAAAGATATGATTTCGGCATCAAAAGAAAATGGAGCAAATTTGGTTAAGTTCCAAACTTGGTCGGTTGATAGACTTAAACCAGGACCTTGGGATAAAGATGGTAGGTTAGAAATTTATAAGAAGGCAGAACTATCAAAAGACCAACACTTAGAATTATTTGAATATTCTAATAGTGTGGGAATACCATTTTTCTCATCTGTATTTTCGATAGAAGATGCAAAATTATCAGAATTTGTTCAGACGAGAAGAGTTAAAATAGCAAGTGCAGAATCGAGAAATATAGATTTACTATCCTATTGTGATGGAGTTTTTGATATAATTTATATTTCTACTGGAACATCAACGATTGATGAGATAAAAGAAAGTATAAAATGTATTAATAAATCACAGATTGTTTTACTTCATTGTGTTTCATCTTATCCATTAGAAGTAAAGTATTCTAATTTACCAAGAATAAGTAAACTGAAAAAGATTTCTCGTAGAGTTGGTTATAGTGACCATACATTTGGTGTTGAGGTTTCAAAGATGTCATTAGAATATGATATTGAAGTAATAGAAAAACATTTTACATTGGATAGGGATTTACCAGGTCGTGATAATAAATTTGCTATACTACCACACGAATTAAAAGATTTGTCTGATTACATAAAGGAAAGAAATGATGCGACATATTCTTGGGATGTCAATTTTATTTTAGATTGTGAGAAGGAATCAAGAGATGTAATGACGGGGAGATTTGATGGATAAAGATATAAGCGTAATTATTAGAAGTAGAAATGAAGAAAGGTTTGTTGGGTATTGTATTCAATCTGTTACTGATTTTATTGGTAAGCCAGAAATTGTTGTAATAGATAACGATTCTATTGATAATACTATACCGATTATTAATAGATTTGAATATCATGATATAACTAAATTACATATAGATAAAAATGATTATAGTCCAGGCCGAGCATTAAATATGGGGATAAAGGAATGTACTGGTGATTATATAGTTATATTATCGGCTCACTGTGAGATTACTAAATTTAATTTTAGTTCTATAAAGGAACAATTAGATAAGGACGGTGTAGGTGCAGTTTGGGGGAAACAAATTCCAATATGGGATGGTAAACGGGCAACAAGTAGATATATTTGGTCTAATTTTGGTGATGTACCACAGACAAATTATTGGTGTGAGTCAGAAGATAGATATTTTTTCCATAATGCATTTTCATTTTTTGAATCAGACTATTTAAAAAATAATTTATTTGATGAAAAGTGGGCAAGTAAAGAAGATAGATATTGGGTTAATGCACGGATAGAGAATGGATTTAATATTTTGTATGATCCAAACCAAGAAGTCAAACATCATTGGACACCGGGCGGTGCAACATGGATGGGAACTGGTTAGATGGTATTTTGGAGAATTGCAAATGACAATCTGTATTCTGTTGGTGAAGTTGATGAACTTGGATTTCCTAAACAAGAACCATCCTATATACCCGATGAGTATTTGGAAAAACAAGTATTTACAGTATGCAGAAGTTGTTTGGGTATAGGAGATTGGGGAGTTATTTCTGCAATGCCAAGACTACTTAAAGAAAAATATCCTAATTGTACGGTTCAGATACCATCTGAAGGATTATTAAAAAGTTTATTTGAACCATATGCATTAGAGTGGTTGAAATCTTGGAAAAATCCATATCAGACAATGGAATATGTTTTTAGGAATAATCCATATGTAGATGCATTTGTAGATACAATTATGGATGAAGTATTCCATGACCATTATAGAATTTATGATCCACAGAAATCAGAGATACCATTGGTAGAACAAATGTTAAATTTTTGGCAATTTACACCAGAAGAATATAAAAATTCTTCTCCAGAATTGTATTTTACAGATGAGGAAAAGGAGATTGGTGATACTATAATTAAAAATTACGCTCCAGATGAATTTGGAACTCTTTTAATATCAAATAGATTTCAGGTAGACAGAGATGTTGAATTTATTAGAAAGGCACTTAATAAACATAAATTACCATATCTTTATTGGGTTTCAGACCCATCTTTACTTTCTTTGTTTGATATAGATACTGCGTTTGATTTAAGAAATGTAGCAATAAGAGTTCAGATGTATATAAAAACACAGGCAAAGGTTATGGTAGGAAGTATGAGTGGGGCAGATATAATGTTTCCACGATATACACAAGTTTATATGGCACCAAGAGGTAAAGATTTTGGTTCAAATGTTGTTAGAGGGAATTTAGTTACAAAAATAGAGGATATATAATGGCACATAAAGAACAATGGGTATTTTGTGGAAAAGTGAAACGATTACATCCTAAATATTTTGAAAATAAAAAGGTTTTAGATATTGGTTCGTTTGATGTAAATGGTAACGAAGAATTTTTATTCAAGAATTGTGATTTTACTGGATTAGATATAGGTGAGGGTGATGGAGTTGATGTGATTTGTCCAGCACAAGACTATGACCAGCCTGATGAAACATTCGATACCATAATATCTTGTGAGTGTTGGGAACACAATCCGTTTTACAAAGAGAGTATTCAGAACGCGGTAAGAATGTTAAAAAGTGGTGGATTGTTTTTCTTCACCTGTGCAACAACAGGTAGACCAGTTCATGGTGTGTCTTATTTAGAAGAACAATGTTCTAAGGAATATGATAATTGGAAAACTTTACCGAATGTTAAAAAAGAAAATTGGGATAACGATTATTATAATAATGTAGCAGAGGAAGATATCAGAGAAGCAATTGATGTGGATGTTATTTTTAGTAGTTATGAATTTGAAGTAGAAGAAAATCATTGTGACTTATTCTTTTGGGGAATTAAGAAGTGAAAAATAAAGTAGTTATATATACTGCAATATTTGGTGGATGTGATGATTTATTAGAACCAAAATTTATTCCAGATAATTGTGATTTTGTTTGTTTTACTGATTCCGATTTTAAATCAGATATATGGGATGTTAGAAAGGTAGTTCCTTATTATGAACAGCCAGTTAGAAATTCTCGACATTATAAAACAAAACCACATATTTACTTATCTGAGTATGAAATTAGTATTTGGATGGATGGAACTTTCGTAGTAGAAAAGGATATAAATGATATGGTTGATAGATATTTATCAGATGTTAATATGGCCTGCTTTAGTCATAATAATACTGCACTTGATCCACACAATTGTATTTATGTTTCTGCAGAATATATACTTTATCTTGGTAATAAGAATTATAATAAAAATACAGGCCCGGATAGAAGTATAGAAAAGTCATATAAAGATAATCCAGAATTAATAAAACCACAAATGGAAAAGTATAAGAAAGAAGGTTATCCTGTAGATAATGGTTTAGTTATAAGTGGAGTTCTTTTTAGAAGGCATAACGAAGAAGATGTTATAAAAGTTATGGAAGATTGGTGGACAGAAATTAAATATCATAGTCATATTTGTCAGTTGAGCTTACCTTATGCATTTTGGAAGAATGACTTCAAGTGGAATTGGATAGATGGTGATATTAGAAATCATAGTTACTTTCCACATGGTGGTAAACATACTTTTAAGACTGTAAAGAAAGGATTTGGTTTAGTTAGTGAGGAATATTTTTTATCTATGGAACTACAAAAAGGTGGTGGTGGAAAAGAAATGGTAACTAACAACCATACTTTGAATACAGTAGGTGATGTGGTTGAGTATTATTCAAATAAAGATAATTTAATAAAACAACAAGAAAATTTAAACCCAACAAATTGGCAATATTTTAATTGTATGTTAGCTGAATTTAGGTGTGGAGTTGAAGATCATCATGATATGGGTTGGGATAAATTATCAACAGATTATTATAATTCTAAGGAATTTATGACGGATGCTGAAATTAAACGGTATTTAATGTTAGAACCGGTTGAATTTGGTAATGGTTTTATTAAACATAGTTATCATAGAGCATGTGCTATGATTGGTAGGTTAATAAATAGAAAACCTTACATACCATTTTATATTGAGGAAAAATATTTGTATGATGAAATAAGAGATGATGATGGAAAACATAGAGTTCAACCATTGGTGAGTAGGGTTAAAGGATTAGACAAAGTAAATATTCCAACAGGAGATTTTACTGTTACTCAATCTGGTATATTATCATTGATGGGAATTAGACAAAATGATGATGTGGATATAATTATATCATCTAACGCCAGACATCAGTTATTTAATGGTAATAGAAATTTTATTAGAATGGACGATGTAGAGATATTTGAATCTAATAAACCAAAGTTTAATATATTTGGAGCACACGGAGACGATGATTTAATAATGAATTATAGTTTTCAAGTTGGTGGATATAATTTTTTAGAACCAAGATTTTATTTTAGTAGAAAGAATAATATTACAGATAGAGATAAATCAGACTGGGAAGGCATAAGAAAGTTTTTTGAAAGGAAAAGTCATAAGGGGTATCCATTTCATATACTTTCGGATGAACAATGGGGGGTACAATGTCTACCAAAAACGTAGTTTTTATACCAAATATTAATTTAAAAAATGGTCGGTCTACTCCATATCATTATTCGGTAGATAGTTGGAAACAATGGTGTAATAAAAATAAATTGAAGTTTAGTTATATTCAAGGTGATTCAAGAGATAATAAATATTTTTTAAATATGGGTAAACATAAAGGTAAAAAGTGAAAAAAGTTTTTTTAGATTTGGGAGCGAATACTGGTCAATCGGTGGATTATTTTAGACGGATATATGAAAGCACTTATCGGCTGGATGAATCTGTAATAGATAGGTTAGAGACTAATGAATTTGAAATTCATTGTTTTGAGGCCAACCCAAATTTATATCATAAGTTTGCAAAGAAAAATGTAATTCTTCACAAATGTGCAGTGTGGATTGAAGATGGTGAAATAGATTTTTCAGTTAGATCCTCATTAGGATCTACTTTATATGAAAGCAAAACAACTGGTGGTGGTGGTACGACTATAACTGTTGAGTCTATTGATATAAGTAAATTTATAAAAGATAATTTTGATATAGAAGATCATTTAATTGTTAAAATGGATATTGAGGGTGCGGAGTTTAAAGTGATAGATAAACTTGCAAAAGATGGAACACTTGAATATATTGATAAAATTAATGTAGAATATCATGCAGGCAAAGTTCCAGATTTTACTGTAGAAGATGTAAATAGGTGTAATGATCTATTGGAAGATTCTGGTGTTGATATTATAGAATGGAAGAGATTTTAAAATGAAAAAGAATGTAGTTTTAATTCCTTGGATTGAAAGAGAAGAAGCGGTAAATAGTAGTGGTATCGGAAGAGCTGATAGGACTAAAGGTTATAAGTATGGAGTAGATTCTTGGAAACAATGGTGTGAGAAACACGATGTAGAATTTTTCTTGATGGATACATTGTTAGTACCTGAAAGTGAAATGGTTATTACTTGGCAACGGTGGTATGTATTAGAGATATTAGAAAATAATGGTATTGACTATGACCAAGTTCTATTGGTAGATGCCGATTCAGTTATACATCCTGATTGTCCTAATTTCTTTGAAGAAACCAACCACGAGTTTTCATCAGCATTTTGTAACGGAGATTACGAATGGGTAAACAGAGCTATCAATGGTTATTCTAAAATATTCTTTGATTGTGAATACTATAAGATGAGTTCGGATTTCTTTCAAACCTGTTTTGTTATATTAAATGAGAAACATAGAGATTTTTTAAAGAAGGTAGTTGATTGGTATTGGGAAAACAAAGACCAAGTTATTCCATCATATGATATTGTAAAGTGTGGAAGTGACCAACCACTTATTAATTTATTAACGAAGAAATTCGGTGTGGATGTAAATTTTCTTCCCTATAAATATTCCATAATGGATTTACATAGAAAGAATTTGATTTATACAGATCCGACTTGGAATTGGTGGAAAGATGATTTAACTAATCTGTATAATTCAGGTTGGGTTTATCAGTTTAATGCCATACCACAAAATAGAATGGGTAGAGACCAATCATATTGGATGGAAAGAATATACAAGGAGTTATATAAATGAAGATAGCACTTCTATCACAGATGGGATTTACTGGTAAAATACCAAGAAATCATCCAAACATGAGAACAGAATTTGCACAAATGTGTGCTCTAAACGCCGACCATTATCCTTTATATGATGTGGATAAGATTAC
>Ga0209434_1000552_pt1 | contig 17787 bp, 20 predicted proteins | sample ETNvirnome_2_300_FD_184068 | JGI IMG/M metagenome (GOLD analysis project Ga0209434, IMG submission 184068) | Marine viral communities from the Pacific Ocean - ETNP_2_300 (SPAdes) (version 2) | ecosystem: Environmental > Aquatic > Marine > Oceanic | place: Pacific Ocean | collected 2013-06-22
AAGGAGGTTTTATACCCTCTCCACAGGTAGGAACTCACAATTCTGAAAAGTTTGGCACTCACCACGCTAAGGATGCATACGATCTGTTTCGTACAAAGAATAAGTTTGTCAATATTTTTTCAAGCGCCCTCAAAGTTAATTCTCAATATATGCATATTATTCGCTTTAATTTGGTAGCCTATGGGCACGTATCAAAAGAAAATTTAATTAATCGCTTTAGAGAGAACAAATTTGTAGCGCTCACCCACAAAGAAGCGACAAATAGAGTATTTTCTTTTGGGAGAGACCATGGATATTATGGGCGTATCTTTAATCAAACGGTGGTGTCGATACCGACTCTGATGGCTGATAGCCTACCAGGCAAAACAAAAATAAGTGGATTTTGCTTTACACCGCAAGATGGTAATTCACTTCTCAGTAGCGTCGCAGCTGCACTGTATGGGATATATGAAGAGGAATATCTTTCGAAAATGAAGTTATTTGATGATTTTCTTTTCGCGGAGATCTAATGAAATTTAATCGTAGCTATGTTTGCGAACCAAATAGTATATCGATAACAGCCGAAAACACCCCCACTCACAGTAAGGGAATCAAACTTATTTTTTATTTTGACAATAAAGAAGTGTTTACCACAACACAAAGCCTTCCAACGTTTACCCCCGATAATGATGACATTGATGATGTTGTACGCTCTTACTGTAATTTAATAAAAGGGTGCACCAAAAGATATATCCAGGACAGATTCCCCTCCAGCAAAGTAATGGCAATAATGTTGATTAATCAATCTTTAAAGAAGGTACGTACAAAAATTGGAAAAATAATTTGGAGAAACCAATAAATTAAAATTATGAAAAAACTATTAATATTTTTATTTGCATTAATTCTTATAGGATGTGAAATCTATTCGCCGCGACACGCAGTCGTTGTTACGCCTCACGTTGAGGTATCTGAAGTCTGTACTTATGATGATACACCATACTATTATGAAGATGTGTGGACGTGCTGGGATGGCTGCTGCACATGGATAATTGATTATCCTTATTATTATACAACGTGTGAAGAAACATGGTGTGTGTATGAGGAAACCGCGGGACTGGCTATATACTGCAGCTGGGAATTGGTAGATGAATACTGCTATTAGCAAAGCAATTATTATTACCAGTATAATACTTATTTCTGTTATTCTTTATTTTGCTTTTGAAATACAATGTTAATCAATTGTTGTGTGCGATATCATGGTTGCAAGAACAACCTTTTTTACCATACAATTTATAATCTTTTAATGTTATATTGAGAAATGCTTTTAATTCTTCATAAGTTACAGAAATAGACACTGTATCAAATTTTTCGTATACAGCATAAATCATTCCAATTAAACGACCTTCGTGGTTGAATACAGGGGAACCAGAACTACCCGGAGCAGCAGGAATTGAGTATAAAGCAGCGCCCCAATTTGCAATTCCAATATATCTCCCCTCTAAAATTGGTATGCTTCCCGGATTGAATATCCCCAAGGGAGCAGCTACATTATATACTTTATCTCCTGGTTCTGGGCTTCTATTTGCGAATTTAACGGACTTTACATCTAAACCTTTAGCATACAATATACATGCATCGATTTTTTTATCATAATTTATTATTTCTGCTGTGAACTTTTCGCCATCGAAGCTTGTAACTGAAAAAGATGATTTATATTTTAAATATTCTGTATCCACTTGAGAATTTAGGCATACATGCGCCGCAGTCAATATAAAAGACCCTGCATCGTTGTTGTGAATAACGGCACCAGAACCATATGCATTCCATACTTTTGGCGCAGTGCAAATATTATCTGTACACATATAAATCTTTATCAGTTTGTGTATAAAAAGAAATGAGGTACGCGGAAGAATATCATTAACAGATGTTTCATGTCCATTGCTGTTTACTGTCCTGCAAGAAGAGACAGTAAGAAAAGAAAGAATTAGCAAAAATATAACTTTTTTAAACATTGAAACAATCTCCTTATATAAATAACTATGATTAAAATAAGACTAAAAGCGGATATGCTTTAATTTTCTTTCTTGAACATGATAAAATGGCATTGAAAACTAATTATATTAAGCAAGTATGGCAAAAAAAACTTATGTATTAGATACAAGTGTATGTTTAACTGATGCAAATTCTATTGTATCTTTTGGGAATAATGATATCATCATACCTTTTAAAGTCCTGGAAGAGATAGATAAACATAAAAAACGTCAAGACAGTGTAGGGCTAAATGCTCGTAATATTATACGCAAATTTGACTCTTTAAGAGAAGAAGGCAGTCTCAAAGAAGGAATACGATTAGGTAGGGGTAAAGGTTTAATATTTGTAAAAAATTGCAATCCTTTGTCGAAAGATCTAGATATGTCTGTTGCTGATAATGAAATCATCACAGTAGCATTAGAAGAAAAGATAAATAATACAAAAAGAAAAGTAGTTGTCGTATCTCGCGATATTAATATGCGCGTGAAATGCGATGCTTTGGGTTTGTTAACTGAAGACTATCTTTTAAATCAAGTCGTTAAGGACACTACTCGATTATACACTGGCTTTAGAACACACTTAGTTGATGAAGAAATAATTGATCAATTTTATAGCGGAGTACAAATATATTTAGATAAAGATGATATTTCACTTAGGCCAAATGAATTTTTGATGCTTGTATCAAGTGCAAATGAAAAAAAGACAGCCTTGGCAAGATTTTATAATTATTCAAAACCCCTCAAGAGAATTAACGGAGAAAATAAAAAGGGCGTATGGGGTGTACGCCCACGCAATAAAGAACAAAATTTTGCTCTTGATTTACTATTAGACCCAGAGATTCCGATTATCACATTAGTTGGAAAAGCAGGAAGTGGCAAAACCTTATTAGCCCTTGCCGCAGGATTGACTCAGGTGGTCGAAAGCAATGCAGAAACTAAATATAGACATTTAGTTGTTTCTAGGCCAATTCAGCCGATGGGAAAAGATATTGGGTATTTACCAGGCACGATGGAAGAAAAAATGGCGCCATGGCTTGCACCAATACAAGATAATTTAAAATATTTAATGGGAAATGACAAAGAAACCTTGCAAATGTATGTTGCACAAGGTACAATAGAAATTGAAGCATTAACTTATATAAGAGGTCGCTCTATTGCAAATGCGTTCATAATTATTGATGAAGCCCAGAACTTAAGTGCTCATGAACTTAAAACAATCATTACGAGAGTGGGAGAAAATACAAAAATTGTTTTAACTGGTGATATTGAACAAATTGACAATATATATGTTGATGAAACTTCTAATGGATTAACATATGCAATAGAAAAATTTAAAAGTTATGAAATTACTGGCCACATAGCGTTGATAAAAGGCGAACGAAGTAATGTTGCAACATTGGCTTCAAAAATATTATAAATTTAACTTGACAAATGTTGTACAATAGTATATTATAGGAGAGATAAATAATGAAGACAGAAAAAAAGTGGGAAAACCCAGTGTTAAAAAGTCCGGTAAAAAAAGACTCAGAAATAAAAGAGTGGCTTGTTGAATATGTGGGGAATTTAAAGAACCCTACAAATAACGAGGTTACTGTTGAAATGCTGGTAGAAACATTCGCTAAAGAGTTTCCAGAATTTTTGTTAGTAGTCGCAGAAGAGAATTGGATTCGAGGTTATGAACAGGCGCTAGTAGATGTAGAAGAAGGACAAAAGGCATATGAACAACGGGAAGAATGTCAAATTACAGGGCAATCAAAGAGAACAATAAAACCGAATAATGCGTGAATATATTAAAGAATCTTTGGGTAAAAAGTCGACTTTTAAAGAATATGCTTTATATAATAAAAAACCTGTTTATATTAAAGATTCACTACCAGAACATGTTGATATAAATTATGTTCTTCAAAAAATTGAAAATTTGATTCCTGAGCCTTTGACATATTTAATTGATTCAATCATTGTTGGAGAATTAAACGTTTTTAAAGAAAAGCACTTTAATGCTATGTACAAAGATGGTGCGATATATGTATCCAACATACAAGATGATAATGAGGATATGGTTGATGATATTATACATGAAATCGCTCATGCTGTTGAAGAATTGGCAGGTAATGAAATATATGAAGACAGAAAAGTTGAATCTGAATTTCTAGGGAAAAGAAAAAGATTATATCACACTTTAGAGGCAGAAGGATTTAAAGCCTCGGAACAGCAATTTTTAAATACAGAATATGATCCAGAGTTTGATGAATTTTTGTATATCACTGTTGGATATCCAATTTTAACATCTTTAACTATGGGATTGTTCATTTCACCGTATGCGGTTACATCATTACACGAATATTTTGCAAGAGGCTTCGAAGAATATTTTTTAAAAGACCCTAATTATATAAGAAAAATAAGTCCGCAATTATTTGTTAAACTGGAACATCTAATAAACAACATTCAAGGAGAAATATAAATGTCTAATGCTAAAATAACTGTTAAAAAAACAAAAAGTGAAGTAACAGTGGTTGCTAAATTTAATTCACACAACGCTGATGGTAAAAATCGCGAAAAGTTGAGAAATTCAAATATAAGAGGATATTTGCTATCATCTGGGTATGACGTTGAAGGATGCACACAGTCTTGCGTCGTTTCAAATTATGAGGGCCCGGAAAATAGTTCCGGAACATGGGTTTTTTCACTAAAAGAAAAACCAAGCAAAACGAAACCTGCAACACCAACAAAACCGCAAGTTAAAAATATTACCTCAAACAAAACTACAAAATCATCTAACACTAAAGAGGGCTAAATGCCTCATATATCTTTTTCAGAATTAAAAATTTGGAATGAATGTCCTTTTAAACACAAATTACTTTATTTGGATGGCCTTAAAGGATTTGAAGGCAATGAACATACTGCTTTTGGCACAGCTGTTCACTCTACCTGTGAACAATTGGTTGAAAACAATCTTCATAATCCTTCGGAATATTTTCAAGAACATTTTTTGCAAGAGTTGCAAAAACTTCCAAAAAACTATAAATTAAGCAAGTCTCTTGTAACTGACATGCGTACACAAGGAAACATGTTAGTTAAGTTAGTACTGCCTGCGCTAAAAGAACATTTTTCAGATTACACGCTTTTTTCTGTAGAAGAAAAATTATTTGAACCGGTAGAAGAATATGAAGAATATAATTTTAAAGGGTATATTGATTTAGTTATAAAAACTTCAGATGGGAGATACCATATCATTGATTGGAAAACCTGCTCATGGGGCTGGAATCCACAAAAAAAGAATGATAAAATGGTAACTTATCAACTTACTTTATATAAACATTTTTTTAGCTTAAAACATAACGTAGAAGTTGATAAAATAGCAACACACTTTGCGCTTCTTAAAAGAACAGCTAAAAGAGATAATATAGAAATTTTTAAAGTAACAAGCGGTAGAATAAAAACTACCAATGCTCTTAAATTATTAGACACAGCACTTTATAATATAAATGAAAACAAGCACATCAAAAATCGTTTATCGTGTCATGGTAAATTTGGTTTTTGTGAGTTTTATAAAACAGAACATTGTCCGTAGGAGAAACATGTGGATAAGAAAATAAAAATTTTAACAATTAGTGATCATCCGTTATCACCATCAGGTGTCGGGACACAAACAAAGTATATGATCACAGCAATGCTAAAAACAGAGAAATATGAATTTATTAGTTTAGGCGGAGCAATTAAACACAATGATTACAATATGGTAAAAACTGATGAATGGGGAGATCTTTGGAAGATAATTCCTGTTGATGGATATGGTAATCCAGAGATTATACGTTCTGTTATACGCACTGAAAGACCAGATATTCTTTGGTTTATGACCGACCCAAGATTTTGGGGTTGGTTGTGGATGATAGAAGATGAAATTAGGCCATTAACTCCAATGATATATTATCATGTTTGGGATAACTTCCCACCACCACATTTTAACAGGCCGTATTATGAGTCAAATGATGTAATTGCAACGATTTCAAAAGTTACGGATGAGATTGTTAAAAAAGTTGCCCCGGACGTAAAAAGAATATATATCCCACATGCTGTCGATACAGATATTTTTAAAAAATCATCCGAAGAACAAACGGCAAGCTTTAGGAAAGAATTATTCCCTAATGAAGAAAACCCTGACAGAACGGTTTTCTTTTGGAATAATAGAAATGCTCGAAGAAAACAAAGTGGTACAATAATTTTTTGGTTTAAAGAGTTTTTAGATATGGTGGGGCATGATCAAGCGTGTTTGACCATGCATACAGATCCTTTTGACCCTAATGGACAAAATTTACGATCAATAACAGAATATTTAGAACTAACAGATGACCAAATTGTGTTTTCGACTCAAAAAGTACAATTAGATCAATTAGCAATGTTTTATAATATGGCAGATTGCACAATTAACATATCAGACGCAGAAGGCTTTGGTTTAGCTACTTTAGAATCGTTATCTTGCGAAACTCCGATTATTGTCAATATGACAGGAGGTTTACAAGAACAAGTTACAGACGGAGAAAATTGGTTTGGCGTGGGCATTGAACCAAGTTCTAAAGCTATTATTGGTTCACAAGATATCCCATGGATTTATGAAGACAGAGTGTCGAAAGAAGATTTCATTAATGCACTTTTAAAAATTCATAAAATGAAATCCAAAGAGAGAGAAAAGCTTGGTCATATGGGTCGAGAACACGTTATGAAAAATTATAATTTTGATAACTTTTCTAAACAATGGGATGAAGTATTAACAACGGTTTATAATGAATGCGGCTCATGGAACACGACGCGTGAAAATTATCAATCATGGAAATTAATTACAATTTAACGAGGAAATATGAAAAAGAAAATTCTTGTAAGGGCCCCGGTACTTTCTAGATCGGGTTATGGTGAACAAGCACGATTTGCTATAAGGTGCTTAAGGGCCTATGAAGATAAATTTGATATTTATGTACAAAATATCAACTGGGGACAAACTGGATGGATTTACGAAGACAGCGAAGAACGTCGTTGGATAGATAAGCTTATTGCAAAAAATATACAATATCAAGATCAAGGTGCATCGTATGATATGTCTTTACAAGTAACCATCCCGAACGAGTGGGAAAAAATAGCACCTATTAATATTGGGTATACGGCTGGAATTGAAACAACCAAAGTGGCGCCAAAATGGATTGAAAAATGCTATAGTATGGATAGAATAATTGTTGTTTCAAATCATGCAAAGAATGTTTTTGAAAGTACGCAGTATAATGCAACGAATAGTCAGACAAATGAAGACTTTATTGCTAAATGTGAAGCTCCAATCACAGTAGTCAACTATCCAGTAAGAAACTACGAAACAAAGAAAATTGATTTAGAACTTGAAACAGATTTTAATTTTTTAACCGTCGCACAGTGGGGAGTTAGAAAAAATATTGAAAAAACAGTTTTATGGTTTGTTGAAGAATTTATTGATCAAGATGTTGGATTAGTAGTGAAATTGAATCTAAGAAATAACTCCACAATAGACAAACACAACACAAAGAACAAATTATATGAGATTGCAAATAAATATCCAAATAGAAAATGTAAAATATACTTGGTCCATGGCACAATGACTGACGAAGAATTAAGTGGCTTGTATTCACATCCAAAAATAAAAGCATTAATTTGTTTATCGCATGGAGAAGGATTCGGGTTGCCGATGTTTGAAGCAGCGTATAATGGACTACCAGTAGTTGCTCCAGCTTGGAGTGGACACTGTGATTTTCTTGTTGCACCTGTAAAAGACAAAAAAGGAAAAATTAAAGACAAAGCACTTTTTGCGAAAGTTGAATATGATATACAACCTGTGCAAAAACAAGCTATATGGGATGGTGTTATACAGGAAGATTCAAGTTGGTGTTATCCGCGACAAGGAAGTTATAAAATGAAACTTCGCGAAGTCTATAAAGATTATGGAAGATACAAATCGATAGCAAAAAAATTAAAAAATTATGTTATAACTAATTTTACAGAGGAAAAACAGTATAAACAGTTTGCTGAAGCTGTGTTGGGAGAAGAAATCGTTAATATTGATCTTAAAGACCTTCCAAAGATTTCAATAATCACATCTGTTTATAATGGAGATGAGTTCATTAGACCATTTTTAGAAGATGTGACCCAACAGTCGATTTTTAAGGAAAAATGCGAATTAGTATTGGTTAATGCGGATTCTCCTGGAGATGAAGAAGAAGTAATACAAGAATATATAGAAAAATATCCAAATAATATAGTCTATAAAAAATTAGATAAAGATCCGGGAATTTATGCCACGTGGAATACTGCAATAGAAATGTCATCTGGTGAATATATTACAAATGCCAACCTAGATGATAGAAAACATATTAAAGCGTTAGAATACCACGCAAAAGAATTATTTGCGAATTCTGAGGTAGATTTAGTTTATGCAGACAGCTGGATTACAGATAAACCGAATGAGACCTTTGAAGCTAATAGTTCAAATAATAGAAAATATACGTTTCCACTATTTTCTTTCGAAAACTTAAAAATGGTAAATATGCCGCATCAATGTCCAATGTGGAGACGAACAATCCATGAAAAGCACGGATACTTTGATCAAAAGTATCGTTCAGCTGGAGATTGGGATCTTTGGCTTAAATCTGCTGCGAAAGGTGTGAAATTTAAGAAAATTAATAGTATTTTGGGATTATATTATTTTAATCCAGAAGGAATCTCAACAAACCCAGAGAACTTTGATTGGAAACGAGAAGAAGAAAAAGAAGTATATGAGAAATATAAAGATGTTGCGGTTAAAGAATGAAATTAATTGCATTTTCTCTATGGGGGACTGATCCTAAATATACAATCGGTGCTATAAAAAATGCCGAATTGGCACAAGAAATATATCCAGATTGGGTATGTAGATATTATATTGACCTTACAGTTCCAGTATCTGTTATCAGCGAGTTAGAAAAATTTGAAAATGTTCAGATTGTACAAAAAAATACTTTTGGAGATTGGCGCGGAATGTTCTGGCGCTTTGAACCAGCTTCAGAATCAGATGTTGATATATTAATTTCTCGCGATACAGATTCTAGGCTTTCTTACAGAGAGAAGGCAGCTGTTGATGAATGGTTAGCTAGTGATAAAGGTTTTCATATCATGAGAGATCACCCATACCATAAATTTCCTATTTTAGGTGGAATGTGGGGCTGCAAAAAAGATACAATACCTAATATGAAGAGCTTAATTGATAACTGGGACCAAGAAGACAAATATGGAACAGACTATGAGTTTTTTGCGAATTGTGTTATTCCATCTATTAGTAATAATACTTTAGTGCATGATGAATTCTTTGGGGGCATGCCGTTTCCCACAGAAAGGAAAAATTTTGAGTTTGTTGGTCAAGTATACGATGAAAAAGAAAACACTGTTTTAGAGCATATAGATGTTTTAAAAAGAGCTATAGAAAGGGAATTGTACGTACATCATCATTTGGGGTTGGGAGATCATATTGATTGCAACGCCCTGACCCGTATAGTTTCAAAAAATATTTATTTTAATAAAATAAAAATTTTTGCAAAACAAAAATATTCAAAAATGGTTGAGTTCATGTACCGAGATGAACCTAAAATCAATGTTGTGGCGATTCCGGGCATTAATGAATACAAAGAAATAGATGATTATATTAGCCACCGACCTTACGACCCACGTTATATGCGTGATGACCAGGTCGGACAGGTTTTACGAGTTGGGCACGAAAATTACCCATGGGGCCAAGAAGAAAAACTTGGGATGGGGTGCGCAGAAATCTTCTATAAATTAGTTGGAATAGATTTTCAAAAAAGATTTGATGAATTCTATTTTGAAAGAGACTTAAAAGAAGAAAACAGAGTTTATTTAAAATTAAATCCAGATAACGAGGATTATGTATTTGTACACGACGACCCTAAAAGAGGATTTGAAATAGGGGATGAAAAGATCATAGATTTTTATGGTAAAAAAATAAAAATCATCCGAAATGATATAACGGAAAATATATTTTATTTTTGTAAGATTCTTGAGAACGCAAAACAGATTCATTGTATGGAAAGCTCATTTAGATCTTTAATTGAAACGTTAAATATTAATGGAGAATTATTTTTTCATAATTTTAGAGAAGGCGCTTCTGGTTACTTAGGAAACAGTACACAACAAAATTGGAAAGAAGTCAAATGGTAGTTGATGAAAATTTTTTAATTTGTTACAACTTTTTACCTTTGACTGCAGACCATGTTATAGACTTTCCTAAATCATACTATGAAAGTTGTGGAGTAGTTCCATTACATGATGAATCGCATTTTGACCCAATGGCGGTAAAAACAGGAGATTCTATTTTCGTTAAAACGGATTTTATAGTTAATGATCATTTCAGGCAAAATGTATTTGATAATATTAATTTAGCAAGAGAATTTAATATCATAACAGGGAATTCAGCATATCAGATTGGAAGAGACGGAGGGGATCAATATAAAACGATGCTCTTCCATCCCAAAATTAAACATTGGTTTTGTACAAACCCTCCGGAGGTTAAAAGTGACAAAATCATTCCTTTGCCGATTGGTTTTGAAGAACCGGATAGGGATGGAGGCAGTCAAAAAACTTTATTAGAATGTCTGAATAATAGATGCGACTACAATCTTAAAAGTGATAATATATTTTTGCCATACCATACCATTAATACAAACAAAAATAGAAACAAAGCCGTAGATTATTTAAAAGGATTGCACTTTGTTGATACACAGAATGAAAGAAGAAACATAAAAGACTATTTGAAAATAATTGATAAATATAAATTTACAATTTGTTTAGAAGGCGCGGGACCAGACACACATAGAAACTATGAGGCGCTGTTAGTAGGGAGCGTCCCGATAATGAAAAATTCCACAATTAAAAAAGTATTTGATTATCATAGCTTACCAGGAATCTTTGTTGACTCTTGGGAAGAATTAAATGAATCATTTTTCGAAAACATATTAAATGAAAATTATAATTTTAATAATGTTGAGAACTTTTTGAAAGCAAAAACACATATTAATATGGTAAGGGGAAAATAAGCTATGAAAATTGATGTATCGGTTGGAGAAATTGTAGATAAGATAACAATTTTAAAAATTAAACAAGAAAAAATACAAGACAAGGCTAAATTGTCATATGTAAATAATGAAATCTTTCTTTTGACAAAGACGTTGAATGAATCAAGAGTTAAAGTGCCGAAAGAATTAGCCGCGCAGTTAAAAGAAGTAAACGAAAAACTATGGGCTACAGAACATGTTATCCGGTCAAAAGAAAAAAATAATGAATTTGATGAAGAATTCGTTAAACATGCGCGCTTGGATGCAAAGTTAAATGATGAGAGATTTCTGATTAAAAATCAAATAAACATTGAGTGTGACTCAGTGGTAAAAGAGCAAAAATCTTATGACGGACTTTATTCCGCAGATTGAACCTTGGATCGATGAGCAAGAACTTACTCAGCTTAAAAGAGTTATTGACTCTACATATGTAACTGAACATATATTAACAGAAGAGTTTGAATCTCTCATAAAAGATCTAACAGGGTCGAAACATGCGATTGCAATTACGAACGGTACTGCAGCGCTATATTGTTGCCTGAAAGCTTTAAATATAAAAGCTGGTGATGAAGTTATTGTGCCAAATATGACTTTTATAGCCTCTTCAAATTCTGTAATAATGGCAGGCGCAAAACCTGTTTTTTGTGAAATTAATGAAAATACATTTTGTATTGAGCCGGATAAAATTGAAGAGTTGATAAATGATAGAACAAAGGCGATAATGCCTGTACATTTATATGGCCAAAGTGCTGACATGACCGCTATAATGAAGTTGGCGTCTAAACACTCCCTACATGTCATTGAAGATGCGGCTCAAGGTGTTGGGGTTAAATTTAATAACCGACATGTTGGAACGTTTGGAGACTGTGGCATTCTTTCTTTTTATGGCAACAAGACAATTACATGTGGCGAAGGCGGGGTTATATTAACGGACAATGATGAAATAAAAGAAAGATGTTACCAACTGAAAAATCATGGGAGACCGGGCAAAGGAGTGTTTAAGCACGATCATATAGGTTATAATTTTGCTTTTACAGAAATGCAAGCCGCTATAGGGATTTCTCAGATGCACAAACTGCCAAAAATTATTGAAACCAAAAAAGAGATATTTGAATATTATTGCGATAAATTAGGAGACCTTTCTAATTTTATAAGCCCAGTTTTTATTGATGAAAGATCCCAACCAGTGTTTTGGTTCTCTTCTTTTTTGACAGACTCCCGGGACGCGCTGGTTAAATACTTAAAAGATAAAAACATTGGAACAAGGATATTCTTTCACCCCATGCACATGCAGCCGTGCTATGACGATTTGGGCATTGAAGGAAGTTTTAATATTAGTGAGAACATTTATCGGAAAGGTATATCATTACCTTCTTCATACAACTTAACATTGGAGCAACAAGAATATATAATTAAATGTGTGTATGACTTTTTTGGGAAAAAGGTTTGAATTTGTTGAATGCAAAAAATATGATTAAATTAGCTAATGATACTATCGACAGAGAAGACATTGATAGTCTAATTGAATGGCTTAAAACGTATCCTAGGTTAACAAAAGGCGATTTAACTATACAGTACGAGAAGAAGTGGTCAAAATATTTAGGATCTCAGTATTCTGTTTTTGTAAATTCAGGCTCTGCGGCAAATTTATTAATGTTGTACTGTTTATTGGAACTTTCTTATATAAAAAGGGATGATAAGGTCGTTGTACCAACGTTATCGTGGTCGACTGATTTAGCACCGGTAATACAATTAGGATTAGAACCCGTATTGTGTGATTGTAACTTAGACAATCTTTCGGTGGATTTAGAACATTTAGAAAACATATTTAAAAAAGAAAAGCCAAAAGTGTTGATGCTGGTATCTGTGTTAGGTCTTGTTCCAAACATGCAAGAAATTGCAGGACTGTGTAATAAACATGGTGTTATCCTCCTAGAAGACACGTGTGAATCTTTAGGATCAGAACATGAAGGAAAAAAACTTGGTAGTTTTGGCCTAATGTCTTCTTTCTCGACTTATTTTGGGCATCACATTTCCACAATTGAGGGTGGTATGGTATGCACTGATGATAAAAAAATATTTAATGTCTTGAAAAGTTTGAGAAGTCATGGGTGGGATAGAGACATGGATAGCAATATCGCGTCAAATTTAAGAAAAAAATACAATGTTGACGAGTTTAATGCTTTGTACACCTTTTTCTACTCTGGGTTCAACATGAGGGCCACTGATTTGCAGGCTTATATAGGTTTAGAACAGCTTGATAAGATCGAATTGATTGCCAAAAAGCGCAGTAAAAATTATGATATGTACAATGAGTTAATAAAAAATGATTTTTGGATGCCTATAGAGTATAATAATAGATATGTGTCAAATTTCGCCTACCCAATCATACACCCAAAAAGAGATGAAATTGTTAGAGAGCTAAATAAAAACAATATTGAGAATAGACCGCTTATTTGTGGCACGTTGAGTAGACAGCCATTTTGGGTAAAAAGATATGGTGAACTGACTTTGAAGAATGCCAACATTGTTCATGATTTTGGCTTGTATGTTCCGAACAATCATCAAATCAAAGTAGAAGAGATTAGACTCATTAGCGAAACTGTTAATTGGTGCACGAAATGAAGACAGCAGTATGTTTTACAGGCCAGTGTAGATCTTTAGAATTTACACATGAGAGCATTAAAGAGAATTTGTTGAATTGTTTCGAAGATTGCGACGTCTTTATGTATGTATCAGATAATGAGGATGCATTTAAAGCAGAAAAATACATGACACCTACAGAAATGAGAATAGAACCAGATATTCCAATAGACGAAATAAATATCAATCACCAGCAAGCGATAGAGAGGGGCGGCCTTCAGGGTTATTTACAAATGTTGCACGGGTTAAAAAAATGTAATGAAATGAGGGTTAGATACGAAGAACAGCATGGTATCAAATATGATCGAATAATACGTTCTCGACTTGACATTAAGTTCTTTAAACCAGTCTCCGAACACATTAAAGACCTAGATTTAAATTATTTGTATATACCGGATTTTCATTGTTGGGATATTGTACAGGGTGCAGGATATAATGATAGGTTTGCAATTAGCAATAGAACAAATATGAATATATATTTAAATGAAGTTGATTTTATTAGAAAATATTCTTTACAAGGTTTTAAAATCCATGCGGAATCCACTCTTTGCACACACTTGAAATCTCACGGGATTAAAGTGAAAACGCTCCCAATTCGATTTACAAGAGTAAGAAAAGGTGGCGTTGAAGAAGATAATTATATTGCAAAAGACCCCGCGACTTGGCCGCAGGGCGAAGGATGTGCATGCGCTATTTAGTATTGGGCTCAGAAGGACAAATTGGAAAGCCTTTAGTTAGCTTTTTAAGAGGGCTGGGTCATGAAGTTGAGGAATATGATATTAAAAGAAATCCAATTGAAGATTTAAGAATCATTAACACGTCATTGGAAGCAAAGGCGATATTTCACGCAAAACTAAAAAAAACAGATTTTATATTCTTTTTGGCTTTTGACGTAGGGGGCAGCAAATACCTTAAAGAAAGAGAAGGTACTTTTAATTTTATTGAAAACAACATTAAGATAATGGCAAATGTTTTTGCGAACATCAAAAAATACAACAAGCCTTTTATTTTCACTTCTACACAAATGTCAGATATGACCCATTCAAGTTACGGAAACGCAAAACTAATAGGAGAAAAATACACTTTATCGCTAAAGGGGCTGTATGTCAAATTGTGGAACGTATATGGCCCTGAAACAAATGTAGAGGCTGATAGAGCACATGTCGTGACAGATTTTATTAATATGGCGAAACACGATGGCGTTATAAACATGAGAACTTCAGGCCGCGAGTCCAGACAATTTTTATATGTTGAAGATTGTTGCGAAGCTCTGTTTGAACTGAGCAAAAAATATGATAGCGTTCCTAGAAACAAAGAGCTTCATATTTCAAGCTTTAAATGGCATACTATAGAAGAAGTAGCTGAGATCACTTCCGAGTTATACAACTGTGTCTATACAAAAGGAAATTTAAAAGATATAGTTCAGTTAAACCTTAAATATGAACCAGACACTTTTATTCTTAAATATTGGCAACCAAGAACTTCACTTACAGAAGGAATACAAAAAATAAATGATACAATATCAAAAAGATGAGAAATTATTAAATTTATTAGAAGATAAAAGAGTTGTAATTGTTGGCCCTTCTCCACACTTAATGGAAAAAGGTATTGGAAAAATAATTGATTCGTACGATTTAGTTTGTAGAATAAACGAAGTGCACCCAACAAACTATGAAAAAGACTATGGGAATAGGACAGATATAATATTTCATAATTGCGGTACAAAATTTATTAACATGTTTGGTGAACGATTGTGCACAAAAGCATATATCTCGAAATATATAAAATATGTTATTTGTCCATGTGTCAAAGCAGTAGGGCCAGATGACTGGCAGCGATGGCCATCAGATTTTATTAGCCCCGTGGTCAAAAATTTTAATGAAATTAATGTATTTAATTTACCATTTCATTGGATTGGCATGCAAAATTATAAAATGATATATGATGAAGTAGGTTCAGAACCTAATGCTGGTCAAACTGCTATAACGATGTTAATGAATCATAATATAAAAGAATTGCTTATTGTTGGATTTTCTTTTTATGCTCAAGGTAACGAGCCGCGCTTATCACACCGGCCCGGTCACACAAATAAAGGCTTAGAAAATGAATTAATTGGAGAGCCTGGTCATAAACAGGAACCGCAAATTTCATATTTTAGAAATATTTTAAAATGTTATGGTCATCAAATACAAATCGATTCATATCTAAACTCAATATTAGATTATAATCATACTAATGTTTTAGATATATGATAGCAATAATACCCGCGCGCAGCGGCAGCAAAAATATCCCAAAGAAGAATATACAACTGCTTAACGGGCATCCTCTGATCGCATATTCAATCATTGCTTGTAAGTTAAGTAAAAATATTGATAGAATTGTAGTGTCTACAAATGATTTAGAAACTGCTGATATAGCGTTAAAATATGGTGCAGAAATTCCATTTATGCGTCCAAAAGAATTTGCGACTGATCTTTCTAGAGATGTTGAATTTTTAAAACATTTTTTCGAAAATATACCGGTAGAAGAAGCAGCTTTAATTAGACCAACTTCCCCTTTAAGAAATCCGGGGATTATTGATTTAGCTATTGAAACATGGCTCAAACGCCGAACCGAATTTACTAGCATGCGAACAATTAACGAATTAAATAAATCACCTTATAAACTTTTTCAGGTTGCTGATGAATGCTGCAGCGGTTTTTTTGAAGATTTTAATGGAATAAAAAAATATTCAAACTTGCCAAGACAAACTTTTCCAAAGACATATGAAGCTAATGGATATATTGATATAGTAAAAAAAGAGACAGTTGAACTGGGTGAAACTTTTGGTGATAAGATATTGGCCCATAAGGTTGAAAAAATTATAGATATTGATTCATATTTCGATTTAGATATGGTACAATATCAATTAAATACAAAGGGATGGATCCTTTCGGATTCACTAAAGGAAAGAGAAGAATATGAGTAAGACTTTTATTATTGCTGAGATAGGCATTAATCATAATGGCGATTTAAAAATTGCTAAAAAATTAATTAATGGTGCTGTGAGTGCGGGCTGTGACATGGTTAAATTTCAAAAACGAACAATTGAAGATGTATATTCACCAGTCGAGCTAGATAAATCTCGTGAGAGCCCATGGGGAACGACTAATCGTGAACAGAAGCATGGTCTAGAATTTACAAAAAAAGATTATGATGAAATTGACAAGCATTGTCGTGCAAAAAAAATTCAATGGACAGCTTCTGCGTGGGATATTGAAAGCCAGCTTTTTCTTCGCAATTATCACTTATGTTACAATAAAGTAGCCTCTGCAATGCTTACACATCGTAATTTATTACAAGCGATTGCAGAAGAAGGTCGATATACATTCATTTCTACCGGCATGAGCACAGTACAACAAATAGATGCCGCAGTTGAAATATTTAAAAATGCAAATTGTCCATTCGAGTTGATGCATTGCTGTAGCACATATCCAATGAGCCCCTCTGATGCTAATTTGCGAACCATTCATTTTCTAAAAGAGCGCTTTAATTGCAAAGTTGGATATAGCGGACATGAAACTGGGTTAGCGGTAAGTTGCGCAGCCGTTTCGATTGGAGCAACAAGTCTTGAGCGGCATATCACACTGGACCGGTCTATGTATGGTTCAGATCAGTCAGCTTCATTGGAACTTCACGGTTTAAAGAAACTTGTGAAATATGTTCGGACAATTGAATCTGCTTTAGGCGTTAGTGAAAAAATAGTAACAGAGAAAGAAAAAGAAATTGCTGCCAAATTAAGAAAAGTCGATACTCTATGAAGCTGAGACATGTCGGCATTACTGTTACAAATTTAGAACAATCACTTAGGTTTTATCGCGATTTGTTAGGTTGCGAAGTTGTTTGCGAAATGGATGAATCAGGAAAACATATCGATAATTTTTCAGCGTTAACAGATGTTGATGTTCGAACCGTTAAAATGAAAACTAAAAGCGAAGGCATGATAGAATTATTATTCTATCGTTCGCATAAAAAATCTC
>Ga0209434_1000553_pt1 | contig 17776 bp, 20 predicted proteins | sample ETNvirnome_2_300_FD_184068 | JGI IMG/M metagenome (GOLD analysis project Ga0209434, IMG submission 184068) | Marine viral communities from the Pacific Ocean - ETNP_2_300 (SPAdes) (version 2) | ecosystem: Environmental > Aquatic > Marine > Oceanic | place: Pacific Ocean | collected 2013-06-22
ACGCTCCGGGTGATCCCCAGATCCCTAGTGGATCTGAGACACCGAAGCTGTACCGCTCGCGAGCCTTGTAACGCACGTTTCCGGTATCAAAGTCACCGTCCATGCCCGTCTCAAGTGCTACGCGATTGAAGTGCTTCAGTCCATTCGGAACATCGGTAATGAGGAACCACGCATCCGTATCAGTTAGATAGTGATTCACAATTGTTCCACCGGGAACAACACCCATCGAACGCACAGCGTTAATGTCGTTGTCCGCAGTTCCGGGGCGAAGCTCAGATTTCATTATCCGCGCCGCGACAAACTGCAAGTCGGGCGGAATAACAAGCTTCTGGGGCTGGGCAGCGATCAATAGACCACGCTCATCCGTCCATTTGCCAATCTGAATAACAGCAGCCTCAAGAGAAGTCTCATTGAGATCTGCCGCTGTGGACTGAGTGTTTGAGTTCGTGCCACCCGAAACAAGCGGGTGAGCAGTCGAAAACAAGACTACACCATCACCACTCTGGTAAGAAGTGTCATTCAAAGGAACAACGGCCTTTACCTGTTTGGTGTGGGCCATGGCGCGAGCCAAGGCTTTAGTGTAGCGAGCCGACAAAGAATCATAAAGATTGTCTTCGATAGCTTCTTCCGTAATGGCGAAGCCCATCGCAATCGTTTCATGGTTGTACCGCGCCGTGAACGATTCTTGTGCGGCATCATAAGAAATTGCAGACCCCTCATCCTTCACCGGGGCCGCATCGAAGCCCGAGAGCTTCACTTCTTCTTCAAAAGACCGATCCGAACTTTCCGTCTCATAGATTTCTGAATGCTCATCGTCGTAGCGAGCATACTCCATCCCAAAGAGCGCGTTAAGTCCCGGAAGTAGTTCCTTAAGAAGTTGTGCGCGTGAAATAGCCATTGATCAATCTCCTATTATACGCCAGTGGCGTTTAAGTATGAATGATTAGAGGCTGACCCACTCGACGCCGCATTAAACTTAACGATAACGTCGGGATAGGCATCACTCGCCGTAGTCGCCTTCGGGGGCAAACTATGAGGTCCATCAACAAAGTCGATGATCCGAAGTGGAAGCGTGTTCGTTGCGGCATGAGAACTTCCATCCAAAGCATTCTTGGATTTACCAATAGAAGTGCTACCAGCCGTTTGAACCACAGCCGCGTTATATCCACGGTCTGTAGTGTTCATCGCTTCATCGGCCTGCATTTGCATTAAAACAAAAGGGTCATCTATAACATAAGCCATCGCATCAGTTGCCGTTGTAGACGCAGGCCACTGCGTGTTAAACGTCTTCTGATTTGTTGTGCTTGGCGTATAGGAACACCCTACAAAAATTCCTACTGCTGTTAGCGTGGTGGTGCCATTATCCAACTCAATCTCACCATCTGACGCTACCTTCACAAAATCACCGTTAAAAATGGCGGTGCCATACCCACTGCCGATAGGCAGATGCCTCACCTTGCCCGTCCATGAGCCGGAAGCACTAAGCGTACCAATTGGCCTCGCACCATACGGTGTCGCTGAAGTAGCCATAATTAGTCCTAGTTAATTAGTCAGGACACTTAGCGGCCACTGCCGCCAAATGTCACATGAGTTTTACGATTCGGCGCAAGAACAGGCATCCGAGGATCGTTCTCACGCATGTAGTTATTATCGACGGCCTGCATCTGTGACTGTGCATGTTCAGCATAATAGTCACTTCTTCCCTGCACCTGTTCTTCTGGTGCCTTGCAAAGCAGCAGTCCACCGACTTCAATTCCGCCTTTCGATCCCCATTCCGACTTATGATCACTCATAATCTGGAGTTCCGGGTGGTCTTCGGAACGAACTGGTGCCCATCCTTCACGGAATTTCTTGGAAACATTCGTGTTATCAGGACTACCGATCATTGATGTTCGTATCCATCGAAACGCCCAGCCATCCTCTGGATCGGGATCTGGAAGTAAATTTGCAGGTTCCCAAGGTGTTGCTCTGGTTTCGTTTTCACGACTTTCGAGTTCTCTTGGTTCCCGTGGAGCGCGTTCTTCAGCCATCAGACATTCTCCTTCTCTCTCATGAGCTGTTTAGCATACATTTCTGGCGTTATCCCCAAGCGGTTCGCGAGTCTTACTTGAGTCGAAGTCAATGTGACTTTGCGTGGTATCGCGCCGTTGTTTCTTGATGCTGGCGCAACCACGGGGTTTGCCCTGCGGCGAGATGCAGTTTCCACGACCAGCGATCCTTCATTTGTGCGCTGTCCGCTTCCGCCGAAGTATCCGGGAAATAATTCCCGCATACGGTTGTCAATTAATTGATAATACTCATCCGTATCGGGGTCAACACCTTGGTCACCTACCAAAACCTCATGAACACCGTAGGCAAGACTTGTCATCTCCTTGTCGTTCCCAAACCAAGGGTTGCTTTCCTGCCATTGGAGTGCTTTTGGGTCAGGTTCCGGCGCAGAAGCTGGCGGTGCCCCCTGATTAGGCTGCGGAGGCTGCGGAGCCTGCTGTCTTGGCTCCGAAGCAATCTGTTTCCTCCAATTATCAATAATCTGCTGTCCATATGACGGCGCATAGGCTTGAGCAAGCTGTGCCTGCGTCAATGCCTGTTGTGCTGCGGCTATTTCGTCCGTTTCGCCGGATTCATGGGCCTTTTTGAAGTTTTCCTGCGCTACCATGAGCGATGCTTGGGCGCGATCCTTGCTTTGCTGCACCAAAGCCGTCTGACTGTCCTGAATAAGCTTCAAAAGCCGCTGATTTTCCGTTTGTAGTCCCTGAGTGTAGTGAACCGCCTCGCTTGCAAGCTTTTCCGACGATTCTTTGGCCCTTCGCTCTTCATGATACTGCCATTTCAGCTTTTTTATGCGATTTTGGACACGATTGCTGACATTTGACAGCTCTTCTCCATGTTCATCATCAGAAAAGGAGCTATCAGAGGCCGCAGACTCCCGCTGATCCTCTTCAGGACGGTCATCCACGACCTGAACGTCGATCTCACCCGTATCGGCACTCGTTTCCGTCTCGGCAGGGGGTTCAATCGTGGTTCTTACACCCAAAAACTTATCTTCTTCACTGGTTCTTACGATTTCATCACTCATGCTAGGCCCTTTCCACGCCTCTGGGGTCTTCCACGACCGCCTCTACGGTATCATCGTTGATTAAACGGAACTCTTTACCATGAATTTTTAGTCTTGTGCCGCTAAATGCCCGGAAAACAACCCAATCTCCGACCTGACAGTAAGGTCCATTCGGAAATCTATTGTAATTTGCATAGGCATCCGGCCCCATACTCATAACCCAGCCTACAACAGTGGCAATTGACTCTTCATGCTGGGACTGGGCCGACTTGATGATGCCACCTTCAGTGGCTTCTTCGACTTCGGGGAGTGCAATCAGCAGTTTGTAGCCTTTTGGCTCCGGCAACTGTGATGCAAAATTTTTAGTTTCTTCGTCAGGAAGAACCATTTCTTTCATAACTTCTTTTGCGAGCGTAGCCACTGTGACCTCTCGTTGAATTGTTGCGCCCCGAACGGGCGTTGCGTCCTGCTAAAAAGAATCTGTATTCAATTTATCTTCTATATCAATAACTTCACGTTCAGCCCAAGCCAACCCTTCGATGATGCCGCATACCTTACGATACTCTTCCATATCTTTAGCAGATCCCACAGCAAGATGATCAGCAAGTTCGTTCATTTGATCTCTTAATTTTTTTTTGAGTAACAACAATACGCTGTCACTCATCTGCATCCAGATCCTTTGCCATATCCTTTCCGAACTCCAATCCTCTAACGTGGGCGTCAAGCATCATTTCCTTACGCTCCTGTTCAAGTTCGGCCTCTTCAATCCTTTCTTTGCTGGCAATCTTCTCCCGCTCAATCTCAGCATCACTGAGAAGCTTCTGCTGTTCAAGCTGTAGATCCATGGCATCAGCCTGCTGTTTAGCGGCGAACCCCTGTGCCTCAGCCTGCTGTCTAGCAGCATCAACCTGTTGTTTAGCCGCAAGCTTCTGCTGTTCAAGCTGTAGCCTGCCCTGATCTGTCTGCGATCTGCGCTGTGCATCCATTTCGCGAATCTTGAGTTCACGCTCTTTCTGCTGGATGATCGGATCTTGCTGCATTTCAGCATTCTCTTCAGCCTTGGCCTGCGCCTGCTTCTTACCCATCATCTGATCTGCGGCATCTGCAATTGCAGTACTGAGGCGTTGCTCAATATCCTGCGGCAACGGTTGGTCTGATGGAGGTAGTTGTACGCCAAGCTCCTCTTCAACCTGCCGTCTGAATATAAACGCCAAGTGTTCTCTTACATGGGCATCAAGCGCACTGGAAACAGCCTGTCCGGCAGGACTGTTTTGAACTTCCTGCGCCATCTGCGGATCATTTTTAAGAACCATGTGGACACGCATATGAGCCTCATGATCCTGATATTCGTATGCTTTAACCGGAGACATTGTAAGAATATCCTGATTCTCACTAACCGGATCTTTAGCCATGGCACTGTCTTCGGAAGGCACAACCTCTTCGGCATTCGGAATACCTATGAGTTCCATCATCTGCCTGTGCAGAAGCGGCAAGTCATACATATTCGGTGCCTGAGCCGCTAATTGCAGGGCGGCTTGATATTGCATGATCCGTTGTGCCATAGTGGACGCATTGGGGTCCGAAACAGGCACAACATCAATACGGTCATCAAAATCTTCAACTTTAATACCCTCCGCTTCATCTGTTTCGTAGGGATATTCCGGCTCTGTAAAGTCGCGAATAATCCTAGCTAAGATCTTATATTCCTTCTTGAGACTCGCATGGATTCTCGCTTGAATCGCGGACTGCACTTTCATTGCCCGCTCCATAATTGCGAGCGTTGTACCGACAGGTGCCTCCTGATTCATGTCCGCTACTTTAAGATCCGCCATGGACGCGAACCGCCTACCCTCTTCAACCATATTGAGCAAGAGCTGATAAAGGACCGAAGAAGGTTCCTTATAAGGAAGGAAGGTGATGTTGTCACGTATGACCCCTCCCGGCACATCAACGTCTCTGAATTCTCCCGGCATAATCGGCGTATCATCGCCTTTGATTCTGAGTCCACGGGTCTTTAGTCCTCCCGGCAGATTGGAAAGTGTACCTGCATCTACAAGTTGCCTGAGCAAACTGGTAGCAGATTTAGCCAATCCGCCGATCATATGGATCAGCCCAAGATTATAGAATCCAATACCGGGAACATATCCATAGTGAACGAAATGCTCCCTTTTGATTCTGTGCGGATCTGATTCATCCCAGTTACGATATACAGACAGAATCGTGGAGGTTCCCTTATCGATAGTTACGACATAGGGGAGCGCAACCCCGTCCGGGTCCTCATATCCGGGAAGATCCAGATCAACATGCATCTCCAGAAGAGTGTGCCTCTCGTCATTATCCCAAGACGGCCTGACCCCTCCGATTTCATTCAGCTTATCGGTAACCGGACTATCTTCAACCTGAGAAGAGGCAAGGTCGACATCTACATAAAACCCGCTGACCTGAAGCTTTCTAACCTGATTATTGCTACGCTTCATTACATGGGTATAGCGTTCAGCCTGATCCAGTTCAGACTCATTGTATGCAACAACAAAGTCCTCAGCCGGAACAAACATTGAGGTGGGCCTGCCCAAGGAGGGATCAAAATAGATTTTTCTGAATGCAGAACCTGCTAAAGGAAGACTAAAGAGGAGCTTCTCCGTCTCTCCACGGTATTCAGTCATAATTTCCAGAAGCTGGAAGTTCATATAGTCCTGAACACGCCGCGCCTGTTTTTCTCTTTCGGGAGTTATCATACCCCAGACATGAGTCTTAACCGGACCCTTGGCTGGCATGACCTCCTGAATCGTTTGGCTTTGGAATCTAACTACGGCTTCGGAGAGCATGGGGTGGAATACGCCGCAGGCTCCAGCCCACGGAACGGTACGGTCTTCGATCTCCAGACCTAGCTGGTCAAGACCTTCTTCGTATGTCTGCTCCCAGTCGCCCCGGCTGGACTTATCGGAATTAAACTTTGAGATAAGATCCAAGGCGACCGTGCGAAGTTCATCTTCATCTATGAACTCTGCAAGATTTGAATCGAATGCTGATTCTTCGGAACCAAGATCGGCCAGTGGATCGAAATCAATTTCGATTCCACCGTCTGCCAGTTCGGTAATTAGAGACTCTCCGGGGAGTGTCTCCTGTTCCTCTTCAACGACAACAAGACCTCCCGGTCCCATATCGAAGTCGTCTTGGTTGAGTATTCCGTTGAGTGGCTTCTCTATAGCCATATGAATAAATCGTTCCCATTAGAAGAACCCGGACTGGGGGACAGTCTCCGCTAAGAAACACCCCCAGACCGGGCACCTATTCACCCCGCTAGGAGATTCCTGCCATTCCCTAAAAATAGTGGCTTAAACACTATTCTTTATAATGTGTATACATTACCAAGCAAGTCAATAGTAGTTTGCTTTCCTTATGGGCATCGGGTCATCCCAAGGAAAATCGGACGGCAGGGCTAGGAATCCTCCCTGACGGAACCTGAGCAGTGCCTGCGTAGAAGCATCGACAAGATCATCATGATCACCATTAGGAAATGCCGCAAACTGTTCGATAACCTCTTCGGCCCATCTCGTTGGAGGTGCCCACACATTCCCGCTGAAGAAAATATCTGCTACGGAGTTCACTCTGGCAATCTTATCCTTACCACGCCCCGGCGTATATTCGGATACGGGTATGCCCACTCTGCGTAATTCAAAGATCAGAGGAGTACCAGCCGCCTTCGCTTCCACGATAAATGCATCCGGATCATACTGTTTGTACAATTGATATGCCCGTGACTTCAAATCAGGAAACTCCAACCTCTCCTGAAACGCATCCAGCAGGATAATATTGGCATCACCATCCTCTCCGTAGAAAACACCCCATGTAGTGCAGGCACTGTAGTCGGCGGTTTCCTTTGCAAGAAAGGCGGTATCCCAAGATTGAATAACGAATTCACAAACAGGAGGCTTTTTTCCATCCCACTCCTTCCACCACTCCCGTTTGATGATCGCGCCTTCTTCGGAAGAGGGGTCCTGCTGATACTGGGCACTCCATTTGGAGGCGGGCAGTTCCGCTTTAAGCACTTCAAGCTGCTCCAGTGGCCAGAATCCGGGCCACAAAGGCTTGCCGCTTGGAAGAATCGCGGGAAGTTCTATCACTTCCCACTCATCGGAACCGCCTCTTTCTATAGAGGACTTGATGATACTGCCCGTTAAATCCTTCTTCGACCAACGGGTCATGACCAGACAGATGGCTCCCCCCGGCTGCAACCTCTGCCGGGGACCCGAAGTGTACCATTCATAGGTGCGGTCGTATACGGTAGGATCGTTCTGGGCGGCTTCCTGCTCGGAATGCGGATCATCCACGATCAGGATATCCGCACCCTTACCCGTTACGGCACCACCTACCCCGATAGCGAAGTAGTCGCCCTTGTGATTCGTATTCCAACGACCAGCCGCTTTCGAGTCCGTACTCAGGGATACATCGGGAAATATATCCTGATAGTCTCTTGATCCGACAAGGTTACGAACCTTACGACCGAATCCCACGGCAAGTTCTGCGGTATGCGCGGTCTGAATAACCTTCCTATCGGGATACTTTCCAAGATACCAAGCCGGAAAAAGATGCGATGCGAATTCCGATTTTGTATGACGGGGGGGCATATTGATGATGAGACGTTTGAGATTACCCTCCGCGATCCGATTGAACGCATCAGCCATAATACGATGGTGCCCGCCCTCAATGAATGCTGGCCAAACCATTTTTACAAACTCAAGAAAATCTCCTATACCAAGATTCCTGCTCTTGGTATTCCTCAATTCATCTAAAAGATCTGCAAAGTCTTTTCTATGAACGACAGGGAGACTTGTAATTTTTTTGAGATGTGTACTTATCGCCATAACATTCCCCGTTGAAGGATTCGTTACCCCACCAACAATCATCAACACCATGAGTAGCACAAGATGCAAGTGCCACCAAAAGGAGTAAGATTAATTTTTTTCTATTGGCCATAGTATATATATACTATACTAGATTCTATCTAGATTAGATTAATCTAGCTAGATAAAGTATACTCTAAATCATATAATCTATTTTACGGTTTAGTCTATGTCTCCACGAAAAAATAGACCTTCTGACGGTTCTTCCCAAGATTCCGTAAAAAATATTTTTGAGAGATACGAGATCTCGAAATCTGACAGACGAATGTTAAACCGTGCAGTAAAGTCATATATAGCCGGAAGAGCAAGAGTATCTAGAGAGTTTGGCAAAGAACGTGTCTACAGTACCTCAGAACTACAAAGAATGTATCCAGAATATTATTCCAAGTTTAGTAAAGGAAAGCTAAAATTTTCTGGTGATACAGCATCTGATATTATTGAAAAGCACTTAAAATCAAAAAAAATACCTATCAACGATAAGAGATGGTTTGAATTAGCTAGGTGTGTAATCGTGATAGGAGAGGATAAGGTCCTCAAAAATCATAATAGGATGTGCAAAACATAGCAGGTATGTAGGGACGAGCGACATCAATCTGGGGGGGGTCCCCCCCACTGGGGTCCAACATTTTCTTGGGACCTCTCAGCCACTCCGCGCAACCTATCCGCCACCCAACCGAACCAATCCCGATCCCTACCCATAGGTGAGGCACTCACCTGCCTACTGGCAGTGATTGGCAGAGATTGGCAGAGATTGGCACATTTATCACAACTGTAACTTGTTGTGCTACAAGGACTTAGCAGATTCTGTTAACATTAGGTCAATATAGGGGTTTACAATAACGAGAGGTTTAACGAGTCTTTTATCGTAGCATCGTAGTTGAGTTTGTTAAGTCGGATTTGTCCCTCACTGGCGACAACACAGCCGACGCCTCCAGAAGATCGGAGAAAGTGGGCTACCCATCATCGGCGACCCTAGACGCGATAGCGCAAGCTGCTAACAAACTCTCGTTAAAAGACAGCCGGACGGCACAAGGCTGTCCGGCGCACATACCTTAATCGGAGTTATTCGATTATGTCCGATTCTGAAAAGAATACGGCGAAGGGGTACACCAAGAAAAGTTATGTTGGCTCGCGGATCGCTAAGATCCAGAAGCTACATAACAAGGTGATTGCCTCAGCGAAAAAGTCTGGCGAGGCTCGCGAAAAGGAGCAAACAGCTTCTGCGAGTACCACCGACCTAGTAACTGAGGTAGCCAGTGTAGGCTTTGAGATTGCCCACAAGCAAGCTTTAAAGCCTGATCAGGAAGCTTCTGATATGCTCGACCCTAAGATTTTAACGGACCAATTCTGGGGACGTTGGGATGTTTTGGAGGTCGATACTGGCGAGGCTTGGCTGAAACGTTGTGGCGAGATGGATGCCGAAGCGTTCAAGGACTGGTGCGATAGTCAGCCCAGTACTGACGCAGGCAAAAAACGCGTCACTAAGGCCAAAAAAGATAGGAACAATACTAAAGGTAACGGAACGCGACTGCTTAGAAATCAGCGCAGAGTTATCTCCCAGTGCTTAGCACTGATGTTGGAGCCTATCTTGGAGAAGTCCTCCACTAAAAAGGACTTTGAGGCTCGTTTGAAGGAGGTCTGCAAGGACATTCAAACGAAGGAAGGCCGAGACACTATTAAGGAAGATTATCAGACCTTCCTTAATGGTCGCGCCAAGGTCCAGACTTGGACTGTAAAAGCTAGGAAAAAGGCCAAGCTGGTAGGGCTGTCAAAAATGAGGGATCAACTGACAGCTGATAGGGAAGAAGTCAGTACACTTGATGCACAGATCAGGACCTTTGAGGGTAACACCTTAAGGAAAGACTTCGGAACCGATCTGAAGAAAGATTCGGTGAGACATGTCGAACTGAGCTACATCAAGGGAACTAAGTAACTTCCCAGTCTGATGGAGGGAAACCTCTCCCGAACCAACACCGGAGGGTACGGTTCGGGAGAGGGTCTTCCTCTTCCTTTTTGCTCTAACCGGAGGGAAGTAATGAGGAAGCCAGTAATGCCTTGTAAGGGTTGGAAGAATAAACCCAAGAGAAAAGGGCGGGGGATGAAGGGCTTTCGTAACACGAAGGTTAAGCCTAATCCTCAGAAGGTAAGACGCTTCTGGAATATGGGACGAAGGGTCTGAGGTAGAAGATCGGGGGGATGCTGGCTTAGGCCAGTGTCCTCCCTTTTTTTTGTATCTGTTTATACCTGTACTACGCTACGCTACCCCCCCCCTTAGTGCTAGGTACGTGCGCCTCGCCGGGGGAAACTCTCTCTCTTTTATCTCTAGGTACGTGCGCCTGACTGGGGGACAGCCGGAATCCGCATCGCACCTGACGATCCACTGCTCACAGCTTTTTGTTGGAACACTTCCAACTAAAATCCACCCTGTCAGGGACAGCACACCTACCTAAGTCCTAGGTACGAGCGTCTGTGAGGGGGGATATACCTACTATAGTCCTAGGTACGTGCGCCCGTGCGTCTACGCGCTCGCTCAAGAGAGCCTCTATCTCAGTTTACTATGGGTATATCACGCCTCAGCACCAAAGAACATCTCCAACCTCTCATTAATCTCCTTCTCTATCTCCTCCTCTGACCTATGCTCGACTACAATCTTGGTGCCCTCATCGAATAGACCCGTGGTCTTGCCTAGCAATTCCATCGCACGAATCTGTGACGCATCACTCACGTTGGGATCTTCAGCTTTAGTCTTCAGCCTATCCACAAGCCATTCATTAGTAAGCTTTTCATGGGCTACCATCACCGCCCTGTCCTCCTCCTTCAGTGCCTCAATTCGAGCCTTCACCTTAGGAACCTTCGCCACCTTGGACGCTGAATCCTTGATGGTCTTCTCTCTCTTTGTCTTGGGGTCGTAAGCCTTGCGATACGCATCAGCCAGTGTACTCCCCTCACTCACCAGAGTAGCGAACATCGCCTGTTTCTTAGTGAGTTCCGTGTACTGGGTGTCACCCATACCAATTCTCCCATGTGCGTGGTGTTTTCGTGGTCTTTGCGCGGTACCCTGCGTGGTACTCACGTGGTACCAAGAAGAAAGTATGCTGAGAGAAGCTTTGCAGCCAGCAAAAAAGTTTTTTGAAAACATTTGTAAAATATGTACAAAAGGTCATTGACTTATTAACTTTATTGCGTAGTTGTAGCACTGTGGGAGGGGAGGAGGGGAGGCTTGGTTTTGTTGGAACAGTCCAACAAAAAACAATCTGACAGGAGTGCGAAAGATGTGCCAAAGAGATCACTTCAATCATCGGATCGGCAAAGAGTACGGACTGAAGGTAGAGGATGTTCCTGCACTGGCTGAACACATAGCTAGTCTAGGCCTTGATCCTCTGGATGCGAGCAGTCTTTTGATCGAGGGAATCGACAACTCGTTCGATGTACCAACAGAGCCTTGTGAAGATTCATATGGGGCGTTGTCCTGTGCCATTGGTACCGTGGATATGATTCTCGACGAGAGGGAGGGTGATCTGAATTGGTAGCTGAACCTAACTTTTGTTGGAATGTTCCAACTAAAATGCTCTAGCAGGAGGGACCATGAGTAAAAGAGTACGAGTTCAACGGCGTGACTCACGACCGGATCGGCCTAGCCGACATCCTGAGTGGGTACTGAACATGGTTGGTGGTGATCCTCGCCCCGACCTGTTCGCCCGTGTTCCGCACATCAGCAATTGGGGGAATCGTAGGATGTTCTTCCGTGCGATGCGAGCGGATACGATAGCACAAGCTGAAGCGATATGTCGCAGACATGTGCGTGAACACATGGAAGCGAAGCATGCACATGTAAGGCATCTGCCTGAGATGACGGGTGCATACACGTTGCGTGTGAGTGGGGGGAGGGTAGCGGTGTGACTTTTTGTTGGAATAGTTCCAACAAATTCTCTGACAAGTGAGGGAAGTAACGATGCACTATGCTGAATGGACAGTTGTGATAGACGAGTACGGTCCCAAGCCATATCTGCACTATCGGTTGATGGATGAGGATGGTGACTGTTGGGATGATGCGTGTTCGCTAGACAAGATGATCTGGGTGATTAGGAACCTCATCTTTGATGTGGAAGGTGACTTGAGCGAGTACGACAAGGACGGCCTCAGAGTTCTGAGAGACAGCCTCGTGGCCTGAGTAGCACACACTACCCTGCACTGGGGTCGCTCCCAGTGTGGGGCCTCGTATTACAAGGCAGTTTCTCAAACAAGTGAGGGGTAGAACATCATGGGACAAACTAGAAAACAAAAGCACCAAAGGATGAGGGAGAACCACGAATGTGTGTGCCACGGTTCAGGTGTAGAAGCCTACGCACAACACAGAGCGTACCATATGGAAAAGCTCCGTGTCAGGCGGTTAGAAATCGAACGCAAGAAGGCACTCGTTGCGATGCTTAGTGCTGATGACTTGCGTAGGATTCTGAATGAGTGGATCACTGGCGGATTTCATAGGCAGGCAGAGCACATGGATGACAGAAATAATTACATCATCCAAGATCGTGACATGCATGTCTCCGCGAGTCTACAGGCTGATGCAGTGGTGTATGGAACTGAGTTACCGGACTGGGTGTCTGGCAACCAACACTTTCAAGCGTGTCTAAGAGAGGGGGATGAATCATGAGTGAACCAAGAGAATCCGTATCCATAGGTGACGATGGCACGATGGATACCGTGGTGGATTATGATGGCAGGTTTGGCACAACACGGTGCCGATATAATAGTGAATATCGTTTCTCGTTCGATAACGACAGTGCTTTTCTGGATGCAGTAGCAGAAGAGGTAGAAGATATCGCAAGGTTTGAGGCGCGAGCGTGGCCGTACCATAACGATGGCAAGGAAAGGGGGGGATGGCGTTCCGTTTACCTGAAAGAGGAGGGGGAAAGATCGTGAATACTTTAGCAGAATTAATTGAGGAGGCCGGACTTAATAGGGATGAGGCATACATACTAAGTGAGTATGTATTCGGGCCACCAACACTAGTGGGTGACAGGGTATTCTACCCAATGAACAAAGAGATGCCCGATAAGGGGTGGGCTATGGTGCCAGATCCTCACGCTATGGATGGCGATCCTCCAAATGAAGTCTGGTATAATCTGAAGAGCTATCGGTATCTCCAGATAATCAATCGTGTACCCGTCTTACATGTCATGAACTTCGCAAACATGGAGCCAGTAGAGATGGTCGGGCCAGAGGGGGATGAATCATGAGGATAGTAAGTGAGGGAGGCAGGACTTGGGGTGTCATTGAGCATGGATATCACAAGACCTATGTGCCTCTGAACGAGAGACAGGTGCGTACCCTGTCGGAAGTGTTCGATGGATTCATTGAAGAACCGCATGGGCGTACATGCACATGCTTCCCATGTGAGCAGGCGAATGAGCGCATGGATCGGGATGACCCAAGCGTGGGAGGATACGACCCAACCAAATAAAAGTTTTCTAAATCTATTTCTTTTTCTTTCTTAGCGAGGGAACCATCATGACGCAAAAAGATTATGTAGCCATAGCAGGGATGTTAAGCGAAGTGAAGAAGTCTGGCCTACTCGACAATCAATGGGGAGGCGAGCAGGTATTCGATGCGGTAGTCAGTAGGTTGGCTGACATCATGAAGCAGGATAACAAGAGGTTCAAGCGTAACCTGTTCATGGCGGTTAGTAATGGACGTTAAGTAGCGCACATATATCACCAACGATAGGAGAATATATCCCCAATCTATTGAAGTAATGTTTAACCTTTAGTAGTTTTCTTATTCATAGTTTGTTTATGCTCTAGGAGGGAACCGATGAGCAACCGTATCGAACACAAACGCCTAGGCAACAGGATCTCTGTATCCCGTATGCTGTCGGCAGTACTAATGACCTTCAACTCCTGTGAACCAAACACGCCATGGTCTTTGCGACCTAAGCCTATGTTCTGGGGGCCTCCGGGAGTTGGGAAAACTCACATGGTTATCTACACGATTGCCGTTGCACTGATGCGTATCTGGTGCAAGGCCCATGGGATCGAAGGTGATCTCAAGATCGTGATTAACCGTGATCCTGAGGATGGTGAGTTTGCAGTATGGACGTTGAACTTTGCGAACATGGAGCCAGTAGATGTGGCCATCCCATATGTTGAGGGTGGCTTTCAACGGAGGGCACCGCTTCGCAACCTACCCACCTGTGGGCCTGCGGTCTGTCTCTTGGATGAGATCACGCAGAACCAGATCATGTTCAAGGTGGCCGCAACATGGGTGAACGAAGGACGGATAGGTATGGGCGACTACGTTGTGCCCGAAGATGTCTACACTATCTGTGCAGGAAACGATGAGACACATGGTGCCGGATCATCCAAGATGTACACACACTTCGTCAATCGGATGCGTTGCTACAACGTGGTGTCTGATGCAGAAGAGTTCTTGGCTTACGAGGGCAAGAGCATCCCAGATACCGTGGGAGCGATGCTTGGGTTGCACCCTTCCTACATCTCAACATTCAAGGCACCGTTGGATGAGTATGGCAACCCCATATGGCAGAAGGAGAAGGGGGACAATCAGTTCGCCTCTTCAAGATCTTGGAAGGAGCTATCGAACAGTGTCCTGTACGGTGGGTGTGATCCTGCGAGCCATGACCCTCAGGAGAGGAGAGATAGTGAGGCACTTGTGATGGCCACTATCGGAGAGTTTGCAGGGCTAGAGTACTGTGCCGTGCATAGGTCGGTAGACAAGGTAAGGCACATCAACATGAACGAACTCATGAGCAACCCTGACTCTGAGAATTCTGTCCGAGCGATATTGGATCTAAGGGGTGAGGCTATGACGAGAATCGGTGTCCAACTCACGATGTCGAGAATGTTTGGTGGTGAAGATCCTCACCCCGAACTCTTTGGGCCTGCGGTGGAAGTATTCAAGAGGGTGAGTCCCGATGCAGAGATGGCGTTCGTTGCACTGTGCTTGGCTCAAGACAAGAAGCTTACAAGCACACTCACCTACACTGATCACAAAGAGCGCATGAAGTCGGAAGGACTATTCGATAACTCTGGCCGATAGGAGGGCTAGGACTATGAGTACACGGAAAAAGAATTCTCAATCCATTTTCGATTCTATTGTCGGAGAGGATGGAGATAGTAAAGGGTTCCGTTATAAGGCGATGCTTGTCTCATTGCGAGCAGGGCACATCTCCAATGCAAAAACCGATAAGAAGATGCGGTCTGCATTGGCAGGAAAGACGGGCCTTAGTGACCACCAAGTGACCGCTCTCAAGAAAAGATTCCCAAGCTTGAACGATGGGCACATGGGAGGGGTGTTCGCAAAGATGTTCGATGCTGTCAAAAAGCCTTACACAAAAGCAGTGGGGATAATACATAAGTTAGCCCAGTGTGATTGGAGTAGGCCCAAGACAGATCACAAGGGTAGCCGTAAGGATGACGGTTGGTTCTGTGTGATGAACGAGAACATTGATGCTCTTGAGGAAGCACTCAAGAAGTTGGAGGCCGAACGTATCAAGGCACTTGAAGCACTACTTAAGGTGTGGCCTGAGATGATTGAGTGCATGCGTAACATACTCAAGTCTAAGGATGGTCCGTACACAGATCCGGTAGACGGTGAGCCGACATGGTTCAACGCAGATGACTATCCCACTTCAGAGCAGGAGATACGGGATAGGTACTACTGGAGAAAAGAATGGTCAGCAATCAGTAAGGTATCTGATGCGGCTAACGACATCCGACTTCTCCATCCTACTGAGTGGGGAGAGGAACAGGCCAAGCTTGCCGAACAGGCCCAGATGGAGAGGATCGCCAACATCTTCATCGAAGAAGTCAAGGACATCTCTGATTGGGCGAACAACATGCGTCAGGGGTCACCATCCAAGGCGAACGGAAGCGGTGGGGTGGTTGGGTACACACCGCTTGCGGAAGGCGAGACGGATGGACGCAAGGGTAACACGCTACCCAAGAAAGCTAGTTGGCGTAAACTGGCGAGCCACATTGAGACATTGAAAACACTCAATGGGAGCCTGTCTGATCCTACGTTGGCGAGTGCCCTTACTAGGATGGAGAAGCTGTACGACAACATGATGTCCAAGGGTTCCGATCTTGATGAAGCTGTCGAAAACATGCGTAAGGAACTCAAGGGATCTAAGGAAGCGAGGGACAAACTGGTGCAGGAGTTAAACGAGATTGAGGAATCCGTTACTCCTACAATTGGAAACTTTGCCGACCTGTTAGGTCGCAGGATATAAAGGGGGAAAAAGAAAATGCAATTCATTACAGAAACTTCTCATGATGGATGGATGGGATCGGAGAAGCGTGTCCAATCTGAGCGCAACTTCCTGCTGTCCCTGCCGGATACAATAGGTATAAGCACATTGCTATTGCCATTGCCGATTGTGATGCGTGATGACATCGACACTGCCGCAACCGATGGTAAAAAGCTTTACTTCAACCCTGAGTTTGTAGCCCTACAGGATTACATGAGGCTTCGTGGACTCATCATCCATGAGGGTGGCCATGTGGGTGACGGCCATCAGTATCGGCGTGGCAACCGTGATCCCGTGGTATTCAACATAGCATGTGACATGAAGCTCAATGGTGTAATAAAGAGGATGGCAGGGTATGGAAAACACTTCATCCTACCCGATGACGGGCTATTCCATGATGAATACTCTAGCGCAGATTGCCTCCTGTCGGTTGAGCAGATATACGACAGGCTCATAGCTGAAATGCCTGAGCCTCCTGAGGGAGGACAGGGAGGGCCAGATCCTCAAGGCACTCCGGTTGAGGTTGAGGATGAGGGCGAATGCGAGGGTGAGGGCGCAGGCCAAGGCGAGGGCGACGGCGAGGGTGATAGGGAGGAAGAGGGTGAGGGCGCAGGGGAGGGTGAAGGTGACGGGGAGGATGGGGTTGAGGCCCAAGGGCAGGGAGAGGGCGAAGGAGAGGCTGAGGATGAGGGCCAAGGCCAAGGGGGTGCCCCTGAGGGTGAGCGTGAAGTACCTGAGGGTATGGGCCAAGGGCAGAGCGGTGAGATCTGGGACGCACCCGAACCTGAGGATGGCACAACCCGTGATCAAGAGATACAGGATCTTATAGATCGGGTACGAGAAGCCTCCATACTGGAAAAAGCACAGGGTGATGAAGGTGGTTCAGCCCTGACAGAGATGACCAACGCACCCGACTGCTCTATCAAGTGGGACATGTTGGAGGAGCTACTGAGTGGGGCCATTAGTCAGCAGTTGGATTACAATCGGCCCAACCGGAGATTCATCTGGAACGATGTGTACTTCCCGTCTCTGAAAAAAGATATGGGAACCGTCCACGTTTGCTTCGATACGTCAGGCTCCATGGGCCATAGCGATCTAGCGAATGGTCAAGGAAATGTCCAAGGGATATGTCGGCAGTTGAATATCTCCAAGCTTAGGCTCGCATGTGTAGACAGTAGACTACATATGAACCCCGATGCCGATGAGCCGGACTGCCCATGGTGGGACTTCGATATAGCCAACGGTAGTGGTGACATCACCTTCCCTGCGGTAGGTGGTGGTGGGACATCATTCGATCCGATCTTCGATCATCTTGCGGAGAATGGAGAAGAGGAGGATGTACAGGTACTGGTCTACATCACCGATGGATATGGTAGCGTAAGCGTACCGCCTCCGAACTACGAAGTTATATGGCTACTGACTGAGGGACTTCGTAATAAGCCTGCCTTCTGGAGTGATAAAAGATACAGCAAGAGAGTGTTGCTGACTTCTGAAGCAGAGGGTGTGTTTGGAACATTCATCGACATCGAAGGTGCGTTGGATGGTGTC
>Ga0209434_1000554_pt1 | contig 17748 bp, 24 predicted proteins | sample ETNvirnome_2_300_FD_184068 | JGI IMG/M metagenome (GOLD analysis project Ga0209434, IMG submission 184068) | Marine viral communities from the Pacific Ocean - ETNP_2_300 (SPAdes) (version 2) | ecosystem: Environmental > Aquatic > Marine > Oceanic | place: Pacific Ocean | collected 2013-06-22
TATTAAATATAGTTTTTGGAGCTGACCTTAGAGGTTTTGATAGGGCTATGAAAAAAGCCCAAAAGAGCATTAAGAAGTTTGGTTCAAACATGAAAAGAATTGGCGGTAATTTATCGAGAAATCTAACATTACCAATTCTTGCAGTTGGAGGAGCATCCGTAAAAATGGCATTAGATTTTGAACAATCTATGACAAAAATAAACACTTTGGTAGGAGTATCAAAAGACGAAGTTGAAAAATTAAAAAAGAGTGTTTTAGAATTATCTGGAAAAACCGCAACTGCTCCAAACGAATTGGCTGATGGACTTTATTTTTTAACCTCAGCAGGATTAAGCAGCACAGATGCTATGGAAGCTCTTGAACAAGTTTCAAAAGGAGTTGCATCAGGCTTAGGAGAAAGTGCAGATTTATCAAATGTTGCAGCGGCAGCCCAAAATGCCTACGGAAAAGAAACCATGTCAGCATCTAAGGCATTAGATATTTTTGGAGGTATGGTAAAAACAGGGATGTTTAATGCGTCTGAGTTAGCATCTGTTCTTGGAACTCAACTTGGTTTATCGGCAAGTTTAGGTATTAGTTTTGAAGAAGTTGGAGCATTAATCGCTACCTATACTAAAACAACTGGAGATGCCAATGCAGCTACAACAGGACTTTCTGGCGTAATGATGTCGTTTGCTAAAATTACTCCAAAACAAGAAACAGCATTAAATGCAGTAGGATTAAGTGCAAAATCTTTACGAGATATGCTATCCAAAGAAGGATTGCAAGGTACTCTTTTGGAAATGCAAAAAAGATTTAAAGCAAATGGGATAGAATTGTCAGAGTTTTTTAGTAAAAGTCAATCATTAAAAGCAGTTCTTGGCGTTTTAGGAAATCAAACAAAAACATATAAGGAAATACTATTAGAGTTAGAAAGTTCTGTAGGATTTGTGAATACAGCATTTGATGAGACAGCGGAAACATCTTCCTTTAAAATGAAAAAGGCACTGAATGATTTAACAGTAGCTGGAACAATGTTAGGAGAGGAACTATTCCCTGTTGTTGATGCGATTGCTAAGAAAATTAGTAAACTGGCTACGTGGTTTTCTACTTTAGCTGATGCAGGCAAAAAGAATGTAGTAATGATAGCTGGTTTAATCGCTGTAATTGGACCTTTGTTAATGATAATTGGACAAATAAGTATTGGAATAAGCGCCTTAATTCCTGTCTTTGCAGCGTTAAATGCTGTAATAGCGGCTAATCCTATTGGAACAATAGTAGTAGCCATAGCAGCTTTAGTTGGAGCATTTTATTGGTTACTTACCAGCTCTTCAGATACTGCAAGAACCATAAGGAATGCTTTTATTTTTATGGCAAATGGAGTGATTGATAGTATTAATCTTATTATTGAGGCAATTAATTTAATAAATCCTTTTGAACAAATCAAACCTATTAAGCAGTTTGCTTATGAGTCAGAAATAGAATTAGAAAAGATTGAGGATGGAGCAAAAGAGGCTGCAAAAGAAATAGAAAAATTAACTAAAAGTTTGGAGGATATACCAACTGGAGGAGAAGGAGCAGGAGGGGTAGGAGGAGATATGCCAACAGCTATGCCAGTTTTAGGACTACAATCATTAGAAACAATATTACCAGATTTTAAACCTTATGGTGATAAGACCAGAAACGAATGGGAACGAATGATGAATGATATAGAAGGTGAAAGCGGAGGTGCCTTCATGTCAATGAAAGAACAAGCAGCATATACTACTGATATGTTAGTAGAGGATTTTCGTAGTGCTGCGGATAAAATAAAAAAGGTATTGGCGGCTTTGTCGGGGGTGTTTACTGCAATGAATGAAAAAGAACAGGCTGAATTTGATATATGGAAGGAAGGTCAAGAAGAAAAAACTGATATTTTGGATGATCAAATGGAAGCTGAACTTGAAAGAGTTGAAGAATCTGGATTAAGTGATGAGGCAAAGGCAGCTCGAAAACTAGAGATTGAGGAAGCATATTCAGAAAGAAAGGGTGCAATTGATGACAGGATTGAAAAAAAGGAGAAAGATATGAAACGTAAACAAGCTATAAGAGATAAAGCTATGAAAATAGCATCTGCAATAATGAGTACCGCTGAAGCTGTCGCCTCAGTTATTGCATTCCCTCCATTAGCTGCTTTGGTTGGAGCATTAGGAGCGATACAAATATCAACAATAGCATCAACTCCTATTCCTTTTGCACAAGGGGGGTTAGTTACAGGCCCAACATTAGGACTTTTGGGAGAAGGATCAGGAACAAGTGCTTTTAATCCTGAAATCGTAAGTCCTTTAGATAAGTTAATGGGTATGATGGGAGCAACTCAAGTTGATGTTCATGGTAGAATACAAGGAGACAATATAGTATTAGTTTCGGATAAAGCCGAAATATCAAGACAAAGATTTTTATAAATGCCAACACATGCAACAAGATATGAGGGTCAGATTTTCTCAGAGAATGGGAGATTATATCATTTCAAAATATATGATAAAGATTATTCAGGTCCAACTTATTCTCTAACAGTAGGTGGAGGAGGTATAAAAATCAAATATGGAGCAAGCGGACAGGAAAAATTTAGTCCTATTATTGCGTCTAAATGCACTATCTCATTAATGGTGGAGGCGAGTAATACTGGAAACCATTTTACAAATTTTATTAAAAGCTTAAGGAATGACTATGAGGAGGGAGATGCAACCCTTGTAATTTGGAATACAGTTGGCACAGATGCCCCCCCTTTATGGAGTGGGAATATATTAATTGATTTAAGTGCTAAGGAAGATGTCTCAAGACCTTATGAAATTGAATTAAGTGCTACCGACGGAATTGGACTTTTAAAAAACTATGATATGGTTGCAACTCAAGGAAGTTCCCCTTACGAAGTTGCGGATACTTATGTTTCTGATGGCTACCAAACTTTTATTTATTGGATAAAAACCATTTTAGAATATTGTAATACGCCTGATAGTGATTCAACAGATGGAGATGTGGCAGATTATACATTTTCAACATCTGTGGATTGGTGGTATAAAGATCATCCAAGTCCTACTACATCAATAAGTCCTTTAGCTTACACACAATGTCAGATGCTTGGATCGTATGAAGTAAATACAGATGGACTGTATAAAGTTAAGAATGTTTATCAGGTATTAGAATCTTTTTGCAAAATGTGGGGTATGCGGTTTGTGTTTTGGAATAATAGATTTTATTTTACTCAATTAGAGTTATATAATACAGCAGAAACAGGTACTTTTGCAGTACCTGATAATATTGATAGTCAAATTTGGACAAGGGCTGGCGCTCTATCTTCTGGCAGAGCATATTTAGGAGAGCCAGACTACACTGCATATAGTCAAGACCTTGAAACGAATACTGGAGGATTTACTGGAGGTTTACAAAAACTAGCTGGTAGCAAATGGGATTATTATCCTAAATTAAAACAGGTTAGTGTTGAATTTGCCTCAGTATCAAATAATAATTATTTTCAAACATTTCCACAACCTACAACATCAACAACCAGTTATATTGATTTGATTACATCAAGTCCTATTACAACTATAACAGGGGCAAGTGGTTTAGGAGGATTTAACATCTCGATTGTATTAGAGTTCAATAATAGTTGGCCCACTAATGAATATTGTGATATTTATTGGGGAGTAAGAGCAAAACCAGCAGGCGATCCAAACTTTGTAAATGGATATTATATTTCTAATATTGGGAATAATCCTGTATCTTGGAGTGCGTGGCCATCATTATCAACTACTGCTTTTTATTCGCAGGGATCAGGATTTGGAACTTTTACTTGTTGGATTTTTATGCTAGATTTACTTACTTTAAATTCAAATGGGCAGGGAGGAGCATGGTCAGGAGTGCCAATTCCACCTGGCATATCGCAACAAATTTTTGCGTGCGTTATTCCAACTGATTCACATTTTACAGGGGATTGGGATTTTGAGTTTTTTACTTATGGATGTAAGATGCCTTATGGAGGTGGAGGGAGTGGCACTCCTACTTCTTACATAGGTAACATGAGTACAAATGATATTGCTACAGGTCCAACAACACAAATTCCTTATATTACATATTCGGATGTATATAATGCAACAGGAAATCCATTATCTCAATTTAATACAATTGTCAATACTGTTATCGGGGGAACTCTAACTCAAACATCAGTTTATTCGGCAAGAAGTGAAACACAAAAACAAGAAGTTAAAGACATTTGGTGGGGAGATACCCCAACAGCAGCAGAACCAAATTCTTTAATATATGATGATGGGGCTGGTTCAACTGGATATACAGATCCAAATGGAACTTGGAGAAATGGACAAACTGGAAGTTATGATAAAACATTATCTGAGTTGCTATGCGAGGCGAGATTGTTTAATCAACAAGTATCAGATTACAAATGGAGTTTAAGTACTGTTGTAAGTGAAACTAAGGATGTTGCATCTGATGGTACAACAACCAGACCTGTTTATATTAATCCTATTGGGAGGATTCATGATACAGTGGAGAATATTTTTTATTATATATTAAGGGGGACTTTTGATATTACAACTGATGGGTGGAGCGGAGAATGGTTGCAAATATCTTTAGATGGTAGCATCTCTACAACAACAACAACCACAGGAACAGGAGGAAGTGTACCAAGTGCTAGTTCGTCTGCAAAATTAGCTCCCCGAAATATAGGTAGTTTAACAGCTCATTTGGAAAGGGGAAATTTATTAACTACTTTGAGTGCCAATTTAGCGGCAGGAACAATAACATCCTTATCAATCAATCCATTTAATGATGAGTCAGGTGTACCATCACAAAGTGATATAATAAAAGATGGAGATATTTTTATTTTAAGAGATGGTATTAAATTCTACGAGTTTACAGCATCTGGAGATGTAGGAGATACCGATACAACAATCAGTGTTGATTCAACAGATACTATTGTTCCTATAAGTAAAGGTGCTGCAATATTAACTAATAATCGAGATTTATATAAACAATACCAACATCAAACGAGAGGAACTGTAGCAGGATTTACAGTTGATTCAGATGGTTTGACAAAAGGCGGAGTTGAGATAACAGGATGGTTGGATTCCGATACAATGGAGGGAGCATCTGATACTTCACTACCAACTTCTGAAAGTGTTAAAGCGTATGTAGATAGTCAAGTTGCAACATCCGATACCTTGCAAGAGGTAACAGATAATGGAAATACTACTACAAATGATATAATGATAGGTAGTAGTTCAACGCCAACATCTAAACTACACGTTCAAAGTGCTGATGAAGTTGTTGCTACTATTGAAAGAAATGATGGCTCTGGATATACAGTTTTAAATATAAAAGATGGAGTTGGAACAACTGGAAATTCAGTTATAAGATTTTCAGATACATTAGCATCAAAAGGAGCAATAAATTATGAACACGCAAATGATTCGCTAAGCATATCTACATATGGTGCAGAAGCAATGCGCATCACATCAGATGGAAATCTATTAATTGGAACAACAACTGATAGTGGGGCAAAGTTAAAAATAACAACATCAGAATCTGCAACAACATCAACATCATTATATTTAGAAAACACTGGCTCTGGTGGTCATGAAGGGGTTTCAATTGTGTTTAACCCCATGTATGGGGCAACATCAATGATTGCATCTAATAGAGAAGGTTATGGCTCAGATACAACAAATTTATCATTTCATACTTGCGTTGTAAATGATGACCCTCCAATTGAAAGAATGCGTATCACATCAGACGGCAATGTCGGTATTGGAACGACTGATCCAAAAAAATTACTTCACGTTTATGCCAGTGATGATGCTAGAATAGCAATTACCGCTAATCACGCAAGTGGAGACGCGTCTTTAGATTTATTAAACACAGTAGACGATAAAGGGTGGAGAACTGTTCATAGAAATAGCAACAATCTTGAAATTCAATATGCATCAAGTTTATCAAGTGGTAGTATAGGTAGTGCAACAGCTGCCTTAACGATAGATACATCGTTAAACGTCGGTATCGGAACGACTGCTCCAGCAAGAGAACTTGAAGTTACAGGAACAGGGAATGTTTATATAAGAGTAACCCCTCCCTCTGCTTCTGATTCCGCTGCAATAGAACTTAATAATACTAATGAACTATGGACATTAAAAGCTGATGATACATCTTCTGATTCTTTTAAAATTACTAATGATGCTGGTACAGCTTTAACAATAGATACAAGTAAAAATGTCGGTATCGGAACCACTGCTCCAGGTGTTAAATTTCATGTTATAGATGGTGCTGGTACAACGCCTGGTGAAACTGTAGTTGGTGGAACAACGGCTATATTCCAAAATAATGATGATGCTGGTGATTATGCTTCTGTAGATATTATTGCGGGTAGTACTGGAGTATCAAGTTTATATTTTGGAGATGATAGTGATGAAAATGCTGGACATATAATTTATAATCACTCTACTGATTCAATGGCGTTTAGAACTGGTGGTTCTGGTGAAGATATGCGTATCACATCTGCTGGAAATGTCGGAATAGGAACGACTGGCCCTGCATACAAACTAGATGTAAGAAACAGTAGCACTCTTTTTTATGGTCAAACTGATTTAACAGACACAACATCAATATTTAGAATAAGAGCAAATGGAGGTTCCAGTGAGGTTTTGGAAATTGAAGCTAACGGCAATATCGGTATTGCAACAACCTCACCAGCAAGCCTACTCCACGTAGCTGGTACAGTTCAAGTTGGCGTAGACGACACTGGCCACGACGTAAAGTTCTTTGGAGCTACGTCTGGAAAATACATGTTGTGGGATGAGAGTGCTGATACGCTAGTAGTAAATGGCAATATCGATGTTCAAGGAAATTCTGCTACAATAGGAAGTAGTAGTCAAACTACTACAACTTTAAATCTTACAGCTACTAATACCGATGGTGCTCCCGCTAACGCTGTTGAAGTTATAATGACAGGTTATGAGGGAAGAGGTATAGGTCATTTTTATAAAGATACATCATATAGTGGTAAAGAGTGGTTTTCTGGTTTAATATATAGTGGAGCTTTTGCTAATTGGGCTATAGGTTATGATGCCTCAGGTGGTCAACCCGAATATGCAGCTAATTCTTTACTTATAATTTATAAAAATGGTGATGCAACTTTTGCAGGTGATGTAAAACTAGCATCAACCACCCCAACTCTTGAAGTAGAAGGTGTTAACGGTGCTTCAATTATAATAGACTCTGATAGTGATAATAGTGGTACAGCAGGTTCTTATTTAAGGTTTTATGATAATGGGTCTCACATATGGAGTTGGTATAAAGAGACTAATAACGATATGTATCTTTATAATGCTGGTCAAACTAAATACCCAATACACTTTGCTAATGAAGGTGACGCTTGGTTAATGGAAGATGGTGGTGATTTAGGTATTGGAAACACAGGTAATCCAGCTGCTAAACTCCACGTAGCTGGAACTGTTCAAGTCGGCGTAAATAATACTGGTCACGACGTAAAATTCTTTGGCGATACAGATGGTAAGTATATGTTGTGGGATGAAAGTCAAGATGCATTAACATTTCCAGATAGCACATATCTTTATTTAGGCGCTGGTAACGATTTACAACTATACCACAACGGGACTGACTCACATATAGCTAATTATGCGGGTGATTTATATATTACCCAACACACTAACGACAAGGATTTAATTTTTAGATGTGACGATGGATTTGATAGTTTTGAAACATATTTCTATTTAGACGGTAGCGATGCCACAGCAAATCCAATGACTGTATTTCCTGACAACTCTTTTCTTTGTTTCGGAAGCAATACAATTACCCAAACTGGAGATTTACAAATCAAACATAATGGTGTTAATTCTTTTATAAATAATTATACTGGAGATTTACAAATTAAAAATGAAGCAGACGACAAAGACATAATATTTAAGGCTGACGCTGGAGGTACAGTATCAGAAATAATGCGAATAGATGGTAGTAGTGGAAATGTTGGTATCGGAACGACTTCTCCTGCTGCAAATTTACATGTATTATCGTCAGGTAATGGGGAAATAGAAGTTGAAAGAACTTCAGGAGCGTTAATAAATTTACAAGCCCAAGCAACTAAAGGTGTTATTGGTACAGAATCAAATCACCAACTGCATTTTAAAACTAATGCTAATGTATGGGCTACAATTAAAACCAGCGGCGAAGTCGGTATAGGAACAACTACGCCAATTTCAACTTTAGATGTTAACGGAACTATTTCTTTAAGTGGAGAAACAGAAAACAAATTATATAAAGCATCAACATCACCAGTAAATGGAACAGTAACGAATACAACTGTTTTATATGGTCGACAAATTGATTTGTATGCGTTAGATGACCTTGTATTAAGAACTGGAACATCTGGTAGTGATGATATAATTTTTTTCGCTGGTAATTCTGAAAAGGGAAGAATTAAAGGAAGTGGAAATTTTGGCATCGGAACGAGTTCTCCAGCTTCTCCATTAGAAATACGCAGAGAAGATTCGGGGGATTTACTTACTTTTGATAGGATTGGTGTAGATACTGGAACGATTAAAGTAACCAGCACTTATTTTGCTATTAATACGGCTGCTGGGCTAACCACTTTATTTAATGATGGTCAGTTAGATGTTGATTTTAAAGTTCAAACTGATAATACAGGCAAGGTTTTCTTTGTAGAGGGTAGCTCTGGAAATATCGGAATTGGAACGGATTCTCCCGCTTCCGAACTTCACGTAAATGGAGCAGCAACTTTAACTGCAATGGCAGAACCAAGCGACCCAGCTGTAAGTGATTGTATAATATGGTTAGATAGTACAACGCTTGATTTAATGGTAAAAATAACAGGAGAATCCTCAACAGTAACACGGACAATTGCATCCTTTGCAGAATAATTAAAACTAAATAAAAATGAAAAAAGAAGAAAAAAAGGCACAAGCATTAACAGAAGACGAAAAAAAAGAACTTAATACTATTCAACAAAATTATTCGTCAATACATTTAAGAATGGGAGAAATAGAAATCTCTATCATGAATTTAAACGAAAGAAAAAAAGAAATTAAAAATACCTTTTTAAAAATAAAGGAAAAAGAAATGGATTTTGCTAACAAAATTGAGGATAAGTATGGCAAAGGTTCAATTTCTTTAGAAACTAATGAATTTATACCTCAATAAAAAATAAAAAAATGGAATACACATGGACAATAAGCGTCCTTAACAGTCGAATAAAAGAGACAGTAGAGGGACAGGAATTAAACAACATAGTAAACGTAGTACATTGGCGATACAGAGCAACTGATGGTGAATATACTACAGAAACTTATGGCTCATTAGGATTAAACGAACCAGATCCTAATGATTTTATATTATATGAAAATCTTACAGAAGCTGATGTAATCACTTGGTTAGATGAGGGAATGGATGTACCGGAAATGCAAGCATCTCTTGCAAAGTCTATTGAGTTACTGAAAAATCCAATTGAAGAAACATTGCCTTTGCCATGGGATGAGTCATGACTCACTCAGAAACAAAAGAAACAGTTGAATTTATAATTATAAATGCAACAGGAATATCATTGAGTCTAACTAATATTAACGAAATTGTTAGAACACTAATTTTAATAGGTACATTGATATATACTATGATTAAGATTGCAAAAATATATAGAGAGTGGCAAAAGCGAGAGTGACTTTTTCTTATCGAGAAAAAAGAAGAAAAAAAAGACCTGGCAGACATTCTAAAAATCAAAGTCAAAATCAAAGAAAAAAGAAATATAGAGGTCAAGGAATGTCATGAAAGACATATTAAAATATATTGAAAGCATACGTGAAAAAATTAAAAATCTCATTGTAGGAAAAACAAACATGCAAATTGTATTGAAATATTTTAACTACAAAGAGTTTGACAGTCCTGATAAAAAAGGGAGTGGCAAAAAATATATGGATAACGATTTCCTTATACGCTTAGATCATGCAAGGTCGATTGCTGGAGTCCCTTTTAAAATAAACTCTGCTTATAGAACAGTTAAACATAATATTGATGTTGGAGGTGTTCCTGAATCTTCTCATTGTAAGGGGAATGCAGTTGACATAAGTGTAAATAGCTCGAAAGACAGATTGTTAATTCTTTCAGCTTTAATGGAAACACAATTCAAAAGGATAGGAATAGGAAAAAATTTCATACATTGTGACAGCGATTCTGAAAAACAGAATGCAATATGGACTTATTATTAATTAAAAATCAATTAAAATGAAAAATGCATTAATGACAATATTAAAATCAAAACGCTTTTTGATGGGGGTGAGTGGCATCATAATCCCTATAATAATGAAGGCTTTTGATTTAGATGCTGAGGTTGCAGATAGGGTATGGCAAACAGCTTTATTGCTTATTATTGGCCAATCCGCTAGCGACTGGGGAAAGAACAGTAAATAAGAAGTATAAATCTTACTTGGAAATAGGGTCTTTTATTTAAATTTTAATTATGCAATATCGACCCAGATTGAACTCAACGGAAAACGAATTAATACAGCAATTTCGGAATAGTAAAAATTGTGGAATTATCGGAGATACACATGAGCCTTATTGCATAAAAGAGACGAAAGATCATATAAGTTATCGAGATTTTTGTTATGAAGTCTTTAATAGATTTGGGGTAAGTGAAATAATTCATATTGGAGATGAGTGTGATAACTCGGCATTGAGCTATTTTGAGAAAAATCCAAGTATGCTCAATGCTGAAAGTGAAGCTGAGAAGGCACAAAAGGAGATGGATAAATGGTTTAGTCTCTTTAGAGACGTTAAAATTTGTGTTGGCAATCATTCAGCTTTGCCATATCGCCAGGCAACAACAGCTGGATTACCAAAAAGATTTTTAAAGAGTTATGAAGAAATCTGGAGAGCCCCAAAGGGGTGGAAATGGAAGATGCAATGGGAGATTGATGGTGTTTTATATGAACACGGAACAGGATCAAGTGGACCAAACGGAGCAAGGAATAGAGCAATAGCAAACAGACAGTCAACAGTTATAGGGCATTCTCATAGCTTTGGAGGTGTATCTTATATGGCGAGTCGGAATGATATGATCTTTGGATTAAATGTTGGATGTGGCATATCAGTAAACGAAATAGCCTTTGCATATTCTAAGCCCTTTCCTAAAAAACCAACTATCGGATGTGGATTGGTTTTAGATGGAGGTCGAACAGGGATATTTATTCCCATGGATTTAGGGAGTAAAATAAAGCGAGTTAAATAAAATTTTTTATCTTTGCATTTCATTAAGTCGTAACTGAGTTGCACTTATTCAGTGTGTTTGATAATTTATTCATTGTTTTTTTTTCATTGATAAAGCAACTAATTAGAGAAGCTGTATCGCTGGATATGGCTTTTCTTTTTTTATTATTGTTAACATGTCTGTTAATAACCATCTAATAAGTTCTTAACTATTTTTTGAAAAGTGTTAATAATTATTTAATATTTGCTAATGAAAAAAACAATAAAAGAGATAGCAGTGAATTACAAATCAAATTTAGAACATATAGAATTTTTAGAAAATAAAGTAAAAGATTTAGAAAAGAATTTAATTGATGAATACCAGTACATAAATGGTTTAACGCATATAACAGATGTGGATGATATAAGAGAATATACAAATATAATGATTAAAAAATTAAAAGATAAAAAAATAAATTATTAATTAAAAAACAAAACAATGAAAACAACAGAAAAAGATTACATTATTTCTTTAATAGAAAAAGAAGTAAAAGAAAAATCAAAAATAATAAAAGATGCTAAATTAAAAATGGAGTACATAGGCAAAAATAATATCTTAATCAGTAAGATAAAAACACTTTAATAACTAAAAACTAATTATTAGAATGGTTGGATATACCTTATATGAAAAAACAAGCCATCAAACATATAAACGAACAAGGAGAAACTAAAGAAATGAAAACAAAAACAACAGGAAAGGTCTATTTAAAAGGGGTAGAAAATGGCTGTACAGTTTAGCATGGGAAGATATTTACAAAAAAACTGGATGTAAGTCCACTTTTCCTGTTGACTAAATAAGAAATTTTATGAAAAATAATATTTTATTATCAAGTTTATTAGTATTACAACAGCGAATTGTAAGAGCTAAATTAACAAATAAACCAAAGATATATATTCAAAAGTTACAACAGAAGTTGGATCAACTTAAAAAAATTATTAACTAAATTAAAAACCTGAATTATGGAACAAACAAGATTTGTTGCTTTAAAAAACCAGATATGGGATTTGAGACAAAAGGATTTAAAAACATCATTAGAAGTGCAAACTGAGCTGGATCGAGATTTAACTTATTCACATTCTACAACTGCTTTTAAAAAATTACATGCAGATGATTTGCCTGTTTATAAAAAATGGGAAAAAGGAATAGGAGTTTGGTTTTTTAGATTAAGAAATTTAAAGGGTCATATTATCTGTGATCTTATAAAAATTAGTGATCATTTTGAATATTCTCAAACTTCTATTAGTTTAGTAATGTCAGAAGAAAATGTAGATTCAAATGAAGAGGAATTTAATAACGCAATTTGCAAACTTATAACACATTTAGAAAAATGAAATTAAAAACAGTAGATATAAAAGGAAAACCTTATGTTGAAGTAAAAGAAAGAATCAAATTTTTTAGAGAACACTATGAAGGATGGTCTTTAACTTCTGAAATCTTGCAAATAACTCAAGATAGATGTATAATTAAAGCGTCTGTTATTGATAGCAAAAACACTTTAATTGCAACAGGCATAGCATGTGAAATAGATGGAGCTAATTACATAAACAAAACATCATTTATTGAAAATTGCGAGACATCTGCATGGGGTCGAGCTTTGGGTAATTTAGGTATTGGCTTGGATACCTCTATTGCATCTTTTGACGAGGTTAACACTGCAATCAAAAATGAGATAAAAGATCGAAAAGAAATGGATAGACAAGATCAAAGAAAAGAGAGTAAATGGGATCTTGATATGAAGACTATTGAAAATCTAAAAAAATCCAGCAATCCCAAATATGTGCTTCCAAAAAAATCCAGCTAATGAATAAATATTTGGAAGAGGTTAAAAACGAAAAATTAAAACAGGAAAGAAAATCTGTGTTTAAGAATCATTTAATGGCTTTTAAAAAAGAGGCTATTGTTGATGCAAAAAAGATTTTAAGTACAATTTATAAAATTGATTTCTATTTTTTAGAAAACAACGTAAGTCGAAAACGAGAAATAATTGATGCTCGGAGGATTTTTATTTATTATATGAATAAAGAACTCAAAATCCCTTACACACATTTAAAAAAATACGTCAAGGGATTACATCATGCAACAGGAATTTATCATTGTAAAGCAGTTACGCATCTATTAATAACAGATAGATCATTTAAAGAAAAGTATGAGGACTTTCTTTCCAAAATATGTGCTTCCAATAATTATAAGCTCTTAGATACTATGATTGAGAAAAAATTAGGACAGCTTAAAAATATTGAAAAAGAAATAATAACATTAAAAAAAGAAAAAAAATGATAACTATAAATGGAAAATTACTTAAAAAATTAGATATTACTGCTGGTATTTCAAAACTGAATAGAGATTGGAGACAACAACTTTTTATAATTGAACAAGACAATGACTTTAAAGATGAGCTATGTTGTTCTCTGTTTAATGATAAAATTAGTTTGTTAGAACCTTATAACGAAGGAGATTGGATTGTTTTAACAGTGAAATTAAGGAGCAGAGAATATAATGGTAAATTTTATCATGATATAATTGTTGTGCATATTGAATCGTTAATAGAAGATACTAATGAAGATCAAATATTTTAATTATGATAAACAATTTTGAAGATATTACTTATGAACTTACTGAAGACGAACTTAATATTGTTCCTTTGATAATCAAGGGTATTACTCAACGCAAAGGAAAAGATTATGCTGTCTCTGGGAAAAAAATATGTGAAAAAATGAACCTTGAGAGCGCCAGGTTACGAAAAATAATAAATTATATTCGTGTTAACGGATTAATATATGGTCTTTGTTCTTGTAATAAAGGATATTTCATGGCCTCTACTTTAACAGAACTGGAAGAGTGTATTATAAGTCTAAGACAAAGAGTTGCAAGTCAAGTAAAAGTATTAAATGCTTTAGAAAATCAAACTCACATGTTTGGAGGTGTAGGGCAATTATCAATATTTGAATGATTAATCTATATAATAAAGATTGTATGGAGGCTTTAAAAGAAATGGAAGATAATCAATTCGACTTATCAATAGTTGATCCCCCTTATGGAACTAAATATAAAACAATTAAAAATTGGGATTTTATTCCTTCAAAAGAATATTTTATGGAGTTGTTTAGAACTTCTAAAAATCAAATCATTTGGGGGGGGAACTTTTTTGGAAAATATTTAGGTGCAACTACTTGTCCTATAATTTGGGATAAAGAAAATGGAGAAAGTTTTACAAGTGATGGAGAGTTCGCTTGGTGTAGTTTTAATAAAAATCAATTAAGAATATATAGACAATTTTGGTTTAGCAATATGATGAAGAAAGAAGAAAAACCAATAATACACCCGACACAAAAACCTATAAAACTTTATGAATGGTTGCTGATGAATTACGCAAAAGAAGGAGATAAAATTTTAGATACTCACTTAGGAAGCGGCTCAATTGCAATTGCTTGTCATAACTTAAAATATGATTTAGAGGGGTACGAGTTAGACAAAGAGTATTTTGAAGCAGCAATAAAAAGATTGGAACAGCATCAAGCACAAAAAAGATTATTTTAATGGAAGTAGTAAGAGTAATAAAAAATAAGAACTATACAACAGTATGCAACAATATTTTCAAAGATAAACGTATAAGCCTTAAAGCAAAAGGATTGCTTTCATTAATGCTTGGACTGCCACCATCATGGGATTTAACTATTAAAGGTTTAGAGAAAATATGCAAAGAGGGTAGTAGATCAATATCATCTACCATAAGCGAATTAATAGATAAAGGCTATATAGAACGAATGCAAATAAGAAATAATGGTAATTTTGCTGGCTATGATTACTGTATCTTTGAGCAACCGAAACGCTATAATGCAGATACGTCAGATGCATTAACGCAAAATAGCGTACAATTAAATAAACAAAGAATAAAAGATTTAAATAATAAAGATATATTAGAACTTCAATTTATTAATGAAGTAATGGCTTATGACTATCCAAAAAAAATGAAAGAAGATTTTATAGATTATTGGATTAATGAAAAAACTAAAACGGGTAAATCAAAAAAAGATATTCAAAAGACTTGGAATACATCAAGGAAATTAAAGACATGGGCAAGCAATGATAATAAATGGAATAAAAAAGGAATGAGTAGTATTGAAAAGCATATAAGCAGTCAAATTGGAGCTGAGAAACTATTAAAAAAATACCATGATCAAAACAATTAATAAAAAGGAACTTGATGATAGATGTTTAGCTCTAATAGGAAAAACTTTAAAAGACTTAGGACAGCCTAATAAAACAGATCTGGAGAAATTTAATTTATCACTTGACCTTGCAAAAGACTTAAAGTATAGATATTCAAAATTATCATGGAAAGCTGTTGTAGTTGCTTTTGATAATGGAGTTAGGGAAACAGATTTATTTATGTTATGTCCTAAAACCTGGTGTAAATGGTTAAATAATATAAAACAAAGAATAGCTGAAGCATATTTTAATGAACAAAACAATAGCGAATATTTAATAGATAAACAAACTAAAGAACTCCTAATTGAAGAAACAATATATTTATTAAAAAATGATAGTTAATAAGTTATGGGAATGATTAAAATAAAAATTAGATATGCTTTGCATTTTTGCTTACATAAATATTTTGGGATTCATTATCATAAATGTACAAGAAAAATACATACAAAAAAAAATAAGTACCTTTGTATATTAACAGGACAAACCTTTAAAGGATGACTCTTAACACAATTAAAAGGACAGCCAATGCAATTGATAATAATGGGAATAAGAGAGGATGGATTGTCTATTATGATAAGGAAAAAATAATTGAAATAAAGTCTTTGTTTAATCCCAAAAAATATAAAGGTAAACATCCTGTTTATAGTGACAAACAAATAATAAAGATACTCTTAGAAGAGAAACGCAACCTCCTGAAAAAATGAACTTTGTAAGAGCTATAATATCTGTATTGCTTATGCCTTGTATTTTATTTGCAATAGCAATATTTGTATTAGTAACAATTCAAATTGTTGTACATGAAACATTATGGAAACATTAACAAATGTAAGATAGACTTTCTTGATGAGGAAAGATTTATTGAAGATTTGGTAAAACATGATGGTATGGATATTGTTATTACAATTAGTGAAAATAAAGATTTTAGAACAAACAGCCAAAATAAACTCTGGTGGAGATATATGCTTATTCTCAGTAAAGAACTAGGATTTACGAAAAACGAAATGCATGATGTCTGCAAAATAAAATTTTTGAAAAGAGAAAGAATGGAGAGCGGTAAAAAGATAACATATTTAAAGTCAACAACTCAATTAACAAGAAAAGAGTTTACTGAGTTGGTTGATAATCTTATTATGTGGTCTACTCAAACATTCAATATAAACTTACCAAATGAGTGAGGATAGCTTACAAACAGCAGTGATTAGATATTTAAATTATAAATATCCTAAAGTAAAATACTGCTCATCTATTGCTGGAGTTAATGTAACATCTAAAGCACAAAGAGCAAAGATTAAAAGAAATGGTTATGTGCGTGGCAAAAATGATCTCGATATATTTGAAGCCAGAGGAGGCTACCATGGTTTAATGCTTGAGCTAAAAGAGAAAGCATATCCTACAAAAGCTCAAAAGGATTGGATAGAAGCAATGAATGAGAGAGGTTACTGTGCATTCATAACAAGGGGACTGGATGAGACATTAAGCGTGATCGATGAGTATCTCAGTAAAAATAAAACGATTACCGTCTAATGAAAAAAGTAAGTAGTAAACAATCTGAGGCAAACAAAAGAATAAAAAAAGCGTATAAAGTTATAAGAGATACTATGCCTCACTATTGTACAGGATGTGGAAGAGGAGACATCCCCTTAAGTCATAGTCACCTTATCCCAAGAAGTAGAAGAAAGGATTTAGAAGCAGATGTAAGGAATATAACTTATCATTGCTTATCAATGGGAGGACCAATGGGAGGACGTAAAGGATGCCATGAGATATGGGAGAGTCGAGATAAGTATAAGTTATTGGATTATCATTCCAACCTGGAATATATATTGGAAGTAGATGCTGAATATTATTTTTTAATTACAGAACTCAATGCCTAAACTACCAGAAAGTAAAAGAAGACCATGGCAACCAAAGAAGCCAAAACAAACAAGATTGAATCCTAATAGCGATTTCTATCATAGTAAGCAATGGAGATCACTAAGACTCTATTATATACAACGCTCTCCATTATGTGAAGCGTGTAAAAGGCAGAAGCCATCAAAGGTTACACCTGGCCAAGTAGTTGACCATATTAAACCAATCAACATGGGCGGTCACAAAACAGATTTAAGTAACCTCCAAACGCTTTGCACATCTTGTCATAATTCGAAGAGCGGGCGGGAAGCATGGGAATATAGAAATAAAAAAAATAATTAAAAAGGGGGGCGGTGAAGATCTTAAAACACTATATTCTCTGTAAT
>Ga0209434_1000555_pt1 | contig 17745 bp, 27 predicted proteins | sample ETNvirnome_2_300_FD_184068 | JGI IMG/M metagenome (GOLD analysis project Ga0209434, IMG submission 184068) | Marine viral communities from the Pacific Ocean - ETNP_2_300 (SPAdes) (version 2) | ecosystem: Environmental > Aquatic > Marine > Oceanic | place: Pacific Ocean | collected 2013-06-22
AATAAAGTCTTTCATGCTTCCAGAAGTGAGACATTTAACTTTATTATTCCAGAATGTGAGAGAACTGGAACTGAATACTGGGGAGAAGAGTCTGCTAACCCTTTTGTCGATAAGCAAAATCTTCTCGACCCCCCGTACGAAATGACTAACGACGAGATATTTGAAGCGTGGGAGAAATGTCTGGAAATTTAGTAACCGTACTGTGCTCCAACTATAATTCAATGAGGTGGGTTGAGGGCTATTGTGACTCTCTAAATGCACAGCTTTTGTCTTCGTTCAATATTATAGTGTGTGATGCAAATTCGGATGACGGTTCTAGGGAATTTATCAGAAACTACAAATTCCGAGAGGGGATTGATGTGGTGTTTAGGGATTATAGCACTCGAATTAGTGTTTACGAAGCTTGGAATGGTGCGTTAGAAGAAGCTAATACCCCCTACGTTATAAATGTTAATACCGACGACCAATTATTTCCATGTGCTCTAACTACCATGCTTGGGTATGCTGTTACACGCCCAGAGATTGATGTGTTTTATTCCCGTTGTCTGGTTACAGACAGGGAGGACCATTCTTCTATTACGCAGTTATATGACTGGCCCGAGTATTCCCACGACAACATGCTACAACAGTGTTTGTGTGGACCCTTCCCCTTAGCAAAAAGAGAATCACTAATTGCCGCAGGAAAGTTCAGTACTGAATACTCCATTTCTGGAGATTACGAGATGTGGCTGCGAATGTCTAAAAAAGGCTTTTCCTTTCTCAAAGTGAAAGAGCCTATAGGAAGTTATTTCTTCAACCCAAAGGGTGTAAGTACGGACATGTCTAAATTTGATGAACACTTAAAACAGGATACTAAACTAAGGAGTATTTATAAATGATACCTGTAATAATGACGGAAGCCACTATTTATGCACCCAATCCTCATTTGAAAATTGCGGTAGAAAGAGCCAACATAAAAAATAAAACTATTGTTCTTGGGGATGAGTACAATAAAGATTGTGGTGCACGACATTATCACCTTTCTGACTACTCCAAGAAAGCTGATGAGTTCACCTTACTGTATAAGCATCTAAATTTTAATCCTGAGGCAATTGAAATACTATGCTATCGAAGATGGTTTATAATTCATGAGTTTATGGAGGCGAATGATATTGAGGTGTGTTTTCATTGTGACACCGATGTTTTAGTTTTCGTGGACGTGAATGACGAATATTACAGATTCAAGGATTTTGAAATATCTCTCAATGGACGTACGAGTGGTCATACTGGGTACTTCACACGTAAAGGGTTGAAGAACCTGTGCGACTTTATTTTTGAAGTCTACAAGGAGAGAGGATTTTGGTTTGAACTTCTGGAGACTAGATTCGAATTAAGTAAAAAATATGGAGTTCAGAAGGGGGTCTGTGATATGACGTTGTTGGGGATTTACGCAGACCACAACCACCCCAAAGTGGGGGAGATGTTACAGGTTGGAGATTATGATTATCCTTTTTTCGATCACCATTTAAGATGTGAGGGAGAACATTTTCAAATGGCGAAGGGGGTCAAAGACATACGTTACAGTACTGAGTATGGAATGCCGTGGTGTGCGAGGCATGATGGGAGGAATACCCCTTTCGCATCAATACACTTTCAAGGCACTTTAATGAAGCCTTATATGAAAGAAGTGCATGAGGGGGTTTCTAAAACATGATTCATATTTCCTCTGTTTTCGATAAGAATTATTTGGCGCTTGCTATAGCATTAGTCGATTCAATCAAGCGCACCTATGGAGAGGATTTTGAATTTCACTGTCTTTGCTTAGATGACGAATCTTTAAAAGTAATAGGTGAAAATTTCCCCCAAGCTATAACGTACAAATGTTCTGAGTTAGAGGATGAGGAGCTTAGAAGCGCCAAGAAGGACCGACCTTATAATGAATACTGCTGGACTTTAGCCTCGTGGTTTTCTAACTATCTTCTTACACGACTAGAGATGCCTCATATAATTTATATTGACGCAGACATTTGGTTTGTGGATGACAGCAAGGACTTTTTCAAAGAGTGTTTAGACAAATCCGTAGGGATTATGAGACACCGTCACATTCCCCCAGGTCATCCAGATGGGGGGTATAATGTAGGTGTTGTATCTTTCCGTAATGATAAAGTCGGAATACGCACATTGTCGTGGTGGAAGGACGCAGTTTTGAAAAAGGAACCCAGGGACTTGGCTACCTGTGGTGACCAAAAATTTCTTGAAGCTTTTCCTAATATTGCGAAGACCGAAAACATAAAAATTCTAGATGAAAATTTTTCTTACGGAGCTCCCTGGACTTATCGGTTGTACGGATGGTCTAATTTTTTCAATACTGGCAAAGTGCTGTGGGGCGATAAGGAACAACCGCTTGTTTTTGTGCATTTTTCACGAATAGGCATAAATACTGAAACTAAAGAGGTAACAAACGTCACAGACCCTCAGTTTTCAGTTCATACGTTAAATGATGGAGTATTTTCTATTCCTGAAGTGGCGTGGCTGTACTATCAGTACAGGGATACAGTACTTAAAATTATACAAGATTACAAATTATATGCAAAGTAAAAACAAAGATATGATGAAAATTGCATTTGGAATGATTGTGTTTGAAGGGGATTACGTGTTAAAGGAGTCTTTGGAGTCTGTCTACCCGTACGCCTCTCAAATATTAATTGCTGAAGGTCCAGTAACATACTGGCAACAGCGAGGGAGAACTACCTCTACAGACAACACTAATAAGATATTAAAAGAGTTTCCCGATCCAGAAAATAAAATTAAAATTGTACACGGACAATTTCAAGGGAAAGACGATCAATGCCGTGCCTACATGAAATTTCTGAACAAGGATACTGATTATATTTGGAATTTAGATTCCGATGAAGTTTACAGAGCAGAAGATATTGAAAAAATAATAAGCTTATTAGAGAAAGAGAACTATACTTCTGTAGGTGTTAGGAGTTGTTCTTTCTATGGAGGATTTGGTAGTTATATTGGAGGGTTTGAGGAGCAAGTAGACAACTTTTTAAGGATATTTAAAGTATATCCTGGGTGTACGTGGAAAACTCATCGACCTCCTACGATAGAAGCACCTCCCGGTGTAGAGACCTTACCGGAGAAGCATTTAAATAGTGACGACTTATGGAATAAGCATGGGGTGCGTATGTACCATTATTCTTATGTTTTCCCTACCCAGGTTAGAAACAAGCTTGAGTATTATAAAAATAAAGTTAATAGGTATAACTGCCATCCAAATTACTTCAATGAAATATATCTTCCTTGGGTGACTGGAGATTCTGTTACAAAAATGAACATCGAAAAATCTTGGAGGGGTGTTCACGAATTCATACAAAGGGACGATGCGTATACCAAATGTTTTGTCGGGGCGCATCCAACACCCATTCAAAATTCTCTACCCCAATTAAAAAAAAGAATAAAAAATGAACTTGAACCTTACTTATCAAAGCAATCCTGAGCTGTATAAAGACTACAAAAAATGCATTGAGTTTTTGTCTTCAATTAAGGATGAGGACTACTCCTACCCGGAGGAAGTAACGTATTTTCACGTATACACTGAAGTCAGAACTCCTAAGGAGTTAATGGCTATAAAATCGTACGTAGCAACGCAAAATTTGGAAAAAACTAAACTTATCGTTTGGTCTGATTATGATATCACTGAGCAGGAAAACATACAGCCTTATAAAGACTTAGTTGAGTTCAGAGTTTATAGCCCGGAAGAACTAGCGAAAGGAACTCCGTTGGAAGGTAATTCTACTTATCTAAATGCTACGGATGATGGAAATCACTGGATGAGTAGTGGAGTTATGAGGTTTTTAGTTCTGTATAAGTTTGGAGGCATTTACTACGACATGGATACTGTTTTGATTAGAGATTTTAAACCTCTTCTAGGCAGAAATTTTGCGGTACAGTGGGGGGGTTCCACTGATTTTGGAAAGGTTGATCCTTTTTGTGGAGATTCTCACGGTCCTTGTGCTGCGTTGTTGGGGGCAAACAAGGGGGAGCAGTACATAGAAGACTGTATGGAGGCAGTTTTAACTACTCCTATTCGTCATTATACTACATGTTTTGATGAGGATATGATGGCTAGAGTTTATAGAAAAAACCCAAATTCGTTTACTATATTCCCGTCTCCGTTTTTTGACACTGAGTGGCAAGTAAGCAAGACTGATAGAGATTTAGCAGAAGAACTCGATAAAAGTTTATTTGATGCCCCCTTACAAAGTGAAGAGCATTTGTTTTTAGATTCCTTTGCGTGGCACTGGCATAATTCCTCCAATAAGAATAAAGATATTGTGGAAGGGTCCAAATTTTACTTACTTGAACAGCTAACAAACAGGAGGCTACAAAATGAAACACATAGATTCTTGGAAAAATAAAAAAGTTTTTGAAAAGCAGTTAGCTACTAACAGATTAGAGTTAGACGGTAATCCCCCTCCCCATTGGAAAGAGTTGAATCTTGCCCTAGAGTTTCTTTTAACGAAACATGACCATCTTTCTCTGCTCGACGTTGGTTGTGGGGTGGGCGTATACAAGGAGTTATGCAACAGAATATCCCCAAATATTAAGTATGTAGGAATGGATTACTCTGAAGATGCTGTCACCATTGCGAAAGAAGAGTTTGGGGACCATTTTTATTGTGGCAATTACAAAGATTTGACGAAAGAAGATGCACAAAAATTTGATATTCTTCACGCAGGAGCCTTACTGGACATGCTTCCTGATGGGGATGACGCCCTGGATTTTTTTCTAGGTCTCGGATTTAAATATGTTTTGATTGGAAGAGTGGCGGCTCACCAGGGAGAACCTAGTAAAGTTGTTGAATATGGAGTGTATAATGAAATTACAACGTATAAGTTTACTCATAATTTTGAGAATTTGTCTTTAATAGGGGCGAAGCATTCTTATAACCTCACCCTGGGTGGTGATTTAACTAAACTTTGTCTTATGTATATTAAATATGAAGCACCTAAACTTATTTGAAATTTCCCCTATAAACATAGACACGTCTAAGTTTACTCATGTTTTACATGACGAAGGGGTAGAGGATTTTGAACGGGTATTTGCTAATTTTGTAGGAGCCAAGTATGCGTGTGGATTTTCTAGTGCATCTATGGCGATATACGTTGCTTTAAGTAAGTTTACGATTAAAGGTGAAGTTGTAAAGATACCCAGCATGATACCTCCTGTGGTTCCAAACGCGGTTTTCCATGCCAATAGAAAAATTGAATTCTATGACGATGTTCAGTGGGTTGGTGGGAACTACTCATTACATCGAACAGGGTGGAAAGGAAAACCTATGAACATAATAGACTCCGCTCAGGAAGTTCGTAGAAACCAATACTCCGAGAATGCTAAAGACCAGGATATCATGATTTTTAGTTTTTACCCCACTAAGCCAGTTGGGGGCCTAGACGGAGGGATGGTCGTCACCGACAGTAAAGAGGTGTACGAGCTGATGAAATCTTCAGTCATGTACGGAATGGCTTACTCAAAGAATAGTTGGGACCGAGAAGTTTTATTCCCGGGGTGGAAGGGTTACTTATCATCAGTGCAGGCCTATGCAGCTCGACAATCGTTTGATACATTGGAGGAGCGCCAAGAGCAATTAGAAAGTATTAAGAAAAAATACCGTGTGGCTTTCGCTGAGAAAAATTTGCTTCCTTTTGAGAACCCAGGTTCCCACCTATTTCGAATTGCAGTGGGGAGTAATGAGAAGTTTATTGCACATATGAGAAATCAGGGTGTTATTTGTGGTATTCATTACTCTGCCCTGCACGATAGCCGAATCTACAGTAAGATGTGTCGTACGAAGAAAGAGTGCGGCGCTTCCTCTTTTTATCAGAAGAAGACCGTTTCTATTCCATTCCACCACAAGCTAAAGTCTTTTCAGCAAGAGTATATTATTGACTTAGTTTCTGAGTGGGCAGACTCCTCTCGACAACCGGAGACCTTACATGATTATTAAGGAGTTTGCTGATAGTAGAGGTGTCCTTATGGCTATTAATTTTAGCTCAATGGATTTTCACCCAAAAAGAGTATTTTTTGTTAAGGACGTTCCTGTGGGAATGGTTAGGGGTGGGCACGCACATAAGACTGTTACGCAAGTACTGATATGTGTGAAGGGTGAGATTGAGGTTATATTGCACACATCCGAAAATAAGTACACAAAAGAAATTATCTATCCTGGCGAGTGGGTAATGGTTCCCCCTATGGTGTGGGACACCCAGAAATTTTTAAGCGAAGACGCTTTGTTGGCAGTATTGTGTTCAAAGGAGTACATGGAAGATGATTACATTAGGGATTGGGAGATATGGACGAAAAATTTATAACCCCACTGATTGAAAAGAATCAGCCTGTTGCCATAGGAAAATTAGGTTCCTCTGAGCTAAGGGCCGTGACTGCAATTAGAAATAATAATCCTTTAAGTAAGATGGATGCTCACGACATTTTTGTAGGAGCTGGAGTATTTCCTCCTGTAGGCAATTCCCTATCAGAATTTTTCTCCGAATATGTGAATGCTATTGGGGGCATGGATGTTCTGGCTAGATGGCTCGGGGACAATGAAACGAAAGTAATAGAAGAGTATTGTCCTGCGGCTTCTTCGGTAGCACTTAGAAGTTTGGAGCCTTTTTATTGGGACGACCCTTGGTCTAAGCATTTGGCAGGAAAGAATGTTTTGGTTATTTCTCCGTTCGCGGAGTCTATTAAATCTCAGTACTCTAAGAGAGAACTATTGTGGGAAAATGAAAATGTCCTTCCTGAATTTAACTTAAAAACTATAAAGTGCCCCCTCTCGTGGTACTGTCAGGAAGATAAGCCAGGAGGTAGCTGGCTTACAGTGTTGGATGATTTAGAGCATGAGATGGACTCAAATGAGCATTATGATTTTTGCCTAGTTGGTGCGGGTGCGTGGTCTCTTCCGTTGGTTGTGTACGCTAAAAATCTAGGAGCAACTGCTATTCATCTAGGAGGGGGTTTACAGATTCTTTTCGGCATTAAAGGAAAACGATGGGATAACCACGAGGTAATTTCTACGTTTTATAACGAACATTGGGTTAGACCTTCAAAGGAGGAGACCCCAGAGCTATCCACTCTAGTAGAAAACGGATGTTATTGGTAATATGAAACCTGTACAAATTGGAGAAGTTGGTTTTACAACTGAAGATTTAAAGGATAAGTTGGGAGAGTTCGCAGAACTATTCGACAAAAGACCTATTTCTGATAATCATGGAGGGATGGACGCTCCTCAAATGTTTGGGGCGTGGTTCTTAATACAACACTTAAAGCCTGAGTGTGTGGTTGAGAGTGGTGTTTGGTACGGTCAAGGTACTTGGTTTTTTGAGCAGGCAGCTCCGAAGGCCCATTTAGTTTGTATTGAACCAAATCAACCACGTGTACAATATGTGTCATCGAAAGCTCAGTATCTCCCACATGATTTTGAACTCTATGACTGGAGTAACATCCCGCATTCTGAAACTGTTTGCTTTTTCGATGACCACCAAAACGCTCTCGAGAGGATTATACTTGCTTCGAAGTTCGGATTTAAGCATTTGATGTTTGAAGATAATTATCCTCGGAGTCAGGGAGATTGTACAAGCTTAAAAACTATTCTCGAAAATGGAGGAAAAGAAGCAGATGTCGTACGGGAAATGTTAGAGATTTATTATGAATTCCCTCCTGTAGTAAAAGGAGAGAACACTCGATGGGGTGACTCTTGGACGGACGATGAGTACCCTACCAAGACACCCCTTCTTACTGAACGAACTGCGGAAATGGAATGCTTTTTTAAGGGGTTTGAACAGTACACTTGGATTTGTTATGCTAAGCTAAAGGAGGGCTTAATAGAATGACGTTTTTAAATAAAGATATTTTGGTAACCGGAGGTACCGGATTAGTAGGATCGGCATGCAAAAGAATCATGCCAGAAGCTAGATATATTTCCTCTAAAGAAGTAGACTTAAGAAGCCTTAAGCAAACTGAAAGTTTTGTGGAAAAGTGTAGTCCGGGGGTAATCCTCCACTTGGCTGGCAGAGTTGGGGGCTTGAAAGCTAATTCTGAATTTCTTGGGGATTTCTTTGATGATAATATTTTAATCAATACGCACGTGCTACAGTCCGCAAAAAAGTATAACGTGAAGAAAGTTATTTCGTTCTTGTCTACGTGTATTTTTCCAGACCAAGCCGCCTACCCATTAAAGGAGTCCTATCTCCATTCGGGAGAACCGCATGAATCTAATTTTGCGTATGCTTATGCTAAAAGAATGATTGAGGTGCAGAGCCGAGCTTACTTCCAACAACACGGTTTAGAGTATCAATGTTTGGTTCCTACTAACATCTACGGCCCTAATGATAACTTTAATCTTGAGGATGGTCATGTTGCCCCCTCTTTGATTCACAAATGTTACTTAGCAAAACAAAACAACACCGATTTTAACGTGTGGGGGAGTGGAAAACCACTGCGTGAGTTTATCTACTCAGATGATATCGCTCGGTTATCCGAATGGGCTTTGCGAAACTACCATGAAAAGGAGCCTTTAATCCTTTCTACAAGTGAGGAAGTTAGTATTAAGGAGCTCGTGCTTGTTATTGCTGATGCTGTAGGGTTTAAAGGGAAGATTGTCTTTGACGCAACAAAACCTGACGGTCAGTATAGAAAGCCAACGGATAACTCCAAGCTTTTGGAGCTGCGTCCTAATTTTAAGTTTACCCCTTTGGAGGAGGGTATTGAAAAATCAGTTAACTGGTTTATTGAAAATTACGAAACATGCAGGAAGTGAACAACCAGGAGGAAAGAGTAGTGAAAGTTTTTGGAGTGGGAATGTTTAAGACCGGGACGAAAAGCCTTGGGCAAGCTCTGCAAGAATTAGGTTATAAAACTTCGTGGTGGTGCTGGTATGTCACCCCCGAAGGGTACAGTTGGTATCCTACGGACGAAGAGATAGACATGCATATGAGAGATATTGTAGAGTATGTGAAGGAGTTCGATGCATTTTGTGATGCTCCCTGGATGTACGCATATAAGCAGTTGGACCGGGAATTTCCAGGCAGTAAATTTATTTTAACTGTAAGAGATTACAATGATATTGCTGATAGCGATAAACGCCAATGGCTAAAAGGGGGTTCCCCCTCGGAGAACATACCCACTACAGAGAAATTTATCTCTAGGGCCCAACAACATGAGAAGTCCGTATTAGAATATTTTAAGGATCGTTCCGACGATCTATTAGTTATTAACATTTGCAAAGGTGAAGGATGGGAAAAGCTTGCACCCTTTTTAGGCAAAGAACATGCACCTGTAGGAGTTTTTCCCCACGCAAACAAAGGAGAGATAGTATGAATGGTTTTATAGAAGATATTTGTAAAAGGTTGGACGGCGCTTCCGTGCTGTCTGAAGAAAGCCAAGTTTTTGGCTTCGTTGATTCTGGGTCCTACGTGCTAAATAAAGTTATATCTGGTAAGTACTTAGGAGGGTATCCCATCGGGGCTATCACCGAGATATATGGAGAGAGCAGCACAGCCAAGACAGTTTTTCTAACTCATGCGTTTATTGGGGCGCAGAAAGAAGGATATTATACTGTTATGATTGATAATGAGCATGCTTACTCCCCTGCCTTTGCAGAGAAGTTGGGGTTAGACTCTAATAAGTTAATCTATTCCCAACCAGAAACCATTGAGGAGTGTTTTGGGTTTATTGAAAACTCTATTACAGCTATTAGGGAAAAAGATTCCGAAACCCCAATTGTGATTGGATATGATTCGATAGGAACTTCCCCTACAAAAAAGGAAATGGATGATGAATTTGGCAAAAACTCTGAAATGGGAGGAGCCCTTAGAGCGAAAGTTGCTGGGCAGTGTCTCAGAAGAATTAATCCGCTCCTGAGAAAATACAAAGCATCATTGATTATTGTTAACCAGGTACGAAGTAAAGTGGGAGTTATGTTTGGGGACCCGAGAACTCGGGCTGGAGGGGGTAAAGCCCTCCTGTACTATTGCGGGACGTCTCTTGAGACAGGCTCTGGGAAGTCGGATGTGATATACGATAAATTAAAAAACCCACTCGGGATAGTCGGACATATTAAAGCAGTAAAAAATAAAATTACAAAACCTTTCCAGGAATGTACCTTTGAGTTGCTTTACGACAAGGGTCTGAGTAGGAATTATGGGTTGACCGCTTCTCTCATGAAGGAGGGTATAGTCACCTCACCATCCAAGGGTTGGTATTCTTTAAACGGAGATTCTAAGCACAGAGCCTCTGACCTTGATGTAGTATTGGGAGACCAGATTAAAAATGGCGAGATTAATTAAATTAGATAAGTTTGCAGATGGAAGAGGGTGGAGCTTAAATGATATTTACCTAGAGCACTACCGTCAAGCTAATAACCCAGATGAATCCTATTATGACTCCTATAAGGACCCTATGGAATTTCAGGTAAACTATTCCGTCCTGTACCCAGGAGTTGTTAAGGCATGGCATAGGCACAAAAACCAAGATGATTATTTTTGTGTATTGAAAGGTATGGCGCAAGTAGGAGTGTATTCCGATGAAGAAGGCGCCGAAAAGTTTTTTATAGGGGAGCATAATCCTGCAGTAATTCACATTAAGGCTGGAGAGTGGCACGGGTTAACTTGTGTAGGAAATGAGCCATGTGGACTATTATATCTTGTAACCAACAAATATGACCCACGAAATCCCGATGAAGAGAGAGCCCCTTACGATTCTTTTGTAGATGCGGGATGGTGGAAACCTGAAAATAAATAATGATTTTGCTTCAACTTTTTTCCCTTTTTTATATCGGAATTCCTCTTTTGTACATTTTTGGGTTGGTTGGAGCGTGGTTTTTTGAGACGCCACCATCGACTCAGGAGGCTGGGGAAGCTGAACCTGACGGTCTGCCTCCTATGAAAGCCTCTCCTGACTTTGAAATAGATGATGATTTTGGGTTTGAGACGTGATTTGGGCTGTGAGAGGGTTGGGTAAAGTTTCTGCCTATTTCTCTAAACGGTACAACATTGTACGGAGGTTCATTAGGAATGAAGAGAAGTGTGATGAGGAAGATTGTTTCATGCTTCTTTTATCTTCTTCCTCTGAAGAGGGCGCCAAAAGAAGGTTTAAACAGCTCTGTAAGGAGTTTTCTAACGTGGAATTTGTGGAATTTAAAAAACCACAACAGGAGTCAGAGTAGTATATAAAATATATGGACCTTTTTAATAACCACAGCACCCCACTGACCTCCAAAATAAACAAAGGACACAAAAGGGACGCGGAATTTAAATCTTTTGTTGAGAAAGAGATGAGCCACAATGTAGACCGTTTTGCAGGGTATTCCGACGCCGCCATTCTGAGTGTTCTTAAGGAGGAGTTTTCTATTTACAAGCATGCTACCCCGTCAAAAAAAGGAGAGACTGAAGCTAAGAAATCTAGAATTCCTACATATAAAAGTATTAACCATGCGTTGAATACTGGGGATTATGGGCTGATTTTTACGACGCCTCAATCCGATAGAATTTACGTGGTAACCAGAGGCACGTGGGGAGAAAAATCAAAATCTAAAGTTGTGAAAGGGTTTGCCTTGTCTACTCCAATGGATAAGATTAAGAAATTTGCAAAAAGAACCAAGGTTAAGCATGGTGGCACATCCTCCCAAAGCTTACCTCCGGAAGAAAGAACACCCTCGATGAGGAAATAATAATGAATCGCAGACAAAGAACACTTTTGAATACTTTTAATAAATATCACAGGCGCGGAAAGTCTCCTGCTGATGTCCCTCATAAGATTCAAGCTGCATACGCTGAATGGCTGAGGACTCAGGGAGGAGAAGAGCTCATGTCCGAGCAAAAGGCTGATGCAAAGAAAAATGCAAAGGTTGAGAAAAAAACTGCAAAAAAGAAGGGATTGTTTAAGGGGAAATAGTGGTTTCTAAATATATGCCAAAGCGACACTTTTTCTCTGCGCAAAGAATACAGCTTACAGGGAAGGAGATTATCAAGGAGTGCGCCGAAGACCGCTCTCGGGCTCTTACAGCTTTTGCATATTTTCAGGATATGATTGATGTTGACCCTGCCGATGATAAGGCGAAAGCAGAAATGGTAAAGTGTCTTGAACTTTCCATGAGTGCCAACGATAAAAAGGTTAAGCTTTTGGACTTGATGGTTAAACTGGCTATGCATAGAGATAAGCTCGCCCCCTCTTCCTCCAAGGCTCTCTCCGCAGAAGACCTTAAATTTGAAGATTTTACAAACACTACTTCATAAGTGGTGTAGTTGTACTTTAATGATAGTGATATGCAAGATAATCACTACGTAGTATACTCTGGGCTGTTGGATGCTTTTGTTAAAGTAAAGAAGTTCAAGAGAGAGGAAATAGATTCTATTTTTAAAATATTAGATTCTAAAATATCCCTCCCATCCTTCAACATTTCTGATTTTTACACGTTTATAGCTAAGGAAGGAATAACAAACTTTAAAACCTTAGAAAAAGTACACGGAAAATCTGCGGTGTTCGTTGAGGCTCTTTATGAAGGGGTTACAGAGGTTTACCCCATGCTAACTGCGGATGTAGCTTGCAAACATTTCAATGCAGGTGAGGAAAGTGAGGAGGAAGAGCAGGGAGAATCTCACAACTACAACCTTGTCCAGCTACAAAACATAAAGAAGAAGATAGAAACGGAGCTCATAGGACAACAGGAGGCTATAGATGCTTCTTTTGATACGTTCAAGCTAATCAACTCCGGATTTGAATCTTTTTCCTCTTTGTTTTTTATAGGTCCAACAGGAGTTGGTAAGACAGAGTTGGGGAAATTAATAGCGAAGCATTATATGAAGGATAAGAATCGCCTACTTAAAATAAACTGTGGGGAGTATTCAAATCAACACGAGTACGCAAAACTAATCGGAAGTCCTCCAGGATATATTGGATATAACGAAAAAGGAATATTATCGGAGAGAGCGTCTGAGTCTTCTAAGTGGATCATTTTGTTTGACGAAATTGAGAAGGCTAACAGTAAATTACACAATTTGCTCTTAGGTCTCTTAGATGACGGGGTTATAGTTGACAGCCATGGAGTTGAGCTTAATTTTAAAAATTCTCTTTTTCTTTTTACTAGTAATGTTGGTATTAAAGATGTTGTAGGTAAAAAACTAATGGGGTTTAACAATGCCATCGTGTCGTATGATGATGCTAGGGAAACTATTTCAGATGCATTTAAAAATGAGTTTTCTCCTGAGTTCATCAATCGGATTGACAATGTTATATTTTTTAACTCTCTCACCAAGGTTGAAGTGGAGAAGATTGTTAAGCTAAACTTGAAAAATTTACCCCTCACCCCTAATAAGAAGCTTATTAACTTTATCTTAGAAGGGGGATACTCCCAGGAGTACGGAGCTAGAAATGTTAAACGTTTTATAAAACAGAATGTAACTTTAAAAATTGCTGATAAGATATTAGATGGAGAAGATAAAAAAACATTTAAGGCTAAGGTTAAGAAGGGAGAGCTAGAAATTTTATAATCAAAATTTTGATTTAAGTACTTTAATTATAGAATGAAAGCAGTCGTCCTAGCTGGTGGACTGGGAAGTAGGTTACTCCCTCTTACTAAAGCCACCAATAAACATCTTCTTCCTGTTTACGATAAACCAATGGTTTATTACCCGCTTCAACTGATGGTAGATGCTGGCATTACGGATATAATGGTTGTTACTGGAGGACACCATGCAGGGGATTTCATACGAGTTTTAAAAAACGGAGAAGACTTTGGATTGGATAAAATTCATTATGCGTATCAAGAAGGAGAGGGTGGGATTGCGGATGCCCTCAACATGGCTGAGTCTTTTGTAAATGGAGATAACTGTGTTGTTATCCTGGGAGACAATATTATAGCTGAAGATATTAGCTCGCATGTTAAAGAGTTTGATTCTAATAATATGGGTGCCTGCATTTTTACTAAAGAAGTTCACGACCCGGAAAGATTTGGAGTGGTTAGATTTGATGATGAAGGTGTTAACATAGAAGATATCATTGAAAAACCAACAAACCCCCCTTCTAATGAAGCTGTGATAGGGTTGTACATGTATGATAGCACAGTGTTTGATAAAATTAAATCTCTGTCCCCCTCGGAGAGAGGAGAGCTCGAAGTTACTGATTTGAATAAACTTTATCTTCGAGACGGTAAGCTAGATTGTTATAGGATTTTAGGTACGTGGATAGACTGTGGTACTTTCGATTCCTTGGCAAAAGCAACTTCCAAGTTTTATAATGACTGAAGACTTAAAAAGAATTGTAGTTACCGGCGGATGGGGATTCATAGGGTCACGATTCGCCATACATGTGCTAAAACACACCGATTATGCTGTAAGGATAATTGACAGCTGTACTTATGCTTCCGATAAATCGAGGGTGTTGGACAACATATCACCAGAAGAGAACGCTAGGCTTGAGTTTTTAGAGTGTGATATCAACGATGTATCTCCCAGCATGCTAAGGGGGGCGGAGTACATTGTTAATTTTGCTGCTGAAAGCCATGTAGATAACTCTATTGAAGATGGAAGACCCTTTATTAAAAGCAACATAGAGGGTGTTTTCTCTCTATTAGAGAGCTCTCGTAAAATCAAAACATTAAAAAAGTTTGTCCACATCTCTACGGATGAGGTGTACGGGGATATAGCTTTTTATTCTGAAGACTCTAAGTCTGATGAGTTCTACCCCCTGCGTCCAAGCTCTTACTACTCTGCATCTAAGGCGGCTGCTGACCTTATCGTAGAGTCTGCCAATAAAACTTTTGGAGTCCCCTATCTCATAACGAGAAGTTGTAACAACTATGGACCCGGGCAACACCCCGAGAAGTTTATCCCAAAAACCTTTCAAAACATAAAGAGAGGGGTTTCCGTTCCTGTTTATGGGGACGGTTCCCAGGTTAGGGAGTGGATTCATGTAGATGACAACGTGGAAATTATTTTTGAATTAATGCTCTCGGCTGCAGAAAATGAAATTTATAATATTGGGTCAGGTTATCACTATAAGAACATAGACATTATAAAATTTATTGAGCGCGTTACCAAAGAGAAGGTAAAATTTGATTTTGTGGAGGACCGACTCGGTCACGATAAAATTTATGCATTGGACTGTAGTAAAGTAGAAGAGTTTTTAGGGGAGAGAATTTTTAACACGTTGGAGGGGTTTTTAAAAGATGAACTTAAAAAATAAAAAAATCCTCTTGACGGGGGGGAAAGGAACTTTAGGCTCTCAACTAATTCCTCTTTTAAAAGAAGCTGGGGCTAAAGTTACTGCCCCTCCCAAGAAGGAACTTAATGTGAGCGATATTATTTCAGTTGTGGAGGAAGTAGAGCTAGGTGAGTACGATTTAATCATCCATGCGGCTGCGTGGACCGACGTACCAAAGTGTGAAATTAGAAAGCACCAACAAAATGTTATCGACGTCAATGTCGTAGGGTGCTCAAACATATCCTACGCAGCATCGGAGTTGAATGACATTAAAGTTGTTTACATTTCTACGGACTATGTATATTCTTGTGCTTCTGGTGGGTATAAGAATACGGACCCTCCCAACCCCAAAACTTTTTATGGTTTTTCTAAGTTAGCCGGAGAGTCTTATTTTGATCTTAAAAATGATTTGATCATAAGGACGAGTTTTGCGAAGAGAGGTACTTGGGGGCCTGGAAGGAAACAGTACTCTGTAGCATTTACTGATTCTTACACTACTAAGGATTGGGTGGATGTAATTGCCCCTAAGATAATAGACGCAATTTCAGAAGAAAAAACTGGAATCACAAACATAGGAACCACCAAAAAAAGCATTTATGAGCTCGCTGTGGAGGACTACCCAGACGTCGTCCCAGTGTCCATAAACGATGTGGATTTAACCTATGAATATCCTTCGGACGCATCACTAGAATCCTCTATATAACGTAAAGGAGTTTAATGTAAACTATGTCTGATTCGGTAATAAATGTTTCAGGGGCTGACCAGTCCTATGCGGTGGATGCTATTAGACCAGGCGCTGGGACAGGTGACTACAGACAGGTTGTATGCGTAGGAGATTTCACTAACTCCGGCATAGAGGGCGCCGTAGCTTCCATTTCCGCCAGTGCGTTGTGCGTGTCTTCTGTAGGGGAAAAGGAAAATGGAAACACAATGAGCTACGCAAGTTTTTCCTTCAGCGGAGCGGGCGGCGCACCCGCAAGCAATCAAACCATAATAAGTGCTCCAGGAGCTAACAAGTCGTTGTTGATTCACGGATACCAAACAAATCTTACTGGCGTTGCAGGGGCTACCGATGGGTATGCGATGCTTACTGATGGCGACGATGGCACTACAAATAGGGTATATATTTCAGGTATTCAAGGTGAGAACTGTGCGGACCATTCGATAATGTTGAAATACCCCATCCAACTAACAACTAACACAGCTTTAAAAGCAACCACCGACGAGCAAGCCAATCACCTTGTGTTCCTCGGTACTGTTTTCTATACCACTATTGATGTCTAACACAAAAGATAAAAAAATTAGTTATTTTTCCGCCATTACACCGGTGGTCCTTTCCCTATTAGCCATAGCGGTATCCGCTGGTTATGCTAACGCCAAAATAGAAGAAGCGTTTACTCGTATAGACAAACAAGAACAATCTCTTTATCCAGCGTTGGATAAACTCTCCAGCGATGTGAATGAAATTAAAATCAAAGTGGCTGAGACTGCTCGTGATGTACATTGGCTCAAAGAGCAGCAGATTAACCATGACGAGTAAATTCGCAGCACTTTTATTGTTTTTATTAGCTGCCATATTTCCGGTACATATAAAGCCTGACATGGTGCGTTTTGGTGTTATTCACGAGTTCGATCCTTCCAGGAAGGATAAAGTGGGAGTTGTAGACAGTAAAAAAGTTTACATGAATATTCCACCTTATAAAAGGATAATTAATGAGAAAATAGAAAAAGGCTCAGCACTACACACCCAGTTGTTAGCAGCAGCTACTACTGTTTATAAAAAATGCATTTTCAAGGTGGGTAAGTCCCATTACGTGCTGATAGTCGAGAAAGGCGGAGTTAAGGATTACCCTACCACTAACGTTACAGAACAGTGCATAGAAGCACTATAATGAAGTGGAGGGGAGCGTAGCTCAGCCCGGTTAGAGCATTCGTCTTATATGCGAACGGTCTCAGGTTCAAATCCTGGCGCTCCTACCAAACATAGATGGGTTAATTGAAAGGTTAACTGTTCCGAGTAAGACGCGGCATCTAGGCTAATTGTAAAGATAAAACATTATGAAAAGATTAACATTATTTTTTGTAGCTGCGCTTATGTGCAGTTGTTCTACCGTCAAAGATGTCGTCGGCACCGCTGATGACGCAGTTCGCTCTATCCCTCTTGTGGGGGATGTTTACGGCATCGGTTCTGATGTTGTTGGGACTGTCTACGGCGCAGGAGAAGGGGTTGTTGAAGGGGTCGCTGATACCGTTACAGGTGTCTTTAAAGACGAACCTGAATAACAGCCTTTATTCTATCGAAGACTTATTGGGGTCGCACTTTAATAGTGTGGCTCCTTTTTTTATGAACATACTAAAAACTATCTGTACCCTTTGAGATACTATGGATTGCTATTCTTAGTTGAGGTTTTTACCTCATTATCTCCCTGCTTGATGACAACGTCATCGGGACGAATGCTTAGGCTCGTAGGCTGTTTTGCTTGTGCTTGTCGTAGCATC